>Ga0208788_1000456_pt1 | contig 20174 bp, 18 predicted proteins | sample Wag4_2014_7_11_3_FD_187363 | JGI IMG/M metagenome (GOLD analysis project Ga0208788, IMG submission 187363) | Fresh water mixed with fracking chemicals microbial communities from Ohio, USA - Utica-2 Time Series FC 2014_7_11 (SPAdes) (version 2) ...
CTGCAGCGCTTGGCGGTGCAGGACCTGCAGATCGAGCGTGAACTGCATGTGCTGTGGCGGCTTGGTACCAGCCTGAGCCCGGCTCCCGCCGCTTTTCTGCAACTGAGCCAGACGCCAGGCTAGCCTCAATACCAATATCAAAACTTTTTGATATTGGTATTGCTGTATGAAAAATGACCGACTAGACTGCGCCCCCCATGACCCTGCGCGCACCCCAGTTGGATTTCGACCCCTGCGACGAGCTCGCCGCCCTGTGCAAGGCCGGCGGTGATCCGCTGCGCCTGAACGTGCTGCGCACTCTGAGCAACGATTCGTTCGGCGTGCTGGAACTGGCGCAGATCTTCGCCATCGGTCAGTCGGGCATGAGCCACCACCTCAAGGTACTGGCCCAGGCCGGCCTGGTGGCGACGCGTCGTGAAGGCAATGCGATCTTCTACCGCCGCGCGCTGCCCAATGGCCGCCTGCACGCCGCCCTGCTGGACGATATCGACGCACTGCCGCTGCCCGGCGATGTGCAAACGCGCATCGCCGCCGTGCATCTGCAACGCGCCACCGTCAGCCGCGATTTCTTCGCGCGCATGGCCACCAGCTTCCAGGCCCAGCAGGATCTGATCGCCGGTTTGCCGCAGTACCGCGACAGCCTGCTGGCGCTGCTCGACGCCCTGCATTTCGCGCCGGACGCCACGGCGCTGGAAATCGGGCCTGGCGATGGTGCCTTCCTGCCCGAGCTGGCGCGTCGTTTCGCCCAGGTCACGGCGCTGGACAACAGCCCGGCGATGCTCGAACTGGCGCGCCAGCGCTGCGCCGCCGAGGGCCTGGATAACGTCGAGCTGAAACTGGCCGATGCACTGCAGGACGAGCAACGGCCCGCTGACTGCGTGGTGCTGAACATGGTGCTGCACCACTTCGCCACGCCGGCCGAGGCCTTTCGCAAACTGGCCGCCCTGGTCGCACCCGGCGGCAGCCTGCTGCTCAGCGAGCTGTGCAGCCACGACCAGAGCTGGGCGCGCGAAGCCTGCGGCGACCTGTGGCTCGGTTTTGAGCAAGAAGACCTGGCGCGCTGGGCGACGGCCGCCGGCCTGACGCCCGGCGAAAGCCTCTACATCGGCCTGAAAAATGGCTTTCAGATTCAGTTACGGCACTTTGCCAAACCCGATGCGCACAGCGCCTTCAGCCTCCGGCAAGAAAGGAACCGATAGATGAGCGAATATTCCCTGTTTACCTCCGAGTCCGTGTCCGAAGGGCATCCGGACAAGATCGCCGACCAGATCTCCGATGCGGTGCTCGACGCCATCATCACCCAGGACAAGCACGCCCGCGTGGCTGTGGAAACCCTGGTCAAGACCGGTGTGGCCATCGTCGCCGGCGAAGTGACCACCAGCGCCTGGGTCGACCTGGAGCAGATCGTCCGCGACGTGATCTGCGATATCGGCTACACCAGCAGCGACGTCGGCTTCGACGGCGCCACCTGCGGTGTGCTCAACATCATTGGCAAGCAGTCCCCGGACATCAACCAGGGCGTCGACCGCGCCAAGCCGGAAGATCAGGGCGCTGGCGACCAGGGCCTGATGTTCGGCTACGCCAGCAACGAAACCGACGTGCTGATGCCGGCACCGATCCGCTTCTCCCACGCCCTGGTCGAGCGCCAGGCCGAAGCGCGCAAGTCCGGTCTGCTGACCTGGCTGCGCCCGGATGCCAAGTCCCAGGTCACCTGCCGCTACGAGAACGGCAAAGTGGTCGGCATCGACGCCGTGGTGCTATCCACCCAGCACAGCCCGGACGTCTCGCTGCCCGACCTGCGTGAAGCGGTGATGGAGCTGATCATCAAGCACACCCTGCCGGCCGAACTCCTGCACAAGGACACCCAGTACCACATCAACCCGACCGGCAACTTCGTGATCGGCGGCCCGGTGGGCGACTGCGGCCTGACCGGGCGCAAGATCATCGTCGACTCCTACGGCGGCATGGCCCGCCACGGTGGCGGTGCGTTCTCCGGCAAGGACCCGTCCAAGGTCGACCGCAGCGCTGCCTACGCTGGCCGCTACGTGGCCAAGAACATCGTCGCCGCCGGCCTGGCCGAACGCTGCGAGATCCAGGTGTCCTACGCCATCGGCGTGGCCCAGCCGACCTCGATTTCGATCAACACCTTCGGCACCCACAAGATCGCCGAAGACAAGATCATCCAGCTGGTGCGCGAAGTGTTCGACCTGCGTCCGTACGCCATCACCAAGATGCTCGACCTGCTCCACCCGATGTACCAGGACACCGCCGCCTACGGCCACTTCGGCCGCACGCCGCAGTCCAAGACCGTCGGCGACGACAGCTTCACCACCTTCACCTGGGAGCGCACCGACAAGGCCGCCGACCTGCGCGCCGCCGCAGGCCTGTAAGGCTCAGCGACGACAAGAGAAGCCCTGCCCTGCCAGACTGTGTGAAAACCTAGCAGTCTGAGAGCAAGCTGAAGACAATGCCTCCATCATTCGATGGGGGCATTGTCGTTTATGGGCTACATCCAGGGCGAAGGTCGTCAGCAAAGCAGCCTGTTTCCTCCCACATTGGAGGAGCTGGTGCCGGAGGATCACCTGGTACGGGTGATCGAGGCCTATGTCGCCCGCCTGGATTTGCAGGCTCTGGGTTTCAGCAAGGCCGAACCACTCAAGACTGGACGTCCTGGCTATGATCCAGCGGATCTACTCAAGCTTTATCAGTACGGTTACTTCCAGCGCATCCGCTCCTCCCGGCGCCTGGAAGCCGAGTGCCAACGCAATGTCGAGGTGATGTGGCTGCTGGGCCGATTGGCACCGGATTTCAAGACCATTGCTGATTTTCGCAAGGACAACAGCGCTGCTTTTCAGGCGACCTGCCGCACATTCGTCCAGTTCTGTCGCCAGGTGGGGCTGATCAGCGGGCAACTCGTGGCCATCGATGGCAGCAAGTTTCAGGCGGTAGCGTCGCAACGCAAGCATCTGAGCCTGACGAAGCTCAAGCGCCAACAAGCCAAGCTGGAGGCGCAGATAAGCCGTTATCTGGCCTAACTGGACGAGGCTGACCGCAGTGAGGCCGCTGAAGTGGTTGATCGCAGTGCGGTCAAGGCTGCGCTGCAGCAGCTGGAGAGCCAACATGCCGATAACCTGACAGCCCAGGCGTTGATGGAGGTACAGGGGCTGGAGCAGTTCGTCATGGGTGAGAGCGAGGCGCGCATGATGCGTACCCACCAGGGGGCTCGCGTGGCTTATAACGTGCAAAACGCGGTGGATGGCGAGCATGGGCTGATCGTGCATCATGCTGTCACTCAGGACGGCAGCGATAACCAACAACTGGAGCCTATGGCCAAGGCTGCCCAGGCGATCCTGGCGCAGGAAGAGCTGACGGTTACAGCCGATGCGGGCTACTCCAATGGTGAGCAGTTTCAAGCGTGTGATGATGCTGGGATTACGGCCTATGTGCCGGAGAATCGGGGCATAAATAACAAGGGCGACGACACGCCGCTATTCGATCGCAGCGCCTTCAGCTACGACGTAGAAAACGACCAGTACCAATGCCCTGCAGGCCAATGGTTACCGCTCAAGCAGGTAAACGGCCTACAGCGCATTTATGCTTTACGCGGCGACTGCACGGCTTGTCCATTGAAATCACGCTGCACCAAGGCTAAACGTCGACACGTGACTCGGCATGTCCATGAGGCCGCATTCGAGCGCATGCATCAGCGGATGCAGGTGCATCCAGAGATGATGGTCAGGCGCCGCTCCATCGTCGAACATCCCTTTGGCAACCTGAAGCAATGGATTTTGGGTAATGGTCGCTTCCTGCTCCGACAACTGCAGGGCGCTCGGACGGAAATGGCCCTGGCAGTCAACGCCTACAACCTGAAGCGTGCCATCAATGTGATGGGTGCCCGTCGGTTGATCGAACTGTTGGGGTAAATCCCGCTTTCCATTTCCAAGCATCAAAAACACCAACGCCCCAAACCAGTCGGGGCGTTGGATTTTTCTGGCGTCAGTGCGTTTTCACACGCTCTGCCTGCGCAGGGCTTTTTCTATGCTGGAGTAGGTGAAAGCACCCTTCACCCGACAGGCGTCGCGAAATCGTCTAGGCTGAGAATTCAATCCCAAGCACGGACGCTTGCCATGACACGCTGGATCGCGCTGCTCCTTTTTCCATTGACCGCACAGGCAGCCCCCTGCCCCGACTGGCCGGCCAACCGCGCCAAGAGCGAACTCTCTGTCCTTAGCCAGCAGATCGCCGAGTGGGATGATGCCTACCACAATCATGGTCGCTCGCTGATCGCCGATGAACTTTACGATCAAGCCCGTGAGCGCCTGCAATCCTGGCATCAGTGCTTCCCGAACGCGCTCGTTGACCTGCCGGAACCGTTGGCCGGCAGTACGGGCAAGCTCGCTCACCCCGTGGCACAAACCGGCCTGCGCAAGCTGAACGATGCGGCGGTAGCCGAATGGGTCGCCAGCCGCGACAGCCTGTGGATTCAGCCCAAGGTCGATGGTGTCGCAGTTACTCTGGTCTACCAGGGCGGCATCCTGAAACAAGCCATCAGCCGCGGCGATGGACGCCATGGACAGGACTGGACAGCGCGCGCCAGACAGCTACCAGCCATTCCCAAGCACCTGAAACAGCCATTAGATGCCGTGCTGCAAGGCGAGCTTTACTGGCGCCTGGACGACCATGTTCAGAGCCGCGACGGTGGCGCCGGAGCACGCGGCAAGGTGGCAGGCTTGATGGCGCGACAGTCACTCGATGAGCAGGAAACCAACGCCATTGGCCTGTTCGTCTGGGACTGGCCGAACGGCCCTGAGAACATGCCCGAGCGCCTGAAAGCCCTGCAAAATCTAGGCTTCAGCGACAGCCTGCATTACACCCAGCCACTCAATAGCACGGCGGATGCCCGCGGCTGGCGCCAGCACTGGCTTAATGCGCCGCTATCGTTCGCCAGCGACGGTGTGGTCATACGCCAAGGCATACGACCCCCAGGAGAGCGCTGGCAGGCCGAAGCGCCACACTGGGCGATTGCCTGGAAATACCCCGCCAGCCAGGCTCTGGCAGTGGTGCAGGCGGTGGATTTCAGTATCGGCCGTACTGGACGTATCACGCCGATCCTGCGTTTGCAGCCGGTCGACCTCGACGAGCGGCGCATCAGCCGGGTCGCTCTCGGCTCGCTGCAAACCTGGGAGAAGCTGGACATACGCCCCGGCGATCAGGTGGCGATACGCCTGGCCGGTCTGACCATTCCACGCCTCGACCAGGTGATCTGGCGCAGCCCGGAGCGTGCAATAGTGCACGCTCCCGATCCCAATCGATACCACGCCATGAGTTGCTGGCGACTCAGTAGCGAATGTCAGCAACAGTTCCAGGCACGCCTGAACTGGCTCGCAGGCAAACAGGGGCTGAACCTGCCCGGCGTGGGACCAGGCACCTGGAGCACGCTACTGGCGGGGCAGAAACTGGTGGGTCTGCTCGATTGGCTGGCACTCGATAGCGAACACCTGCAACAGCTGCCGGGTATCGGCCCACGGCGCGCCTCGCAGCTGCAGCAGGCCTTCGCCCAGGCCCAGCAGCGCTCACTGCAGCAATGGCTGCAGGCGCTCGGTGCACCAGCCGGTTTTCAACTCGGCTCGAAGGATGACTGGGCCACGCTAGTGGCTCGCAGCCACGCCGAGTGGATGCAGCAACCCGGCGTGAGCCAGAACAGCGCCGAGCGCCTGTTGGCGTTCTTCAGCCACCCGGAGGTTCAGCGCCTGGGCGCGCAACTGCAGGAGGCCGGCACCGTCGGTTTCCTGCCGCAGGAAAATTCACCGCGCGATTGACCCAAATCAGCAGATGGCTCAATCGGGTCGAACCTCGCGCAGCAACCAGGGTCACTTCGAAGTAGACCTTCACGAGGACAGACCATGATCTGTCAAACCGCTTTGCTCGGCCTGCTGCTGGCCGCCAACCTGAACGCCACACCGATTCTGGCCGCCGGGGTCGATAGCGGCAGCGCCGTCAAACGCCAGGTGCTTCAGGAGAAGATCGACGCAGCGCACAAGAGCGGCAACTCGCGAGAACTGGATGGACTGCAACGAGCACTGGGCAATGTCGATGCCCATTGTGATGACGCTTCGCTGCACAAGGAGCGCCTGGCCAGCGTCAAGGAAGCCCGCGAGGAAGTACGGGAGCGCTAAATGGATCTGCGTGAAGCCATGGGCAAGGGCGATCAGGAGAGGATCGCCAAGCGTCAGGCCAAACTGGCCGAGGCACGCGCCGAACTGCAGCAGGCCGAGGCCGAAGCGCGCGCTGATCAGTAAGCGCGAAACGCCTTGTGGCACGCCTCGCAACTGTCCTCGACGGCCTGCACCGCCGGCTCCAGCTCGGAGCGACGTAGCGGCGGTGCGGTCGTGGCCTGTACCAGTGCGGCAGTGGCCTGCTCCAGATCACGCGCCATCTTCTGGAACTGCTCCTGGCGCTGCCAGACCTCGGCACTGGCCTTGCTGCGCTCGTCGTCCGCCACCTCGGGGAAATGCTGCCAGGGCTCGTGCGACAGGCGCTCCAGCTCGCCAGCACCGCTGATGAAAGCCGATTCATCGTAGGGAATGCGGCCGCGCAGCATCCCACCGAGGTCTTCGCTGACCTTGAGCATCTCCTTGAACGCTGCCTGGCGCTTGCCCAGCGGCGAGTTGGGGTCGACCCCACCACAGGCGGCCAGGGTCAGGCAGGAGCAGGTGAGCAGCAGGAGTTTCTTCAGGGTCATCGACACGACTTCCGGGCGACAAGGGGCCGCTAGTATCGCGGCTCACCCCGGTCGGGCCAAGCGACCTCTTGTCACAACAGCTGTCGTTTGTACGCGTTGGTCAGCCAGGGTTCAGGTACGGAAGCGCCCCAGTTGGCTGTTGAGCTGCTGCACCTCGCCCTGAATCTGCGCACTGACCTGCACCACGCTCTCGGTCTCGCCCTGGCTGCGCTCGGCCAGGCTGGAGATGTGCGTTACCCGCTGATCGATCTCCTGCGCCACCTGGCTCTGCTGTTCTGCGGCCGTGGCGATCTGCGCGTTCAGGGCATTGATGCCATCCACCGCCCCGACGATGGTCTCCAGCGCCTCACTGGCCTGACGAATGTGCTGGAGGTTGCCGTCGGCCAGGGCCGCGCTGCGCTGCATCGCCAGAACCGCATCACGCGCACCGCCCTGTAAACGCTGGATGATCGCCTGGATTTCGCCAGTCGATTGCTGGGTGCGACTGGCCAGGGTGCGCACCTCGTCGGCGACCACGGCGAAGCCACGCCCTGCCTCACCGGCGCGTGCGGCCTCGATGGCCGCGTTGAGCGCCAGCAGATTGGTCTGTTCGGCGATGCCGGTGATCACTTCGAGCACCTTGCCGACACCACCGGTTTCGGCCTCCAGGCGCTGTACCTGCTCGCCACTGCGCTGCAGCTGTTCCACCAGTTCGGCGATCTGCGCCGCACTACGCTGCACCACCTGCTTGCCGCTCTGCGCACAATCATCGGCACTGCGTGCCGACTCGGCTGCATGGGCAGCGTGACGCGCCACCTCAGCCACGGTGGCGCTCATCTCGTTCATCGCAGTGGCGACCTGATCGAGATCCTCGTACTGGCGCCGCACACCATCGCCCGCCGACTGGGCGGCGCCGACCACATTGCCGACATGCTCGCCGGTACGCTCGCCGCTGCGCTTGACCTCCGCCAGCAAGCCGCGCACCTGCTCCTGCATGCGGTTGTAGCCGGCGAAGATGCGGCCGATCTCGTTGTCACCCTGACGACCGTCCAGGCTACGCGTGAAGTCGCCGGAGCCGACCCGGGTCAGCGCCCCCTCCACCGCATTGAGGTTGTGCATCAGCGGGCGCAGGCCGAACTGACGGCCCAGCACCACCAGCGCCAGAATGCCCAGCACGCAACCGAACGCCAGCCACATCTGGCGGCGCTGGCTGCCTTCAGCGTGCGCCGCCATCAAGCCGACAGCCTGGTTCATCTCGCGCAGCAACTCGACCGACTGCTGCTCCAGGGCCTTGAGGTCGACTGCCGCATCGCCCGCAACCACACGCTGCAACTGCGTACGAAAGCCCTGCCAGAGACCACCGACCTTGTTCATCTGCGCCTGGACGCTGGGCTCGGCGATGGCACTGATATTGCGCGCCGCGTTGCCACTCAGCAGGTCGCGATGGGCGGCGTCGAACTGCGCCATGGTGGCTTCCAGCGTCGCTGCAGGCAGGACGCCTTCACGCAGCAACAGCGCCTCCTTGGTCATCTTCTGGCTGAGCATGCGCTGCGCGCCGGCAACATTGATGGTCTCCGGCGATACCGACATGCTCAGGTACAGTGCCACCGAGGCGACCACCGCGAGCAGAAACATCAGCGCATAGGAAAACAGAAATTGCTGATTCAGCGTGCGCAGGCCGATGGCACAGAGCAAGCGGTCGAAAAAGGCAGTGGCGGACATGAGAGGCTCCCTGGCAGACGGCGGGGACCCCGCCAAATAACCGGGAGCAAGCAAGAACGTGGCCAGCGGCCAGCCGCCCTACAGGCTGATTGACCTCATAAAACGCACCAGAACGGCGCAATGACTGATCAGTCACGCGCCTTTCTAGCTCATCGTCACAGCCAGCTGCAGATATCGACTAGGCGGACACCACGAACAGCGCCGCGATCAGCCCCATCCCGGCGAACCACACCAGCGAGCGCACAGGCCCCCAGCCAGCCAGATAGCAGATGAAATACAGCACACGGCTGACGATGAATGCCACGGCCAGTTGGTCGAGCAGCCCCTGCTCGGCACTGCCGGCCTGGTGGGCGATGATCACCGCGGCAGCGAACGCCGGGGTTACCTCGAAGCCGTTGAGCTGGGCGTTGTTGGCGCGCTTGCGCCAGCCCTCCAGGGTACTCAGGAACGCACGCGGATCCTGATTGGCGCGCGGCCCGTAGCCGGGGCCAAGGAACTTGGCTGTGGCAGTACCCAGATAGGGCAGAAAGATGGCGATCAGCACGCACCAGTAGGCGAGGGTCATGGTGTGGCTTCACTCGAAAGGTCGGGAAGCCAAGCCTGAGCGAGCGCCCAGTTATCGTCCATGGCCGCACCCGCCAATGATGCCGGTACTTTGGCCAAGCCCGCAGCCATCCGCGCCAGCGGCGCTCAGTCCGTGAAGCGATCTCTGGCGTAGGTGATCGCGCTCTTGCCATGCGGCTGCGGCTGACCGTCCTCGCCCAGATTGACGAACACCAGCTTGTCGATGGTCAGGATGCTCTTGCGGGTCACCTTGTTGCGCACTTCGCAGCGCAGGGTGATGGAGGTGCGGCCAAACTCGGTAGCAGTGATGCCCAGCTCGATGATGTCACTCTGACGCGCCGAGCTGACGAAGTTGATCTCGGAAATGAATTTGGTCACCACGCGCTGATTGTCGAGCTGGACGATGGCGTAGATCGCTGCTTCTTCATCGATCCATTTCAGCAGGCTGCCGCCGAACAGAGTGCCGTTGGGGTTGAGATCCTCGGGCTTGATCCACTTGCGAGTATGGAAATTCATGCAGTGTCCTCCGTGCCAGATTGGGCGCCCATGATGCGCCCGCAGCGCTGCGTTTGTCGTTGCATCGCTGGCTATGACGATCATAGCCAGGCAAATGCGACGGAAAGCCTTGGGCTGCGCCGCGCACACGGCTATAATTTGCCGGTTTCACGCAACCGGCACCGCTCCGGTTGTGCCCGCCACCTGTCCGAGGGGCGCTGCAGCAGGGCAACCTGTCAGGCTCGGATGGGGCGTTAACCATACGCATCAACGGCGCCCATTCGCAGACAACGAATGGAGTGCTATTGCATGTCTTTCAATGATTTCAAAGTCGCCGACATTTCCCTGGCCGATTGGGGCCGCAAAGAGCTGATCATCGCCGAGTCCGAGATGCCGGCACTGATGGGCCTGCGCCGCAAGTACGCCGCCAGCCAACCGCTGAAAGGCGCGAAGATCCTCGGCTGCATCCACATGACCATCCAGACCGGCGTACTGATCGAGACGCTCACCGCCCTGGGCGCCGAAGTCCGCTGGTCCTCCTGCAACATCTTCTCCACCCAGGATCAGGCCGCTGCCGCCATCGCCGCTGCCGGTATCCCGGTGTTCGCCTGGAAGGGCGAGACCGAAGAAGAGTACGAGTGGTGCATCGAGCAAACCATCCTCAAGGACGGCAAGCCGTGGGATGCCAACATGGTGCTCGACGATGGCGGTGACCTGACCGAGATCCTGCACAAGAAATACCCGCAGATGCTCGAGCGCATCCACGGCATCACCGAAGAGACCACCACCGGCGTGCACCGTCTGCTCGACATGCTCAAGGCCGGCACCCTGAAAGTCCCGGCGATCAACGTCAACGACGCGGTGACCAAGAGCAAGAACGACAACAAGTACGGCTGCCGCCACAGCCTCAACGACGCGATCAAGCGCGGCACCGACCACCTGCTGTCGGGCAAGCAGGCGCTGGTCATCGGCTACGGTGACGTGGGCAAGGGCTCGGCGCAGTCGCTGCGTCAGGAAGGCATGATCGTCAAGGTTTCCGAGATCGACCCGATCTGCGCCATGCAGGCCTGCATGGACGGCTTCGAGCTGGTTTCGCCGTACAAGAACGGCATCAACGACGGCACCGAGGCCAGCGTCGACGCTGCTCTGCTGGGCAAGATCGACCTGATCGTCACCACCACCGGCAACGTCAACGTGTGCGACGCCGGTATGCTCAAGGCCCTGAAGAAGCGCGCCGTGGTGTGCAACATCGGCCACTTCGACAACGAGATCGACACCGCCTTCATGCGCAAGAACTGGGCGTGGGAAGAGGTCAAGCCGCAGGTGCACAAGATCCACCGCACCGGTGCCGGTACCTTCGATCCGACCAACGACGACTACCTGATCCTGCTGGCCGAAGGCCGTCTGGTGAACCTGGGCAACGCCACTGGCCACCCGAGCCGGATCATGGACGGCTCGTTCGCCAACCAGGTGCTGGCGCAGATCTTCCTGTTCGAGCAGAAGTTCGCCGACCTCTCCGCCGAGAAGAAGGCCGAGCGCCTGACCGTCGAAGTGCTGCCGAAGAAGCTCGACGAAGAAGTGGCGCTGGAAATGGTCAAGGGCTTCGGCGGCGTGGTCACCCAGTTGACCAAGCAGCAGGCCGAGTACATCGGCGTGACCGTGGAAGGCCCGTTCAAGCCGGACGCTTACCGCTACTAATGCGTAGGGTGGGTAAGCCCCTGGCTTATCCACCGCCGACTTCCCGCAAGGTGGATGGAAAACGCCATCCACCCTACGTCTCCAAGGCTAGAAACCCTATGAGCCAAGAACGCCGCTACAGCTTCGAGTTCTTCCCCACCAAGACCGAAGCCGGGCATGAAAAACTGATGGACGTGGCGCGCCAGCTGGCGACCTACAACCCCGATTTCTTCTCCTGCACTTACGGCGCCGGCGGTTCGACCCGCGACCGCACCCTCAACACCGTGCTGCAGCTCGATGGCGAGATCAAGGTGCCCACCGCCCCGCACCTGTCCTGCGTGGGTGACAGCAAGGCCGAACTGCGCGAGCTGCTGAACCTGTACAAGAATGCCGGCATCAAGCGCATCGTTGCCCTGCGCGGTGACCTGCCATCCGGCATGGGCATGGCCAGCGGCGAGCTGCGCTACGCCAACGAGCTGGTCGAGTTCATTCGCACTGAAACCGGTGATCACTTCCATATCGAAATCGCCGCCTACCCGGAGATGCATCCGCAGGCGCGCAACTTCGAGGACGACATCGCCAACTTCGTGCGCAAGGCCAAGGCCGGTGCCGACAGCGCCATCACCCAGTACTTCTTCAACGCCGACAGCTACTTCTACTTCGTCGAGCGCGTGCAGAAACTGGGCGTGGACATTCCGGTGGTGCCGGGCATCATGCCGATCACCAACTACAGCAAGCTGGCGCGCTTCTCCGACGCCTGCGGTGCGGAAATCCCACGCTGGGTACGCAAGCAACTGGAAGCCTACGGCGACGACGCCGACAGCATTCGCGCCTTCGGCGAACAGGTCATCACCGAGATGTGCGAGCGCCTGCTGCAAGACGGCGCGCCCGGCCTGCACTTCTACAGCATGAACCTGGCAGGTCCCAGCCAGGCCATCTGGAACAATCTCAAGCTGTCGCGTTAGCAGACCGCTTACTCACAGGCTGCCCACCCTGGGGCAGCCTGCTCGCTTCGCCCTCCCGCCTTGCCGCAGAAGGATCGCCCCTCATGCTCAAACGCACCAAGATCAACGCCTCAGTCAGCCCCAAGGGCAGCCTGGAAACCCTCTCGCAGCGCGAAGTGCAGCAACTGCGCGAAACCGGCTCCGGTAGCGTTTATCACCTGTTCCGCCAGTGCGCATTGGCGATCCTCAACACCGGCTCGCACAGCGACAACGCCAAGACCATCCTCGAGGCCTACCCGGACTTCGAAGTGAAGATTCACCAGCAGGATCGCGGCATCCGCCTGGAGCTGATCAACGCGCCGGCCGACGCCTTCGTCGATGGCGAGATGATCGCCAGCACCCACGAGATGCTGTTCAGCGCCCTGCGCGACATCGTCTACACGCAGAGCGAGCTGGAGAACAAGCGCATTGACCTGGACAGCTCCGAAGGCATCACCGATTACGTTTTCCACCTGCTGCGCAACGCCCAGACCCTGCGCAGTGGCGTGGAGCCGAAGATAGTGGTGTGCTGGGGCGGCCACTCGATCAGCACCGAGGAATACAAGTACACCAAGAAGGTCGGCCACGAGCTCGGCCTGCGCGGCCTGGACATCTGCACCGGCTGCGGCCCGGGCGTGATGAAGGGGCCGATGAAGGGTGCCACCATCAGCCACGCCAAGCAGCGCAACCTCAAGGGCCGCTACCTGGGCCTGACCGAACCCGGCATCATCGCTGCCGAAGCGCCGAATCCGATCGTCAACGAGCTGGTGATCCTGCCGGACATCGAGAAGCGCCTGGAAGCCTTCGTCCGCGTCGGCCACGGCATCATCATCTTCCCCGGCGGCGCCGGCACTGCCGAGGAGTTCCTCTACCTGCTGGGTATCCTCATCCACCCGGACAACCAGGACCTGCCCTTCCCGGTCATCCTTACCGGCCCGAAGAGCGCCGAACCGTATCTGCAGCAGTTGCATGATTTCATCGGAGCGACCCTCGGTGAGGCCGCCCAGCAGCGCTACCGCATGATCGTCAACGCCCCGGCCAAAGTTGCCCGCGAGATGGCCGCCGGCATCAAGGCCGTGCGCCAGTTCCGCCGCGAGCGCAACGATGCCTTCCACTTCAACTGGCTGCTGAAGATCGATGAAAGCCTCCAGCATCCGTTCGAGCCGACCCACGAAGCCATGGCCAGCCTCAACCTCACCCGCGAGCAGCCGCTGCATCACCTGGCCGCCAACCTGCGCCGTGCGTTCTCCGGCATCGTCGCGGGCAACGTCAAGGAGAACGGCATCCGCCTGATCGAGGAGCACGGCCCCTACGAAATTCGCGGTGAAACCACCATCATGCGCCCGCTGGATCGCCTGCTGCAGGCCTTCGTCGAGCAGCACCGCATGAAGCTGCCGGGCGGCAGTGCCTATGAGCCCTGCTATCGGATAGTCGACTGAAGCTGCGCAAGACGCACTTTCACGGCACTCGCAAAATCGCTAACCTGGCGCCATGCCATTATTCCAGCGCCAGATTATCGCCACGCTTTTACTGTACTGTTGCGCCTTCGCCGCCCGCGGCGAAACGCTGCGCCTGGTCACGGATGCCTGGGCGCCCTACGTCTACGAGGAAGACGGCCAGGCCGCGGGTCTCGACTACGAGCTCACCCGCGAGGTACTGCAGCGCCTGGGGGTAAAGCTGGACCTGCAGTTCCTGCCGTGGAAGCGCTGCCTGCTGGAGCTGGAACAAGGCAATGCAGACGGCATACTGGATATTTTCCACCTGCCCGAGCGCGAAGCGAGCATGCTCTTCGTCGAAGAGCCGCTGAGCGACGTCGAACTGGTACTGTTCTACGCACGTAACCGCCCCTACCCCTATGACAGCCTGGAAGACCTGCGCGACCTGGTGATCGGCATCTCGCCAGGCTACTGGTACAACGACGAAACCTTCCGCAATTCGCCCTTGTTCAGTCGCGAAGTGGCTCCGACTCACGAGGCCAATCTGGGCAAGCTGATCCGCCACCGCGTCGATCTGGTCATCAATGACCGTCGCGCCGGCCTCTACCTGACCACCCAGATGGGCTTGCAACAGCAGGTCGACTACAACCGCAAGGCGGTCGGCCACGACCGTCTATACCTCGCGCTGCGTCACGACCCTGCCCTGGCTAGCCTGGCCAGGGACTTCGCTGACGAACTGCGCCGCTTCAAGCGCGAACCAGCCTATGCCCAGCTGCAGCAGCGCTACGCCAACCCCGATCGACTCAGGCCGTGAACCAACCGACAGGCTGATAGCTGCGCAAGGCCTCAGCTCTGTTATACTCGGGGCTTCCCGCCAGGCTTGCGCCCGGATGCTAGCTCCCAGAAGCCAGCAGTACCGGACGGGATCACGCCCCCCACGTGTGATTCAAGCCAGGCTCTACACCCCCAGGGCCACGCCCTCACTTAGTACAGGATTGCTCATGTCCTTTGCCTCCCTCGGTCTCTCCGAGGCTTTAGTCCGTGCGGTCGAAGCCGCCGGCTACACCCAACCCACTCCGGTGCAACAGCGGGCCATTCCCGCCGTGTTGCAAGGTCGCGATCTGATGGTGGCGGCCCAGACGGGTACTGGTAAGACGGGCGGTTTCGCCCTGCCCATTCTCGAGCGCCTGTTCCCGGACGGTCACCCGGATCGCGAACAGCGCCACGGCCCGAAACAACCGCGCGTACTGGTGCTGACACCGACCCGCGAGCTGGCCGCCCAGGTGCATGACAGCTTCAAGCTGTATGCCCGTGACCTGAAATTCGTCAGCGCCTGCATCTTCGGCGGCGTTGGCATGAACCCGCAGGTTCAGGCGCTGGCCAAGGGCGTCGATGTGCTCGTCGCCTGCCCCGGACGCCTTCTCGACCTGGCCAACCAGAAAGCCATCGACCTGTCGCATGTGGAAATTCTCGTGCTCGATGAAGCCGACCGCATGCTCGACATGGGCTTCATCCACGACGTCAAGAAGGTGCTGGCCAAGCTGCCAGCCAAACGCCAGAACCTGCTGTTCTCGGCCACCTTCTCCAAGGACATCACCGACCTCGCCGGCAAGTTGCTGCACAACCCCGAGCGCATCGAGGTGACGCCGCCGAACACTACGGTCGAGCGTATCGAACAACGCGTCTTCCGCCTGGCCGCCAGCCACAAGCGCGCCCTGCTCGCTCACCTGATCACCCAGGGCGCCTGGGAACAGGTGCTGGTATTCACCCGCACCAAGCACGGCGCCAACCGCCTCGCCGAATACCTCGAGAAACACGGCCTGCCGGCTGCCGCGATTCATGGCAACAAGAGCCAGAACGCCCGCACCAAGGCGCTGGCCGACTTCAAGGCGAACAAGGTGCGCATCCTCGTCGCCACCGATATCGCCGCCCGCGGCCTGGATATCGACCAACTGCCGCACGTGGTCAACTTCGAGCTACCCAACGTCGAGGAAGACTACGTTCACCGTATCGGCCGCACCGGTCGTGCCGGCCGTAGCGGCGAAGCCATCTCGCTGGTGGCGCCGGACGAAGAGAAGCTGCTCAAGAGCATCGAGCGCATGACCAAGCAGAAGATCCCCGATGGCGATCTGCTGGGATTCGATGCCAGCACCGTGGAAGCGGAACGTCCGGAAGTGCGCGAACCACGTCAGCCGCGCAATGCCGGGCCGAAAAAGGCCAAAGCCGAAGGCGCCGACAAGCCCCAGCGCGAGCGCAACAACGGTGGTCGTCGAGACAAGGGCAAGGACAGCGGCAAGGAGCAGAAAGCCAAGCCGCAGCAGCAGGGTCAGGGTCAGAATCGCCGTGGTCAGCAACCGCGCAACCAGAGCCGTGGCGCCGCCCCGGCCATTCCACCCTTGCCTCCGGATCGTGATCCGGAAGAGTTCCTCGACGACGAGATCGACAATTTCGGCAACCGTGCCGATTACGTACCGGTGCAGAACAAGCCGCAAGGTCGCGGCCGTCGTTCAGGCGGTGGGTCGGCTGGCAATGGCGCTGCTCAGGGCCAAGGCCAGAGAGCCAACAGCAACAACAGGCAGCCCCGCAGCAACGCTGGCGGCAACCCAGGCACCCCCGCTAAGAATCGTGGCCAGGGTGGTCAGGGCCGTAACGGCGGTGGCCGCGGCCGACCGGCGGACGGTCGCATCACCTCGCTGGATCGCGACGAGCTGCCACGCGCCGAAGCGGCCGTGCGCAACCCGCGCGAAAAGCAGCCGATCATCGTGCACAAGGGCTCGCGCCTGGACCGCTTCCCCAGCGCTGAGCAACTTGACGAGCTGAGCAACAGCACCCGCCCGCGTGGCGAGAAGCCGGCACTGCTGACGCGTAACCGCGAAGAGTAGGCTGCCGCGCCAACAAAAACGCCACCCCATGGGGTGGCGTTTTCGTTATTGCCGCAGGCTGAACATGCGGGCACATCCGGTGGCCGCTAGCGGCCGCTCTCCTTACTTGCGGATGCCTTCGATCGAGATGATCAGCTCGACACTTTCCGAAGCCGGGCCGAGATCCATGGAAATGTCGAAGTCCTTCAGTTTCAGAGTGGTAGTACCTTCGAAGCCGGCACGGTAGCCGCCCCACGGATCCTGGCCTTCACCGATGAACTTGGCAGCGATGACGACCGGCTTGGTCACGCCATTCAGGGTCAGGTTGCCGGTAACGTCGGCGCTGCCTTCACCGGTGGATTTGACCGAGGTGGATTCGAAGGTGGCGGTATCGTGCTTGCTGACATTGAGGAAGTCGGCACTGCGCAGGTGCTTGTCACGCTCGGCGTGATTGGTGTCGACGCTGGCGGTCTTCAGGGTCACGTTGACCTTGCTCGCCTCGGGGTTGGCAGCGTCATAGCTGAACGTACCATCGAAATCCTTGAAGGTGCCGTACAGCCAGCTGTAGCCCAGGTGGCTGATCTTGAAGTTGACGAAGGCATGCTGGCCTTGCTTGTCGATGGCGTAGTCGGCGGCCATGGCCTGGCCGCCGATCAGGGCCGAGCCCAGAACCAGTGCAGCGAGGGCGTTCTTCAACATGGGGTGTTCTCCTTGCGAGGTTGTCGATCTAGATGGGCATGAACCCGGTTATGAATTGCTTCAGCGCCCGAACATCCGCAGCAGGGTGCTGTCGCGGTCGATGAAATGGTGTTTGAGAGCGGCCAGGCCATGCAGGCCGGCGAAAATCACCAGACCCCAGGCCAGGTATTCGTGAATCGCCCCGGCAATGTCTTCCTGTTGCGCGATACCGGTCAGGGTCGCCGGCACACTGAACAGGCCAAACACCTCGATACCACGGCCATCGGCGGTGGAAATCAGGTAACCGGAAATCATCACACCGAAAAGGCCGAGATAGAGGACGCCATGACCCAGCTTGGAAGCCAGGCGCGTGAGCCGGCCATGGCTGGCAAGCGGCGCGGGCGCCGGGTTGAGCAAACGCCACAGCACGCGCAGAAGCATGACGGCGAACAACAGGATGCCAATGCTCTTGTGCAGGTCAGGCGCACTCTGGCGCCACGGATCGTAGTAGCTAAGCCCCACCATCCAGAAGCCGAGGCCGAACAGGCCAAAGACGACCAGCGCGACCGACCAGTGCAGCAGCACGCTGACCAGACCATAACGAGCAGAAGTGTTGCGCCATTGCATGGTGGCTTTCCTAATCCAGATCCGAGCAAGACTAACGACAAATATATTGATTTAAAGCGGAAAATTTCGCTATGAAATATCGAGAAATGCGATGTTTCATTTCGACTTCCTTGCGCTGACCAGTTTAGTTCAACGCGCTCGTTGCAGAGTTCATCGGCAGCAGAACGGACGGTGCATGGCACCAGACCAGCGGCAGCGAGCACCTCTCACTGGCGGCTTCTGGTAGGCTGTGCCGCCGAACCCTGGGAGATTTCGCATGAGCCTGAACGACCACTGGATGCAACGCGACCTCGACGTGTTGTGGCACCCCTGCACCCAGATGAAGGATCACGAGCGCCTGCCACTGGTGGCGATTCGCAAGGCCTCAGGTGTATGGCTGGAGGACTTCGACGGCAAACGCTACCTGGACGCGGTCAGCTCCTGGTGGGTCAATGTCTTCGGCCACGCCAACCCGCGCATCAACGCGCGCATTCGCGATCAGTTGGATAGTCTCGAGCACGTGATGCTCGCCGGCTTTACCCACCAACCGGTCATCGAGCTGTCCGAGCGCCTGGTGCAGATCACCCCGGCTGGCCTGAACAAGGTGTTCTACGCCGACAACGGCTCCTCAGGCATCGAAGTGGCGTTGAAGATGAGCTTCCACTACTGGCTCAATAGCGGCCAGGCGAGCAAGAAGCGCTTCGTCACCCTGAGCAACAGCTATCACGGCGAAACGGTCGCAGCGATGTCGGTGGGCGACGTGTCGCTGTTCACCGACACCTATAAACCCCTGCTGCTCGACACTATCAAGGTGCCCAGCCCGGACTGCTACCTGCGCCCCGAAGGCGTGAGCTGGGAGGAACACTCGCGCCTCATGTTCGCCCATATGCAACAGACCCTGGCCGAGCATCATCATGAGGTCGCAGCAGTGATCGTCGAGCCGTTGATCCAGGGCGCCGGCGGCATGCGCATGTACCACCCGATCTACCTCAGGCTTTTGCGCGAGGCCTGCGACCGCTATGGCGTGCACCTGATCCATGACGAGATTGCCGTCGGCTTCGGCCGCACCGGCACGATGTTCGCCTGCGAGCAGGCCGGCATCACCCCGGACTTTCTGGTGCTATCCAAGGCACTGACCGGTGGTTACCTGCCGATGGCTGCGGTGCTGACCACCGATCAGGTGTACAGCGCCTTCTACGACGACTACGCCACCCTGCGCGCCTTTCTCCACTCGCACACCTACACCGGCAACCCGCTGGCCTGCACCGCCGCGCTGGCGACTCTGGACATCTTCCGTGACGACGATGTGATCGAACGCAACAAGGCCCTGGCGGCGCGTATGGCCAGCGCCACTGCGCACCTGGCCGATCACCCGCATGTGGCCGAAGTGCGCCAGACTGGCATGGCCCTGGCCATCGAGATGGTGCAGGACAAGGCCAGCAAGACAGCCTACCCCTGGCAGGAGCGACGTGGCCTGCGCGTCTACCAGCACGCATTGGAACGTGGCGCGTTGCTGCGCCCACTGGGCAGCGTGGTGTATTTCCTGCCGCCCTACGTCATCACGCCCGAGGAGATCGATTTCCTCGCCGAGGTGGCCAGCGAGGGCATCGATATCGCCACCCGAGAGTCAATCAGCGTGGCAGTGGACAACCGTTACCCCGATCATCGCGATCCGGGCTGACTCAGGAGCGGTGCGCACAGCGCACCCTACAGCTAGAATTCGCGCCTCTGCTCAAGGTTGATACGTCATGCGCCTGTCCCGCTTCTTTATCGATGCCCCGCTCTCCCTCGGTCAACACGACTTGCCCGAAGCGCAGGCCCATTACATCGGCCGCGTGCTGCGCCATGCGGTGGGCGATGCCGTGCAGCTGTTCGACGGCAGCGGCCACGAATACCTCGGTGAGCTGATCGAGGTGGGCAAGAAGAGTGTGCGTGTCGAGCTGCGCGAGTCTATCGCCGGGCTGCGCGAATCGCCGCTGCGCATCCATCTGGGCCAGGGCCTGTCGCGCGGCGAGCGCATGGACTGGGCGATCCAGAAAGCCACCGAGCTGGGCGCCAGCGAAATCACCCCGATCGTCTCCGCGCGCTGCGAGGTACGCCTGAAGGACGAGCGCGCCGACAAGCGCATGACCCATTGGCGTCAGGTGGCGATCAGCGCCTGCGAGCAGTGTGGCCGCTCGGTATTGCCGGTGATCAATCCGCCGCAGGAGCTGGACACCTGGTTGCAGCAGATCGAAGCCGATCTGAAGCTGGTGCTGCACCCGGTTGCAGCCCCCCTGCAAAGCCACGACAAACCGAATAGCCTGGCCTTTCTCGTCGGCCCTGAAGGCGGTTTGAGCGATGCCGAAGTCGACCAGGCCAAGGCTGCAGGCTTCCACGCCGCCCGTCTGGGCCCACGCGTTCTGCGCACGGAAACGGCACCCGTGGTGGC
>Ga0208788_1000457_pt1 | contig 20156 bp, 21 predicted proteins | sample Wag4_2014_7_11_3_FD_187363 | JGI IMG/M metagenome (GOLD analysis project Ga0208788, IMG submission 187363) | Fresh water mixed with fracking chemicals microbial communities from Ohio, USA - Utica-2 Time Series FC 2014_7_11 (SPAdes) (version 2) ...
AGCGTCTATGCCTGTTGAGAACTTTTTTATCCTGAGGGGAAACAAGCGGGCTAGCGACATCGACGCAGGCGGTGCGATGTGCAGGCAAGCCAATGAGGGTGAGGGTTTACACCCCGTAGCCCGGATGCAATCCGGGAGGGCTGGGCAGGGCCAGTGCCGCGAAGGTTTCAACGATACGAGTGAGCCGGGCAGCTCAGGCCGTTTGCGCCTGTGTGGCGTCGTAGCGGGCACGGGCGTTGCCGATGGCGCCGTGGCTGTCCTCGGCCCAGGCAATCAGCCCTGCCAGCGGCACCAGCAGCGACTCGCCCAATACACTCAGGCGGTATTCCACGCTGGGCGGTTTGGTGGGGTAGACCGTCCGTTCGATCAGACCGTCGCGTTCCAGTTCGCGCAGGCTCTGGGTCAGCATGCGTTTGGAGATATCCGGTACGGCGCGGTGCACCTCGCTGAAGCGCAGTGCTTGCTGGGTGAGGGCAAGGAGAATCAGTGTCGTCCATTTACTGCCCATGTGGTCGAGCACGTCGCGTACTGGGCAGCGCTCGGCGTCGAGTGGCATCGCACTCCAGGCCTGGAAGCTGGCGGCCAGTCTGGCCCGCGCAGTGGCGGGGTTATCGCTGGGTAACCTGGTCACGAAAAGCTGCCTCCTTCCGCATTCATTGAGTCGGTCTCAGAATGGAACCAGGTTGTAATTCTAGTCCATGAGGTGAATACGATGACAACGGCAGAAACCATTCTGGTCACCGGCGCATCCGGTCAATTGGGGCGCCTGGTGATAGCCGCCCTGCGGCGCCGGGCACCGGCGGCAAAACTCGTCGGCATGGTGCGTGATGCCGCCAAGGCGCGTGATTTGGCTGAGCAGGGCGTCGAATTGCGAGTGGCGGACTACGCAGATCCGCTGGCACTGGCCAGCGCGCTGGTGGGCATCGACAAGCTGCTGCTGATCTCCTCCAGCGAGGTCGGTCAGCGTACGGCTCAGCATCGCAACGTGATCGACGCCGCCGTGGCGGCCGAGGTCAAGCTGATCGCCTACACCAGCCTGCTGCATGCCGACAGCAGCCCGATGGCGCTGGCGGTCGAGCATCGTGAAACCGAGACGCTGGTCCGCGCTTCGGGTTTGCCGTTCGTCCTATTGCGCAATGGCTGGTACAGCGAGAACTACACCCAGGGCGTGGCGGCGGCGCTGGAGCATGGCGTGGTGCTGGGGGCTGCCGGCGATGGCCGGCTGTCACTGGCCGCGCGCCAGGATTACGCCGAAGCGGCTGCCGTGGTACTGGCCGAGGATGTGACACGGCACGCCGGCAAGGTCTACGAACTGTCCGGTGACCAGGCCTGCACCCTGGCGGATTTCGCCGCCGAGATCACCCGCCGCAGCAATCGGCCTGTGCGCTATCAGAATATGCCCGAGGCCGACTACAAGGCTGCCTTGATCAGCGTCGGCCTGCCCGAAGGTTTCGCCGAACTGCTCGCCGAAAGCGATGCCAAGGCAGCCAAGGGTTCGCTGTTCGAGCCGAGCAAGACGCTGAGCCAGCTTATCGGTCGCCCGACCACGCCGCTGAGTGAAAGCGTTGCAGCTGCCCTGGCGGCTCAGAGCCGTTCGTAGGCGAAGGGCCGGGGATCGACCAGCGGCGTGCTGCCGTCGATCAGGTTGGCCAGCAGGTGCCCGGCGCCTGGGGCGATGCCGAAACCGTGGCCGGAATAGCCGGTGGAGAGAAACAGCCCCGGCAACTTCTGCACCGGGCCGATCACCGGGATGGCGTCCGGGGTGACGTCCATCACCCCGGCCCAGCTTTGCTCCACGCGAATCTGCCGGAAGAAGGGGAAGGCCGCCGCCAGGGCTTCGCGTGCCTCGGCCAGGATGGCCGGAGAGGGCTTTGGATCGAGCACCCGGCAGCGCTCGAAGGGGCTCTCGCTGTCCATGGCCCAGTGCCTGGGCTGGCGTAGCTCCTCGATGAAACGGCCATCCAGGCGCAGGCGTACTTCGCGGAACTGCCTGCTCAGTGCCGGCAGGAAATCACCCAGGTAGCGGAAGCTGTCCGGTGTGATCGGGGCCAGGTTGCCGTTGCGTTGGGCAATCGTATAGCCGCCGTCGGCGCGCTTGCGAAAGGCATAGCGGCCGGCGCCCACGGCCAGTTCCGGGCCGCCGGCCATCGCCGCAGTGCGCAGTACCGAGGCCACCACCTTCAGTTGCGGCAGGCGCAGGCCGAGGTTGGCGCAGAACAGCGTCGACCAGGCGCCGCCGGCCAGCACCACGCCGTTGCAGCTCAGCCGGCCGCGTTCGCTGTACAGCCCGGCGATTCGGCCCGCGGCGATGTCCACGCCCCGTACCGCGCAGCCGGTGACGATGCGGGCGCCCATGCGTTGCGCGGCGCGGGCGATCACTGCACTGGCGCGGTGCGGTTCGGCGCGGCCATCGCTGGGGGTATGCAAGGCGCCGCTCCAGCCGGCGGCGGCGCCTTCCGGCATCACCCGCAGCAGCTCGGTACCCTCCAGCAGGCGTGCGTGTACGCCATGGGCGCTGGCTGCCTGCAGCCAGTCCGCCTGCTGCTGCAACTGCTGTGAGGTTTCGCAGGCATAGAGCACGCCGCTACGGCGAAAGCCCAGATCTTCACCGAGCTGAGCCTGCCAGCTATCCCAAAGCTTCAGGCTGGCCATGGCCAGGGGAATTTCGGCCAGGTCACGACCCATGCTGCGGCACCAGCCCCAGTTGCGCGAAGACTGCTCGGCCCCGATCAGGCCCTTCTCCAGCAGCGTCACGGGAATGCCCCGGCGGGCCAGCCAGTAGGCGGTGCTGACGCCGATGATGCCGCCACCGATGATGGCCACTTCGGTGCTTTCCGGCAGCTTGTCACTGACCACCTGTTCGATCTGCGGATACATGCACACTCTCCGGTGTAGGGTGCGCTGTGCGCACCGAAGGAAGGTTCAGCGAGCATGCCCAGGCCGATGGGGCGTGCAATTTGCATCGTGCTCGCCGGCCTTCCTTTATCAGTATGTGAGAAATGCCATGAGTGGCACTCAGAGCCTGGAGCGGGCATTTCTGCTGTTGCGTGTGATCGCTGCGACCGGCCAGCAGGGCGCCAGTCTGGATGACCTGCGCGCGGCGCTTGGCTGTTCGCAGGCCACCACTTACCGTCTGCTGCAGTACCTGCGCCGCCAGGGCTTCGTGCGTGGCGCGCCGCAGCGCGGGCGCTACGTGCTTGGCTATGAGCTGTTCGCCCTCGGTGCCCAGGCCGGCAATGCCAGTGCCTTGCGTGAACGGGCACGGCCGGTGCTGCTGCGCCTGGCGCAGCGTTTCGGCGATACCTTCTTTTTACTGGTGGCGGACGGTCATCAGGTGCTGTGCCTGGACATGCTGGCCGGTCAGCTGCCGGTGCAGAGCTACAGCGGCACGGTGGGCGGACGTATTCCCATGGGCGTTGGCCAGGCCTCGCAGGTGCTGCTGGCCTGGCTTGGGCGTAGCGAGCGCAACGAGATCCTCGCCCACAACGCCGCGACTCTACGCCTGGATTATGGTCTGGAGGTGCAGCGTATCGCCGCCAGCCTGCCCAGTGTCAGGCGCCTGGGCTACGCCAGCGGCCTGGTGGACACGCGCCTGCCGGGCTACACCGGCCTGGCAGTGCCCATCCTCGATGGCGATGGCCAGCCATTGGGCGCTCTCAGTTGCGCGTTGGCCAGGCCGCGCATGACCGATGCCCGGCGCCAGGCACTGGCGCAGACCATGAAGGAGGAGGCGCAGCACCTGGTAAGCGCCATGTCCGGCGATGTCAGAAGCTGAGCCGGGGCCCGGCTGAGGCTACTGCGCTGCTTCGGCCTGGGCGAAGACTTCCTTGGTGGCAGCCAAGCCATCGAGGGCAGCCTGATGTTCACCCGCGCTGCCGCGGCCCGGCCTTCGGACTGGCTGGGAGGCCGAGTTTCTTCAGCCTGGAAGCCAGGGTGGTGGGTTTGATACCCAAAAGCTCGGCCGCTCCGCCCGGGCCGAACAAACGGCCGCCAGCGGCCTCGAGCGCGGCATGCAGGTTATCGATCTGCAGTTGGCGGAGCTGTTGCTCGGTCAGAATCCCCTCGGGCTTCTCCGTCCTGCTCTCCAGACTGGGGGCCTCTTCTGCCAGGCCCGGCGAAGGCAGGTCGATGCGCAGCAGCGGGCCGTTGGAGGTGATCAGCGCCCGTTCGATGACGTTCTGCAGTTCGCGGATGTTGCCTGGCCAGTGGTAGCCCTGCAGGCGTGCGATGTCGCCGTTACTCAGACGGCGCCCCGGGAGGTTCAGACGCTGGCCGACCTGTTCGATGAAATGGCTGGCCAGCAAGGGGATGTCCTCGCGGCGCTCGCGCAAGGCCGGCGACTGCAGCGGGAAGACATTGAGGCGAAAATACAGATCCTCACGAAAACGTTTGGCTTGCACCTCGGTGCGTAGGTCGCGGTTGGTGGCGGCGATGATGCGTACGTCGACGCGCCGCGTGCGTTCCTCGCCAACCCGCTCGAACTGCCCTTCCTGCAGTACGCGCAGCAGTTTGCTCTGCAGCTCCAGGGGGATTTCACCGACCTCGTCGAGAAACAGCGTGCCGCCATGGGCCAGTTCGAAACGCCCGACCCGGTCGCGTAGTGCGCCGGTGAAGGCGCCGCGCACATGGCCGAAGAACTCGCTCTCGAACAGGTCGGCGGGAATGGCCGCGCAGTTGACCCGGATCAGCGGGTGCGCGGCGCGGCGGCTGGCCTGATGGATGGCGCGGGCGATCAGCTCCTTGCCGGTGCCGGATTCGCCATGGATCAGCACGCTGGCGTCGGTGGGGCCGACCACGTCGATCTGCCGCACGATCTTCAGGATGGGTTCGCTCTGCCCGACGATCTCGCGGTAGCTGTGCTCGATACGGATTTCTTCCTGCAGGTATTCGTTCTGCTGTTCCAGGCGCTGCTTGAGTTCCTTGAGCTCCTCCAGCGCATCGTGCAAGCGCTGCTGGGTGCTCATGCGTTCGGTGATATCGCGAAACACCACCACCGAGCCGACGATGCGGCCGTCGGAGATCACCGGTGTGCTGGTGAATTCCACCGGGAACATGCTGCCGTCACGGCGCCAGAACACCTCCTGGCGACCTTCATGTACCAGACCGTCGTGCACGGCCTTGTAGATCGGGCAATCCTCCACCGGGTAGTGGCTGCCATCGGCGTGACTGTGGTGGTGGATGCGGTGGATGTTCTTGCCGATCATCTCGTCCTGTTCCCAGCCGAGCATGCGCGCTGCGGCGGGGTTGACGTAGGTGGCCAGGCCCTCGCTGTCGATGCTGTAGATGCCATCGCCGACCGCGCTGAGTAGCAGGTGGTTGTCGCGTTCGGTTTCCTGGAACAGGTTGAGGATGTTGCGCCATTCCAGCAGGCCGCCGCGCATGGTGCGTTCGGTTTGCGCCTGGTCGAGCAGGTAGCGTTGCTCGCTGCGTTCGCGCAGTACCAGGATCAGGTAGAGCACGCCCTTGAGGCGTAGCGTGGTGGCGGAGATTTCCAGCATCACACGTTCGCCATCCTTGCGCGTGCAACTGAGTTCGTCGCTCCAGCCCTTACCGGTTTCCAGGAGTGCCTGGGTGAACACGATCAATTCGGGCAACTGATGCCCGAGCAGGCGGGTGACCGTCATGTCCAGCAATTCGTGTCGGGCATAACCGAACAGCTTGCCGGCGGCGATGTTCATGTCGACGAAGCGGTTGGCCACCGGATCGAACTGCACGATGGCCTCGCTGCAGTGCTCGAACACCATGTGTCGGGAGGCATAGGTCATGTCAGCCCAGCCGGCGAGATAGTCCGGTTCGCTCGTGCTCATGCTACGAAACCTCGTAATCGCCCCTACGAACTTTCGTTTTTATACGAGACTTCGTAGCCGGTGCATAGGTGCAGATGGCTCATGAAAAACCGAATCAGATGATTAACGGTTTGATTTGAAAGGATAAAAAAACGAACTGCAAAAATTGGCACAGCCTTCGCTCTAGCTCGTTCACGCACGGTGACTTCCACCGTGGCTACAAGCAGAAGAGGAGAGCACCCATGCCGAGCGTCGATATCGCCCACTACAAGGACGGCGACTTCCTGGTCAACTACGAAGAGAAGGTTTTCGAGGACGTCAAGGCGGAACCGGGCGAGAAAGCCCTCATCACCTTTCACACCATCGCTTTCGAGGGCTCCATCGGCCTGGTCAACATGCTGCAGGCCAAACGCCTGCTGCGCAAAGGCTTCGAGACCAAGGTACTGCTCTACGGGCCGGGCGTGCAGCTTGGTGTGCAGCGCGGTTTCCCCACCCTGGGCAATGAAGCCTTCCCCGGCCACCTGGCCGTCAACAACCAGATCAAGGCGTTCATCGAGGAGGGCGGAGAGGTCTATGCATGCCGGTTCGCCCTGCAGGCCCTGTACGGGCAGACCGAGAAAGCGCTGATCGAAGGCATTCGCGCCATCAACCCGCTGGACGTGATGGATCTGCGCCTGCTGATGCGCCGCGAAGGCGCACTGATCATCGATACCTGGACTGCCTGATCCATCCCGCCCCTCCTGCGGGAGGGGCCACCTTCGTACAAGGAGTCCGCCATGGCCATCGTCCGCGCCGCTGCCGTGCAGCTCTCGCCCGTGCTTTACAGCCGCGAGGGCACCGTCGAGAAGATCGTCCAGACCATCCTGCGCCTGGGCCGCGAGGGCGTGCAGTTCGCCGTCTTCCCGGAAACCGTGGTGCCTTATTACCCCTATTTTTCCTTCGTGCAGCCACCTTTCATGATGGGCAAGGAGCATTTGCGCCTGCTCGAGGAGTCGGTGCAGGTGCCTTCTGCCGCCACTGCGGCCATCAGCGAGGCCTGCCGCGAGGCGCGCATGGTGGTGTCGCTGGGCATCAACGAGCGTGACGGTGGCACGATCTACAACGCCCAACTGTTGTTCGATGCCGACGGCAGCCTGCTCCAGCATCGGCGCAAGATCACCCCCACCTACCATGAGCGCATGGTCTGGGGGCAGGGCGACGGCTCCGGTCTGCGTGCCGTGGCCAGCCAGGTCGGGCGCATCGGCTCGCTGGCCTGCTGGGAGCACTACAACCCGTTGGCGCGTTATGCGCTGATGGCCGACGGCGAGCAGATCCATGCGGCGATGTTTCCCGGTTCGCTGGTGGGGGAAATCTTCGCCGAGCAGATCGAGGTCAGCATCCGCCACCATGCGCTGGAGTCCGGCTGCTTCGTGGTCAACGCCACCGCCTGGCTGGAGCCGCAACAGCAGCAGCGCATCATGGCCGACACCGGCTGTGCGCTGGGGCCGATTTCCGGCGGTTGCTTCACCGCCATCGTCAGCCCCGAGGGCAGGCTGCTGGGCGAGCCGCTGCGCAGCGGTGAGGGCGAGGTGATCGCCGATCTCGATCTGACGCTGATCGACAAGCGCAAACGCATGATGGATTCGGTGGGCCACTACAGCCGTCCGGAACTGCTCAGCCTGCTGATCGACCGCACCCCGACTGCCCACCTGCATGAGCGTGTCACGGCGCTGCCGGGGCGTCACGACGCCGAGGAGGTCGAGCATGTCAGCCTCTGAACGCATTGCCGCGCTGGATCTGCTCAGCGAACTGCAGTGCCATGGCGCGCGTTGGCAGGACGACGGCCACGGTCTGTCGCGCAAGGGCGGTGCCGGGCCGTCCGATCACAAGGCGCTGTCGCTGGACGGGCATACCGCCATGGTGCCGATGCTCAACCAGGCCTCGCTGGTATCGCCCTACGAGGTGCGCCCGCAGGGGGCGGGCGAGCTGGCGCTGATCTACCGCGACGGCCAACAGGTGGGCCAGGTGCAGGTGCCTGGGGTGCCGAATTTCTACGCACGCAGCACCGCCGATGGCATTCCCTACTGGAAGATCGCCACCCTGCACAGCCATGACGTGCTGGCCACCACCCTGCTGCAGCACTGCATCCGCATGAACGATGCCGCCAGTGCCTGCCAGTTCTGCGCCATCGGCCAGTCCCTGGCCAGTGGCAAGACCATCGCGCGCAAGCGCCCGGCCCAGCTCGCCGAGGTAGCCAAGGCGGCGGTGGAACTCGATGGCGTCAAGCACATGGTGATGACCACTGGCACGCCGCAGACCTCCGACCGAGGCGCGGCCATCCTTTGCGAGTCGGCCGCTGCCGTCACCGCGGCGGTGGCTCTACCGATCCAGGCGCAGTGCGAACCGCCGGACGAGGATGCCTGGTTTCGCCGCCTGCACGACAGCGGCGTGGTCTCGCTGGGCATGCACCTGGAAGCGGTCACCGACGAGGTGCGCCGGCGGATCATGCCAGGCAAGGCGCAGGTGCCGCTGGCGCGTTATTTCTCGGCCTTCGAGGCGGCCGTCGAGGTCTTCGGGCGTGGTCAGGTCAGCACCTACATCCTGGCCGGCCTGGGCGACAGCGAAGAGGCCATCGTGGCCATGGCCGAGCGCCTGGCGGCAATGGGCGTCTACCCCTTCGTGGTGCCTTTCGTGCCCATCGACGGCACGCCGCTGGCGCAGCACCCCAAGCCCGACAGCGCCTTCATGCAGCGCCTCTACCCGCGCATCGGTGCCAGCCTGCGGCGCCATGGGCTGCATTCCGCACAGATCAAGGCTGGCTGCGCCAAGTGTGGCGCCTGCTCGGCCCTGAAACGCCACGAGTGAGAGGACACGAACATGGCCGAGCATGCCTTCGCCCTGAATGACGACACCTTCGGCGACTTCCTCACCGGCGACCTGCTGGTCAAGCCCGCCACCGAGCGCTGGGAGCGCGAAGCCTACTACCGCTTGCGCCGCACCGTCTTCGCCGACGAGCAGGGGCTGTTCGCCCAGGACCGTGATGCGCACGATTTCACCGCGCTGCCGATCGTCGCCATCGCCTACAACTGTGGCTTGGCCGACCGGGTGGTCGGTGCGGTACGCATCTACGAGCAGGCGCCTGGGCTGTGGTATGGCGGGCGCCTGTGCGTGGAGCGCGACTATCGCCGCCACGGCATGATCGGCAAGGCGCTGGTCAACGAGGCCGTGTCACGGGCCATCGAACTGGGCTGCCATACCTTTCTGGCCACCGTGCAGGCGCACAACGAGGCCTGGTTCCAAGGCCTGCACTGGCACAGCCTGCGGCCATTGCAACTGCTCGAGCGCGAGCATGTGCTGATGCAGGCGCACCTGCAGCATTACCCCTTCATGCCACGCGAGGTGTCGTTGCTGCCCCTCAAGGAGCGGCGTCATGCCTGAGGCACTGCGCAAGACCCCAGCCACAGGCCTGGGCGAACTGCTCGCGGCACTGCACGACACCCCGGCCATGCGCGCCAAGCAGGCCATTCAGCGACCGGCCCAGGGTTTTTCCGGCTCGCCGCCTCAGGGCGATGCCCGCTATGCGCTGCCCGGCGACGACACGGCGGCCATTCGCTGCGGCGAGCATTACCAGTTGCTGGCCATCGAGGGCATGCTGCCGGCCTTCGTCGAATCCAGCCCCTGGTTCGCCGGCTGGTCGGCGGTGATGGCCAACGTCAGCGATATTGCTGCCATGGGCGGGCGCCCCACAGCCGTGGTCAATGCCTACTGGCACCACGACCAGGGCAAGGCCGACGAACTGCTGCGGGGGATCCGCGAGGCCTGCCAGGCCTATGGCCTGCTGCTGGCCGGCGGGCATACCCACCAGGGCGCCGATGCCCATGCCGGCTTGGCGGTGGCCATTACCGGCATCGCCCACCGTCTGCTCTCCACCCTGCATGTCGCGCCCGGCCAGGTACTGGCGATGGCGGTCGATCTGGATGGTCGCTGGCACCCCGGCGTGCCGTACTGGAAGGCTTTCGAGCAACGCTCCGGCGAGCGCCTGCGCAGCCAGCTCGATGTGCTGCCACGCCTGGCCGAAGGTGGCTTGCTGGCGGCCGCCAAGGACATCAGCAACGCCGGCCTGCTGGGCACCCTGCTGATGCTGCTGGAGCCGACCGGATGTGGCGCAAGGCTGATGCTGGATGCATTGCCGAGCCCTGACGACGGCGACCTGCTGCGCTGGCTGCAGGCGTTTCCCAGCTACGGCTTCCTGCTGACCCTGGAGGAAAGCGCCTGGGCCGACGTGCGCACCGCCTTCGCCCTGGAGGGGCTGACCTGTGCCCGCATCGGCCATATCGACGACAGCGCCAGTCTGCAGGTCGGGCTGGGCGCCGAGACCATGGAGTTCTGGAACCTCTGGCAGCGGCCGTTCACCGGTTTCACCCAATCACCCCCCGCGAGCGAGGACTGCTGAGATGCCTGCCGTCAACTTCAAACTGCGCTGGCCCGATGGCCAGGAAATGTCCGGTTATTCACCGTCCACCATCATCTACGAGCACCTCTGCGCCGGCTGCAGCTACGCGCTCGAGGATTTCATCCTGCGTGCCGAAAACGCCCTCAACGCGGCTTCCGAGCGGGTCAAGGATGTCAAAGGCTTCTACTGCAGTTCGGCCATGGACACCCTCAGCGCCCTGCGATACCACGCGCGTCGCTTCGACGGTGGACAGGTACAGATTCTCGACATGCAAACGGCCCATGCCGGGCAAGTCAACAGCGGCTGGAGCTCGTTCTAGCTGCCCCTTTCATCAGCACCAGTCACCCGTGGAGCGCCCAATGCCCAGTCATCTCAAATCCGTACAGGTTCCCCATCATCAGGTCATCATCGTCGGCGGCGGGCAGGCCGGTCTGTCCGCCAGCTACTACCTGCAGCAGCAAGGCATCGACCATCTGCTGCTGGAAAAGCACAGCCTCACCCATAGCTGGCGCACCCAGCGCTGGGATGCCTTCTGCCTGGTGACGCCGAACTGGCAGTGCGCCCTGCCAGGCTACCCCTATGCCGGGGACGACCCGCACGGGTTCATGCAGCGCGAGGAAATCATCGACTACCTCGACGGCTTCATCCGCAGTGTCAACGCCCCCGCCCGTGAGGGCGTCGCGGTACAGCGCGTCAGCACGCGACCGCAGGGCGGTTATCTGGTGCAGACCAGCGCTGGCGAGTTCAGCGCCGATCAGGTCATCGTCGCCTCTGGCGGTTATCACACGCCGATCATCCCGCGCCTGGCCGAGCGTTTGCCGGCGGATATCGTCCAATTGCATTCCGAGCAGTACCGCAACCCGCAGGCGCTGCCCGAAGGCGGCGTGCTGGTGGTGGGCTCGGGGCAATCCGGTGCGCAGATCGCCGAGGATCTGCATCTGGCCGGGCGCAAGGTCTACCTGGCCGTCGGTGATGCCCCGCGCTGCGCGCGTTTTCACCGTGGCCGCGACGTTGTCGACTGGCTGGCCGAGATGGGCTACTACGACATCGGGGTCGACCAGCATCCGCTGCGCGAGGGCGTGCGCGACAATACCAACCACTACGTGACCGGCCGCGATGGTGGGCGTGACATCGACCTGCGCAGGTTCGCCCTGGAGGGTATGCAGTTGTTCGGCCTGTTGCAGGGCCTCGATGGCGAGACCCTGACCTTCAGCGACGATCTGCAAGCCAGGCTGGATGCCGCCGATGCGGTCTACAACCGGATCAACGCCAGCATCGATGCCTACATCGCCGAGAAGGGCATCGATGCGCCGCCCGGTGGGGTCTATCAGCCGGTCTGGCAACCTCGGCAAGTACCGACCGAGCTGCATTTGCGGCAGGCCGGCATCACCAGCGTCATCTGGTGCATCGGCTTCAGCCCGGATTTTTCCTGGGTCGATGCCGGGGTATTCAATGGCAGTGGTCATCCGGTACATAACCGTGGTGTCACCGCGGCTTCCGGGCTGTATTTCCTCGGTCTGCCCTGGCTGCATACCTGGGGCTCGGGGCGATTTTCGGGCATCGCCCGCGACGCCGAATACCTGGTCAAGCGTATCGCCCAACAACGCAAGGCGATTGCCGGCTAGGGCCCCTGGCGCAAGGCCTGCAGATAGGCCAGCGGCGTGTGGCCGGTGGCGTCCTTGAAGCGGTGCTTGAAATTGCGCACGCCGAAGCCGAAACGCGCAGCCAGCTCGTCGATGCCACGGTGCATCGACCAACTGATATCGACGGACCGCTCGCTGCGCACGTTGTCGGTCAGCAGGTAGCCGCTTTGCAGCGGCGCCTTTTGCGTGGCCCTGCGCCACCGTGCGCTGCCCATCGTCGGAGATGCGTGCGGCAAGTTCCGCCGTGAGCTGAAGCTGTTCGAACGCTTCGAGATCCACACGCGCATGCTGGGTTGGGACGACAAGTGGAGCTTCGTCGAGCACCGTTTCGTCAAGGATCAGCGGATCATCGCCGTGGTGGCCATGCGCGGGCTGTTCCGTGGGCCGACGGGCAAGGTGGTGCCCGCCGAATTCGCCCGTGAGCTGGGCCTGGACGAGCAGTCACCAGCATTGCCCGACTGGCTGCGGCAGTGGTCGGCCAGCTGCGACGGCCTGAGCCTGCAACTGCGGGATATGGAGCGACCCTAAGCGCTTGGCGATCAATCCGCGCCGTAGTTCATGATCGACAGCAGGCGGATTGGCACCTTCACCAGTTTCTCCGGGCCGTGGGGCACTTCGCCGTCGAAGGTCAGGCTGTCGCCGGCCTGCATCGGGTAGAGCTGGTTGCCGTGGCGGTAGACCAGTTCACCCTCCAGCAGGTGCAGGAACTCGGTGCCGGGATGGGCGAAGGTGGGGAACTCCTCGCTGGCGTCGTCCATGCTCACCATGTAGGCCTCGAAGCTCTTCTTCGGCCCACGGGTGTGGTTGAGCAGGTGATAGGTGTGACCCTTGTCGGTGCCGCGACGAACCACTTCCAGGCCTTCGCCGCCCTTCACCAGCAGGGCACCGCCGCCTTGCTGGTCGTACTGGCTGAACAGCTTGGACATGGGCATGCCCAGCACGTCGCAAAGACGGCTGAGGGTGTCGAGGCTGGTGGAAACCTGGGCGTTCTCGATCTTGCTCAACATGCCCTGGCTGATCCCGGCGATGCGTGCCACGTCGGCGATCTTCAGTTCCTGGGCCTGGCGCTGGCGGCGAATCTGCATGCCCAGGTATTGCTCGAGCTTGAGGCGGGGAGGCGTTTCCGGCGTGGTCGTCATACAGGCTTATTTCTTCTATGAATAAAAAATTCGCACCAGGAATGTGCGGACTGCCTTGCTTCGGTGCGTTTTTCGTTCGCGACTTTCCTCGTATGAAAGCATTTTTCTTCGGCAGATAGAAGAAAGACGCGGGTTCCCGTGAGGTCGCCTCCTGGCATGGTCAGTTGGCAAGCTGCTTGCATTTCTTTTGGGGAAATTAAAATTCCCCAGCGGAATAATGGCGACGCCACCGGAGGCCTTAACCATGTTGCCCAGTGAAACCCAGAAAATCATCGACCAGCACGGCATCAAGTACGTGCTGGCCCAGTTCGTCGATATCCATGGTGCGGCCAAGACCAAGTCGGTGCCGGTTTCGGGGCTCAAGGCCGTGGCCGAGGAGGGCGCCGGCTTCGCCGGGTTCGCCATCTGGGGCATGGGCATGGAGCCGCACGGCCCGGACTTCATGGCCCGTGGCGATCTCTCCACGCTGATGCCGGTGCCCTGGCAGCCGGGTTATGGTCGCGTGGTGTGCATCGGTCATGTCAATGGCGAGCCGCACCCCTATGACACCCGCTACGTATTGCAGCAGCAGGTGCAGCGCCTGACGGATCGGGGCTGGACGCTGAACACAGGCCTGGAGCCGGAATTCAGCCTGTTCCGCCGTGACGCCCAGGGCAAACTGGTGCCGGTGGATGCCAGCGACAAGCTGGAGAAGCCCTGCTACGACTACAAGGGCCTGTCGCGTTCGCGCGTGTTCCTGGAAAAGCTCACCGAGGCGCTGCAGCCGGTAGGCTTCGATATCTACCAGATCGACCACGAGGACGCCTGCGGCCAGTTCGAGATCAACTACACCTACAGCGATGCCATGGAGTCGGCGGATCGCTTCACCTTCTTCCGCATGGCTGCCGGTGAGATCGCCAATGATCTGGGCATGATCTGCTCGTTCATGCCCAAACCGGATCCGCGCCGTGCCGGCAATGGCATGCACTTCCACCTGTCGATCGGCAGCGCCAGCAGCAAGAACCTCTTCCATGACGCCAGCGACCCCAGCGGCATGGGCCTGTCCAAGCTGGCCTATCACTTCCTCGGCGGCCTGCTGGCCCATGGCCCGGCGCTGTGCGCCTTTGCCGCGCCGACGGTGAACTCCTACAAGCGCCTGGTCGTTGGCCGCTCGCTATCCGGCGCGACCTGGGCGCCGGCCTTCATCGCCTATGGCGACAACAACCGTTCGGCGATGCTGCGCATTCCCTACGGCCGTATCGAGTTCCGCCTGCCGGACGCCGGTTGCAACCCCTACCTGGTCACCGCCGCGATCATCGCCGCCGGCCTCGACGGCATTGATCGCCAGCTCGATCCGGGCAAGGCCTGCAACGAGAACCTCTACAAGCTCAGCCTGGAAGAGATCGCCGCACGCGGCATCAAGACCCTGCCGCAGTCGCTTAAGGAAGCCTGCGACGAGCTGGAGGCCGACCCGCTGTTCCGCGAGGTGCTGGGCACCGAGATCGTCGACGAATTCCTCAAGCTCAAGCGCATGGAGTGGGTCGAGTACAGCCGCCACGTCTCCGACTGGGAGATCGAGCGTTACACCGAATTCTTCTAGCCGAACGCCCGCCCGCGCGGGCACACGCCAACGCCACTGAACGAGCCTCCCCCAGGGAGGTGATGAGGATTTTTTATGTGTGGAATCGTAGGTCTGTACCTGAAGAACCCGGCGCTGGAGAACCAGCTTGGCGCACTCTTCGAACCCATGTTGCTGGCCATGACCGACCGTGGCCCGGACAGCGCCGGCTTTGCCATCTACGGTGACGAGGTGAAGGACGGCTGGATCAAGCTGACCCTGCAAAGCACCAGCGCCGGCTATGACTTCAAGGCCCTGATGGGCGAGCTGGAAGGACGCCTGGGCTGCTCGCTGGACTGGTTCCAGAACGCCAGTGCCGCCGTGCTCAAGACCAATGCCGACGAGGCGGCTGTGCGCGCCGTGCTCGCCGAACTGGCACCGACCGTGCGCGTGATGAGCGTCGGCCAGAGCATCGAGATTCTCAAGGGCATGGGCCTGCCGAAGGAAATCGCCGAGCGCTTCTCGCTGGCCAAGATGAAGGGCAGCCACATCATCGGCCACACCCGCATGGCCACCGAGAGTGCGGTGACCATGGAAGGCAGCCACCCGTTCTCCACCGGCCAGGATCTGTGCCTGGTGCACAACGGCTCGCTGTCCAACCACTTCCGTCTGCGCCAGGAGCTGCGCCGCCACGGTATCGAGTTCGAGACCGAGAACGATACCGAGGTGGCCGCCGGCTACCTGACCTGGCGCCTGCGCCAGGGCGATTCGCTCAAGGAAGCGCTCGACCATTCGCTGGAAGACCTCGATGGCTTCTTCACCTTCGCCATCGGCACCCGCGACGGCTTCGCGGTGATCCGCGACCCCATCGCCTGCAAGCCGGCGATCCTCGCCGAGACCGACGACTACGTGGCCATGGCCTCCGAATACCAGGCCCTGTCGACCCTGCCGGGCATCGACAAGGCCAAGGTCTGGGAGCCGGAGCCGGCGACCATGTACATCTGGGAACGCAGCGCCTGATTTCGCGAGTTGGAGACCACATCATGAAAACCATCGACCTTTCCAGCGCCACCGTGCGCGAGCTGAACCAGGCGCTGCACGAGCAGGCCAAGACCCTCACCGAGCGCGAATGGGTGGTAAGCAACCCGGGCGGCAAGCACAACCTCGCCGTGGGGCTGAACGAAGCGCTGAGCGTGGATATCGACGGCCACGCCGGCTACTACTGCGCCGGCATGAACCAGAAGGCCAGCGTCACCATCCACGGCAACGTCGGCGTCGGCGTCGCCGAGAACATGATGAGCGGCATGGTGCGCATCAAGGGCAGCGCCTCGCAGTCGGCCGGCGCCACCGCCCATGGCGGCCTGCTGGTGATCGAGGGCGACGCCGGCGCGCGCTGCGGCATCTCGATGAAGGGCGTCGACATCGTGGTCGGCGGCAACATCGGCCATATGAGCTGCTTCATGGGCCAGGCCGGGCGTTTGGTGGTGTGCGGCGATGCCGGTGACGCGCTGGGCGACTCGCTCTACGAGACGCGCATCTACGTCAAGGGCACGGTCAAGTCGCTGGGCTCGGACTGCATCGAGAAGGACATGCGCCCCGAGCACCTGGAGGAACTCGCCGAGCTGCTCAATCGTGCCGGCTTCGACGAAGATCCGGCCAGCTTCAAGCGCTACGGCTCGGCCCGCCAGCTGTACAACTTCAAGGTCGACAACGCCTCGGCGTACTGATCGCGCACCCTGCCCGAAGAGGAATTTGCAATGAGCGAAAAAATCACCCCGGTGCTGCGCGAGTCCGCCACCTTCGATCGCCTGACCATCCAGGAAATCCAGCGCGCCGCGGAAACCGGCATCTATGACATCCGCGGCGGCGGCACCAAGCGCAAGGTCCCGCACTTCGACGACCTGCTGCTGCTCGGCGCCTCCATGTCGCGCTACCCGCTGGAAGGCTACCGCGAGAAGTGCGGCACCGACGTGGTGCTCGGCACCCGCTTCGCCAAGAAGCCGATCCACCTGAAGATCCCGGTCACCATCGCCGGCATGAGCTTCGGCGCACTGTCGGCGCAGGCCAAGGAAGCCCTCGGTCGCGGCGCCAGCATCGCCGGCACCAGCACCACTACCGGCGACGGCGGCATGACCCCGGAAGAGCGCGGCCAGTCGCAGCACCTGGTCTACCAGTACCTGCCGTCGCGCTACGGCATGAACCCGGACGACCTGCGCAAGGCCGATGCCATCGAGATCGTGCTGGGGCAGGGCGCCAAGCCGGGCGGCGGCGGCATGCTGCTGGGCATGAAGGTGACCGAGCGCGTCGCCGGCATGCGCACACTGCCGATCGGCGTCGACCAGCGCAGCGCCTGCCGCCACCCGGACTGGACCGGCCCGGATGACCTGGCGATCAAGATCGCCGAGATCCGCGAGATCACCGATTGGGAAAAACCCATCTACGTGAAGATCGGCGCCAGCCGCCCCTACTACGACGTCAAGCTGGCGGTGAAGGCCGGCGCCGACGTGATCGTTCTCGACGGCATGCAGGGCGGCACCGCCGCCACTCAGGAAGTGTTCATCGAGCACGTCGGCATCCCGATTCTCTCGGCCATCCCGCAGGCCGTGCAGGCCCTGCAGGAGATGGACATGCATCGCAAGGTGCAGCTGATCGTCTCTGGCGGCATTCGCACCGGCGCCGACGTGGCCAAGGCCATGGCCCTGGGTGCCGACGCCGTGGCCATCGGCACCGCCGCCTTGATCGCCCTGGGTGACAACCATCCGCGCCTGGACGAGGAGCTGAAGGCCATCGGTTCGGCCGCCGGTTACTACGACGACTGGCAGAACGGCCGTGACCCAGCCGGCATCACCACCCAGGATCCGGAGCTGGCCAAGCGTCTCGATCCGGTCGCCGCCGGCCGCCGCCTGGCCAACTACCTGCGCGTGCTGGTGCTGGAGGCGCAGACCATGGCCCGCGCCTGCGGCAAGTCGCACCTGCACAACCTCGACCCCGAGGACTTGGTAGCGCTGACCGTGGAAGCCGCTGCCATGGCCCGTGTGCCATTGGCCGGTACCAACTGGGTGCCGGGGCAATTGCAATACTGAAGCGGTAGGCGCTCATTCATCGATGAGCGCCTACAGGGTGCTTCCCCATCCCAGAGGTTTGCATGCGGCCGGTCGACGCGGATTCATCCGCGATCGGAACTGGCCGCTGCGGCTACGGATACCAACCCAAGCGCCGCTCGCCAGCGCTTGGTTTTGTGCCGGCCGAATTCACAGGTCTTCGTCGAGAATGTTGAGGCGCGGTCGGTTGACCTGACTGCGCGCGCACTTCATCCGTGGTCTCTCTTCTGTCCTGGTTTCACCGCTCAAGAACGCTCTTCAAAAAATGCCCAGGTGCGCCATCGCAGCGCGCTTTGCCCTGCCGTTGTGCAGGTTTTGAGCAGTTGTGGATACCTGCCTGTCGTTTCCCCAGTGGCTGCGCGCGGATCAAGAAATGGCACATTTCATGCTTTCTCTGTAAGAACAAAAAGTTCTCCAGGGGAATTTTCTCTGGAGCAAACCGACCATCGCCTTGCTCTCACCCGGAGGGTTTCCGATGACAGCATCCAGTGCCGAACCCATGTTCAGTACCCCACGTTATGCCACCGAGGTGTCCCGACATACGGCCAGTCGCCGTATCGTGGTGGCGCAGCAGGCGAGCCTGGCCACCAGGCTGCTCCACCACCCTGCGCCGACTCTGCTGCTGTGCCTGGGCGAGACGTTGCCGGGCAGTGTCGAGCAGGAGAGCCTGCCCAGCAGCGAAGCGCTGTACCTGCGCTTGCAGATGCTGCTGGAGCAGGCCCAGGCCGGCACCCGCGTGTACGTCTGTGGCGATGAAAGCTTTCTCTGGCACGTTCATCGCCTGGCGCGGCAGGCCGGCCTGCTCGGCGACGAGATCGAACTGTTCAAGCAGGGCGCGCGACGCCGCTTGTACTGCGTGCACTGCGGGCATTTTCAGGACATCGGCAGCGAAGGCGAGTGCACCTGTGGCCAGTGCCGGGTGAAGTTATTCGTCCGTGAGCATTTCTCCCAGCGCCTCGGCGCCTACATGGGCGTCTGCATCGACCCGGACAGCCCCTATGCGCCGGAGGTGCGGTCATGAGCGCGATGATCGAGGTGCAGGTCACCGACGTGCGTCAACTGACCCCGGTGGTGCGCGAGTTCAGCTTCCGCGCGATCGACGGCACGCTGCCGGGCTTTTCCTGCGGCAGTCACGTGCAGGTGATTTTGCCCACCGAGGGGCGCACGCTGCGCAACGCCTATTCGCTGCTGGGCGACCCGCGCGACAGTGGTGTGTACCGCATCGCCGTGCGCCTGCAGGAAACTTCGCGCGGCGGTTCGCGTTACCTGCACGAGCAGGTCAGGGTGGGCGACCGTTTGCAGATCGGTGCGCCGAGCAACCTGTTCGCCCTGCATTCGCAGGCCCGCCATCACATCCTGGTGGCCGGTGGCATTGGCATCACCCCGTTCATGGCCTATCTGGCCGACCTGCAGGCCAGCGACGTAGCGACGCCCGGTGCCTCCTTCGAGTTGCATTACGCCTACCGCAGCGGTCTGACCGACGCCTATGCCAGCGAGCTGCGCGAGCGTCTGGGCGAGCGTTTCCACGGTTACGACGCTGCCGCCGGCCAGCGCCTGGACTGCGCCAGCCTGTTCGCCGGCAAGCCGCTTGGCAGCCATCTCTACGTCTGCGGTCCGCAGCGCCTGCTCGATGAGCTCAAGACCCTGGCCGAGGCCCAGGGCTGGTCGGCCGGGCGCCTGCACTGGGAGGCCTTCGCCGCACCCGAGCCGGGCCAGCCCTTCACCGTCGAGTTGGCGCGCAGTGGTCAGCGCCTGCAAGTGCCGGGTGACCACAGCCTGCTCGAAGCGCTGGAGGCGGCCGGTGTCGAGGTACCCAATCTGTGCCGGGGCGGCGTATGCGGGCAATGCACCACGCGCTACCTGAGTGGCGAGGTGGAGCATCGCGATCACTTTCTGGACGAGCTGCAGCGCGGTGAGGCGCTGATGCCCTGTGTTTCCCGTGGCGGCTGCTCCGGCACGCTGCTGCTCGATCTCTAGGGGCGTGTGTCCCTAACGCTTGGTCATGGTGCGCAGGGCGCACCCTACAGGAGAGAGTCATGTCCGTCGTGATGAAGCCGCTGGAAACCTACCGGGACGATTTCACCTTCAGCAACAGCCCGCAGGCCATCGCCCGCTTTCCCTTTCCGTTTGCCGAGGACAGCTACATGTACTCGGTCAACCTCGAACCGGCCACGCCGCGTGAGCCGGGTTCGGTGTTCGAGCACTGGTTCGACATCGACGAGCACTATGTCTCGGAGATGGCCGAGCGCGCCTGCGTGCTGGAGAAGGATCCGGATCGCTGCCTGGTGATGCCGCACATGGCCCAGGCCGCCTGGGACACCCTGGAAATGCTGATGGAGCACCTGGCCGCCGACTACCCCGAGCATTTCGCCCTGCAGCGCGAGGGCGATCGATGGCTGTGGATCAACCGCCCGCTGGGCATCGAGCAGCGCTTCACCTTCGGCGATGCCAGCACCTTGCCCTACGAGCCGCTGGAGTACATCACGCGCCAGGCGCAGGGCGATTTCGCCGTGCTCGA
>Ga0208788_1000458_pt1 | contig 20136 bp, 22 predicted proteins | sample Wag4_2014_7_11_3_FD_187363 | JGI IMG/M metagenome (GOLD analysis project Ga0208788, IMG submission 187363) | Fresh water mixed with fracking chemicals microbial communities from Ohio, USA - Utica-2 Time Series FC 2014_7_11 (SPAdes) (version 2) ...
ACGCCCACGCAGGTCGTGTTACTGCGCCTAAAAAGTCAGAGCACTCTCACTAATTACTTGCAGTAGAGGTAGTTATCTACACTCTGATTTTTTTAGTAGGTAAATGATTGACAGCCAATTTCACTTGGCTACTATTGAGCTATGTGTTTATCCTGCATGTTAGCTGCTCAAGATGCCTTTGGATCAAAGAATTTTAAAGTTGCCCCACCAACAAATTTACAAATATTAGAAGGACTTAATCAGAGCATCGAATCATTGTATAAAATGATTATTCGTATGCTGACAAAAATCTCCATCTGGTAAGTATTAAAGGCAGCGCCATTACCTTTTTTAAGCACAAATTAACTCAGGTAAATGATCTCTCTAAGCCGCCAAGGCGGGTAAAGAGCAAGACCCTTCAGTTTTATTCAGCAAATCGAAATATTGGTAATTACTTGCCGGTGTTAGCAATTCATCAAATGTTAGATCAAGAGTTAGATACCTGGAATATTCATAAATCCCCAGTTGATTGGGAGTTTGTTCATAAAAACTACGATCAGGTGATTGTTGGTGGCGCAGGGTTACTGCACTCAGTCTTTGAAAAGTTTTGGGTTGATTTAGATAAGAACTGTAAGTTACCAATCATTATCTGGGGAATTGGGGTGTGCCTGCCTGATAATGATTCAGTAAAAGGTGTGCCAAAAACTGTTGTGCAATCAGCATTTAACCGAGCAAGCTTTGCAAATGTAAGGGATGAGCTAACTCGGGATTTTTACGATCTAAAATCTGATATCTCCATAACCGCCTGTCCAACCTTGGTCTATGTGGCCAATAAATTTAAGGTGGCCCCAAAGAGTGGTGCTGGAAAGAGGATCTTGCATAGCTCACATATAGATTTAGAGCCAACTGGTGCAGCCGGTGAGATAGAGAGAGTAATCAAAGAGTGCGGTTTTGATTACAAATTTACGGATAATATTGAGAGCGCAAAAAATCCATTAAAGAAGAACTTAAAGATGTATCAAGATTGTGATTATGTAGTTACCACCCGATTACATGGCGCCATCATCGCCTACGCCTTTAATCGACCATATATTGCAATCTCATTTGATCCAAAGATTGCAGCCTTTAATAAGTTATATGGTGGCGGGGTCTGTATTACTGAGCTATCGCAATTACCAATGGCGTTAAGAAGTGATCAATTTAAGGTATCAAGGGATTACAAAGCCGAGCTGGCAAAGATAAAGCAGTTTGGCGCACAGATTAAGGCTGCAATCACCAGGTAGAAAGGGTGGACAAAGATCAGTAAACTCATCCTTTGTAATACAACTAAAAAGTAAGTTAGATCCAAATTGAGCAAGGGGGTGGCCTATGCAAGCCTCCGTTGCGCAACAATCATTAATTTTAGAGATGCAATCACTTGATAATGAGATTATGCAGGCTAATACCAAATTAAAATCACTGCCTGAGATTGAGCAATTACTCCATATTGATAAGCGAATTACCACCGCAACTGATGAGCTAGCTGTTGTAAAGAGTGAGGCAGATCAAATCGCATTAGAGCTTCGCCGAGGTGAGGTTGATGTTGAAACGGTTACCGATCGAATTAAAAAAGATGAGGCAAGGCTTGCCTCCGGTAATGCCACCCCAAAGGAGTTAGAGCAGCTCCAACATGAGGTTGGCACCTTAAAAAAGCGTCAAGAGAGCTTGGAGGAGATTGAGTTAGAGATCATGATTAGAAATGATGCAGTTACTGCTCGCAGTAATACTTTGACTACTGATCTAGCATCCCTACAAACCTTAAAGGATGAGATCGCTGGGCGATTACAAAGTGCAACAGATGAGATAAATAAAGTAATCGCAGATAAAAACACTGCTCGTAATCTTGTCGCTAACCAAATTGAAAAACCATTACTTGAGCTGTATGAAAAAATCAGAGGAAATGGTGGTGGGGTAGGAGCAGCTGCTTTAGTTGGAAATAAATGTAATGGTTGCAATCTGGCGATCAACGCAGTTGAGATGGAGCGGATTAAATCTTTAAGTAAGGATGAGTTATTAAGGTGTGAAGAGTGCCGGCGGATACTGGTGCGGATTTAAATGGCCCGTCACTTTGTAATTACCGCCGATGGTGGCAGCAGGGGAAATCCAGGACCGGCCGCCTTTGGCGCAGTTGTTTATGAAAATGACAAGATTGTTAAAGAGGTTGGCGCATCAATTGGGGTGGCATCAAATAATGTGGCCGAATACCAAGGATTAATTGCAGGTTTAAAAGCTGCAAATGAGATTGATCCAGCTGCAACTATCTTGGTGAAGATGGATTCAAAGTTAGTTGTTGAGCAGATGAGTGGGCGGTGGAAAGTAAAGCATCCAAATATGAAAGAGTTAGCAAAACAGGCCTTTGCCACCCATGATCCAAAACTTGTCTCATATCAGTGGATTCCCCGCGAAGAGAACTCACATGCTGATTCGATACTTAATGATGTATTAGACAGCGGAATGTAAGCATTTCCTTCTTAAAAATATCTTCGGTATCATTAGCACTGAAGAGTCGTCTGGATCATCGCGTTATGAAAATACCGAGGAAAGTCCGGACTCCAAAGAGTAAGGTGATGGCTAACGGCCATCCAGGGAAACCTGCGGGATTAGTGCCACAGAAAATAAACCGCCATTAGCAATAATGGTAAGGATGAAACGGTGGTGTAAGAGACCACCAGCATTTACGGCAACGTATATGGCTAGGTAAACCCCACCTGGAGCAAGACCAGATTGTTGGCATTTGAGAGCTACTCGCTCGAGCCAACGGGTAGGTTGCTTGAATCTGTAAGCAATTACAGATCTAGATGGATGATGATCAGTTCGTAAGAACTACAGGATCCGGCTTATAGGGCGACTCTTCTTTATATTTGCTCTGTACCAATTCGTTACTAGCGCTGGCTTCGCCTCTTCATTGATCCTACTATCCGCATGACAGCGCCAACCAAAATCACTCCATAGACCAGAAGAGAAAATACCCACTTAATACTTGAGGATGTTGAGGCAATTAGAGCGGTCGACGAAGAAATCGAGCCGTCTGCAAGGTACTGCTTTGAGAGAGCGGCTAAGGAAAAGTTCTCCAACCAATCAAAGAGAACTTGAGCAAATGGGAGCAGATTTAAAACCCCAACCTTTTTCGAATATGGCTTAAACAAGATCGACACCCAGGCCACATACATAACTCCGTAGATCAAAGCAAAGAGAGAGTCCCAAACCTGATTGAAGTTAATGTAGGCATTAATCATCTGATCAGAACGTTCTGCAAGGAAGGCAAGAATCTCTACTTGACCAAAGCCCAACGAAGTTCCGAGTGACTTAATACTGCTGTTGGCAACTTCAAAAGCCTTGCCCTTTCCTGTGAGGAAAAAGAGAAGGTAACCGGCGAAGACGGAGGTAGCCAGCAACGCGGTGATCAGGTTTGACTTTGTATAGAAAAACTGTGACGCGCGACTTAGGGGTCCGAATTTTCTCGATGGATTTTTGCTCTCGGTGCTTTTACTAGACATATTCGTATCGTACCTCGACCTCACGCATAACAGCGTCGTCTCCGGCTTACAGGGCGACTCTTCTTTACTCTCTTTTATGTAAGATTATTGCAATGTCCATAACCATGAACCGGCTGCTTGCCCATATGAGTTGGGCTAATCAAAAGACCATCGCACACCTACAAACCTTGCCAGAGCAATCTTTGTTGGCCTTTGCTACCAACCCAAAGTGGCAGGTTTCAGAGATCATTCACCATATTGTGGATTCTGCAGATGCTTACGCATTTCGTATTACTGGTAAATACCCACAGCTACCAGGTGATTCAATACCTGAAATTGGTGCGATCGCTGATTTAGCAGTCATTTCAAAGCAGGCTGCAGCAATTGATGCTGCGCTGTTGGAGTCGGTGTCGCTAGATGATGAGCAACTTGAGTTCACAAATTACTCAGGAAAGCTTGTTAAAAGATGGCGTTCAACCATTCTCTCTCAAGCCATCCACCATGCAACTGAGCACCGAGCTCAGATCGCATCAGCACTTGAAGCAAAAGGATTTACCCCAGTTGATTTAGATGAGTTAGATCTATGGGCATTTGAGATTGAAAAAAATTAATTTAAATACCCCTACTTTAAAAGCCATCTCTTTCGCTCTGACTTCGGCAACTGCTCAATCGAGTATCGCAACATTGTCCTAGGCATATGGTTCGCGTGCTGTTTTAGAAAACCTCGAAGTGCCACCAGATCTCTCTTTCCTGCCTCTCGCAACATCCAACCTGTGGCTTTATGGATGAGATCATGAGGATGGTTTAAAAACTCTTTGGCCAAAATTAATGTTGGTTTATTGTTGCCCGCTCTGATTAATGCAAAAGTTAAGATAATTGCAACTCTTTGAACCCAAAGATCTTTATTTTTTGCTAACTTCATCAGGATTTTTACCCGACCAGGCTGATCGATTAAATACTCACCAAGGTATGGGGCGGAGGCATCAACAAGATCCCAGTTGTTCACTATGCCGCCATCTTTGACCATTGAAATATAAGTTTCATACAGCCTCTTGCGCACTATTTGATCTTTTGCTGCTCTAAATTGAATAACTAGGATCGCAAGGGCCACAAATCGAATCTCATGAAATGGGCTAGTTGATAACCTCTTTATTTCAGAAAGAGATAACTCTTTGTACTCCTTTGCAACTTTGCGTGAGTGGGGAACAGAGATCCCTAGAAACTTATCTCCAGCCCCATATCCGCCTGGCTGGGTTTGATAAAAACCTTGTTGAGCAGTTGCCAGCTTTTTATTTGCTAACCCTTGCATCTTTCGGGTGACGATCGCCGCAGAACTCATAAGCTAGATGGTAGGCCCTACTTATAGATTTTCTTGAGCGGTTAATTACCAAATATTTATCTGCTGACCCAAATCGCTTTGCTTGCAATCAGTTGGCAAAGCCAACCTTCTCCTTCTTAGCAGTGGCAGCGATCTGCCTCAGCCACCCCAGCTAATGCCTCTTCCACATGCTGACCGCAACCATCCCAGGTTGGCTTGCCGCATTTGTAACAGGTAACGCGAGAACACATATTTAACCCTCTTTCTTAGGCCTACTTGCTAATCTCTAATATACCCCCTAGGGTATATGCACTGTCAAGTATTATCCAAGCAAGATCGAAAGGTGTGTGTGATGGCAGGTAAAAAAATTACTCATGTGTTAGCAGACCAGGATCAACTGGAGCTAATAACTAAACGGGTTAAGCGAGCAAGTGGCCAACTATCTGCGGTAGTGCGAATGTTGGAGGAGGGCAGAAATTGTGAAGAGGTAGTTACTCAAATGTCAGCAGTTTCAAAGGCGGTCAACACTGCAGCCTTTACTTTGATATCAGCTAGCTTAAAAGAGTGTTTGGTGGAGGATAAGTCAAACTCCGAAGCGGTAACTGCCCAGTTACAAAAACTATTTCTATCCCTGGCATAAAAGGAGTGAGCATGAAAAAAGTAATTGCAGCAACAATCACCTTGGCAGTAATTCTTACTGGCTGTGCTCAAGAAAGTAACTCAGCAGATTTAACTGTGGCTGAGTTCTCTGCAAAATCTAAAGAGGCAGGTGTTATCTCTCTAGATGTTAGAACCGCACAGGAGTTTGCCGAGGGGCATTTAGAGAATGCCATAAATATCAATGTTGAATCAGGAAATTTTGAAAATGAGATAGCCAACTTAGATAAAACCGCTACTTACGCTGTTTACTGTCGAAGTGGTCGCCGATCTGCAGTTGCCGTGGATCTAATGCAAAAAGCTGGATTTACCAAGCTGTTTAACCTAGATGGCGGCGTGATTGATTGGAGTGCTAGTGGTTACCCACTGGTGAAATAAAATGTCTGATCTAAAAAGAGTAGTCATTATTGGTGGTGTTGCAGGAGGAATGTCTGCGGCCACAAGATTGCGAAGATTAGATAATGATGTGGAGATTATTCTCATTGAACGTAGTAATCATGTCTCTTACGCCAATTGTGGTTTGCCATACTATGTTGGCGGTGTAATTGAAAATGAGAGCTCATTATTACTACAAACTCCCGCATCTTTACACGCCAGATTTAGATTAGATGTTCGAGTTGCCAATGAGGTTTTATCAATTGATCCGCTGGCTAAGCAGGTAAAGGTGAGAGATTTAAATACAAAGACGGAGTATGAAATCACCTATGACAAATTGGTGTTAAGCCCTGGCGCATCTCCAATAGTCCCACCGCTGCCAGGAGTTGAACGAGCTATGACTCTTCGCACCGTTGAAGATGTTGAGGCGATTGTTTCCCAGGTCAGGCTGCAACCAAAAACTGCAGTAGTAATTGGTGGTGGCTTTATTGGGGTTGAGATTGCTGAAAATCTTGTTCATAAAGGAATTAAGACAACTATTGTCGAAGCTTCAGATCAAGTATTAGCACCCCTTGATCCAGAGATGGCCACCTTGGTTGCTAATGAGATTAGCAAAAACGGGGTTGATTTACATCTTGGGGTAAGTGCTAAGCAGATTAAGCCAAACTCTGTCTTGTTATCAAATGATTTAGAGATCTCAGCAGATTTAGTGATCATGGCAATTGGGGTAAAACCAGATACAAATCTTGCAAAGATTGCGAATCTTGTAATTGGATCACGCGGTGGAATTGTGGTGGATGATTTTAATTTAACAAGTGATAAAAATATTTATGCGATTGGCGATGCTGCGGAAAAAACTGACTCATTAGATGGTTCAGCAACATTGGTGCCCCTAGCTAATCTTGCAAATCGCCATGGCCGGGTGGTGGCAGACCATATAACAGGTCGCAAAGTTAGAGCGGTAAAGACAATTGGAACTGCGATTGTTAAGGTATTTGATTTAATGATTGCAACAACTGGTTGGAATGAGAAGCGGTTGGCAAAGAGTGATCGTAAGTACCAGATTATTCATGCCCATCCCAACTCACATGCTGGTTACTACCCAGATGCTAAGCAGATGGCATTAAAACTTATCTTTGATGCAGCTACTGGTGAGATTTTAGGAGCACAAGGAGTAGGTGTTGAAGGGATAGATAAACGAATTGATGTGATTGCAACTGCAATCCGTGGCGGTATTACCGCACCTGAATTAGCAGATCTTGAACTTGCCTACGCGCCACCTTATGGATCAGCAAAGGATCCAGTAAATATGCTCGGATATATTGCCGAGAATTTGTTGACTGGTTTGAGTAAAAATGCCCAGTGGCATCAGATTGATTCCTATCTAAATGATGGTTACCAACTACTAGATGTAAGAAGTGCAGAAGAGTGTGATCGGGGAGTAATTCCTGGCTCAATAAATCTGCCAGTAGATGAGATAAGAGAGCGACATGGTGAGTTAACAAATAAGAATCTGTTAGTTAGCTGTCAGGTTGGCCTTCGTGGTCACACCGCAACTATGTTGTTGAAGGAGCTCGGCTTTAATGCAATTAATTTAGATGGTGGATTTTTAACCTGGAGTAATTCACCTGCTACCAAAAAAGTGCTAGTAAGTTAAGTAAAAGGAGAGAGTATGTGTAGTAGAACAACCTGTAGGAAGTGTAAAAAACCAACTTGGAGTGGCTGTGGTAACCATGTCGAAGAGGCTCTTCGCGGAGTGCCTAAGAGTCAACGTTGCCAAGGCCATGCCAATGATCCAAAGGAGCCAGGCTTTTTCTCTCGACTTTTCGGAAAGAGATAACCATCAAAGCGCGCATTTTGGTAACCCTGCAATTTGGGCTCTTACTTCTCCTACTTATCACTCCTGCAAGTAACCTGTTGTTAGAAATCTCCTGGGCTGGCAATGCCTCACTAGCACTCTACTTTTTTGCAATACTTATTTTTATCTTTGCTGCCCAAGCATTACAGCCATCACTTCGTATAAATCCAATACCAAAGCCAGATGCACCTTTGATTACCTGCGGAATCTATAAGTATTTAAGGCACCCAATGTATTTTGCAGTAATGCTTGTTGCCACTGGAGTAATGATCCAAAAGATAAATTTAATATCAATATTACTCTGGCTGATTTTGGGTGCAAACATGAGTATCAAAGCCAAGTATGAGGATAAATTGTTAAGACAAATACACCAAGAGGCTTCTGATTATCAATCTAAGGTTCCAGATTTATTAGGTGAACGCTTTGAATAATTATGTTCTTGCTTTGCGCAGTTGGAGCAGAAAGCGTTGGCAGATTGCCATTATCAGCGCTTTTATTACCGGTGTTGTGATCTCTTTACCAACTGCAATAATTGAAAATCCAGTATTCGGAAGAGATATTGCTGTAACTGCATGGTCGATTCCGGTTGTAGTTATAACGGCAATACTTTCTGGAATGTTATTTGCAACCTATATAAAAAATGACTCAAATCTGCCGGAGGAGTCCTCATTAAAAATTGGCACAGCTGGCACATTATTGTCTTTTTTGGCTGTTGGTTGTCCGGTATGCAATAAAATTGCCTTAATCGCACTTGGTTACACAGGAGCGATCAAATACTTCGCCCCAATTCAACCATTTCTAGCTTTGTTTGGGATTGCAATTTTAATTTATGCCTTAAGCCAAAGATTAAAGGGTGAAATCAACTGCAAGATTTTGGTTAAATAAAAAAGGAGAGATAGATGACAACAAAAGATATAACCGAGCAGGAGTTTGAGAGTTTAATTTCAAAGCCTGGAACTGTGCTGGTAGATTTTTGGGCTGCTTGGTGTGGTCCTTGTCGACAGTTTGCACCAATTTATGAAGCGGCTTCAACTAAGCATCCAGAGATTACATTTGCCAAGGTAGATACAGAGGCTGAGAAAGAGTTATCAGCAGCTGCAGGTATTTCTTCAATACCCACATTAATGATTTTCCGAGATGGAATTTTGTTATTCAGCCAACCGGGAGCCTTGCCAGCATCAGCCTTAGATGAGGTAATCGGTAAGGTGCAGGAGTTAGATATGGATGATGTTCGAAAACAGATTGCTGACCAGAGTAAAGACTCAACAAACAAAAGCTAGTCATAACAATCTGCCAAGAGCGGATTTAATTAAGGCAAAAGTGATACCTTGGGAATATGAATCGAGTAATTAGACCACTACGAGATTTTCTCCACCGAGAATCTGCCAGCGGTATTTTAATTCTGATCGCATCCTTCCTAGGATTGTTAATTGCTAACTCACCCTTATCTGATTCCTACTTTGACACCTTAGCCTTTGATTTTGAGATCTCACTTGGTGCAATTTATTTGAACTTAACCATTCTAAAAAGCATTAATTATGTATTAATGACTATTTTCTTCTTTGTCGTAGGCCTTGAGATAAAGCGAGAGTTAACCTCAGGACATCTTTCCTCCTTTAAAAAAGCGATCATGCCCTTTGTGGCAGCAATTGGTGGAATGGCACTGCCTGCCGGAATTTATTTAGCAATTGCTGGCAGAGTGGATGCAAATGGTTGGGGAGTACCTGTTGCAACAGATATTGCCTTAGCGGTTGGTTTATTAGCACTGGTTGGATCTAGTGCGGTGGCATCTTTGCGATCATTTCTTTTAGCACTTGCAGTAATTGATGATATTGGCGCAATTTTGATAATTGCACTTATTTACTCAACCGGGGTTAATTTCTCTTGGATTGCAGCTGGGGCGATTGCAATAGCAACCATACATACCTTTAAAAAACTTGGTGCTACCTCAACCTTTGTATATGTGTTACTAGGCGTAGCTCTTTGGTACTGCATGTATAAGAGTGGGGTTCATCCAACCCTTGCCGGAGTTGTTTTGGGTTTGATGACGCCAAATATTGTGAAGGTAAAATCTAAGATGAAAGATTTAGAGGATAACCAGGTCTCAGTAATTGAGTGGTTGGAAGAAAAACTTCATCCTTGGAGTAGCTTTGTAATTATTCCACTCTTTGCCTTTGCAAATACTGGGGTAGTAATTACCAATCAATCAATTACAGATGCGATCAACTCACCAATTGCCTGGGGTATTTTTGCTGGATTGGTATTAGGTAAACCTATTGGTGTGCTAACTGCAGTAATCTTGGCAAGAAAGATTCGATTAGGTCAATACCCGCAAGATGCAAAAAGTATTGATTTACTTGCAACGGGAAGTGCGGCTGGTATTGGCTTTACCGTGGCAATTTTTATTGCAAATCTAGCCTTTTCAGATCCTGCCACCCAAGATCTGGCAGTTTTTTCAGTAATTATTGCCTCAATAGTGAGTGCTTTAATTAGTTTACTTTTATTTAAGGTAGTAGCGAAGAAAAAATCTTAATATCACCCTTAGTTTTTAACCTATTTACTTCACCTTTTTTACAGCTTTAAAGCTTAAGCAGATAAGGTTATTTCATGGGTAAAGCATTTAACAGATTATGGTCTGCCAGCTTAGTTTCAAATCTATCTGATGGTGTCCTACTTGCTGCAGCCCCATTACTTGCAATCACCTTAACTGATAACACAGTTTTGATCTCATTCTTAGGTGCGATGGTTATGCTGCCTTGGCTTTTATTTGCCATTCCAATTGGCGCCTTAGTAGATAGATTAGATCGAAGATATATTTTAGCTGGCACCAATCTGCTCAGGAGTGCGGTGGTGGGAGCACTTGCCTTCACAATCGCTGCAGATTTAGTAACTATTTATCTGTTGATATTGGCAGCATTCATTATTGGAACCTGTGAGGTGGCATCTGATACCACAGCGCAATCTTTGATTCCGCAGATTTTGGAGGAGAAGCATTTTGAAAAGGCCAACTCCAGATTGCAAATATCTGAGACTGTGGTGCAAGGCTTTATCGGCGCACCATTAAGTGGCTTCCTTTACGCCCTTGCCATCTACATCCCATTTTTCTTTAACAGTGTTGGCTATATCGTCTCGGCAATTTTGGCCCTATCTATGCCAATTCATTTTCTGCAAGATGTTAGAAATGAGAAGAAAGAGAGTGAAAAAAAGCATTTTGTAGCTGATATGAGGTTTGGTATTACATATTTGTTTAACCACAAATTACTTAGGCGTTTGGTTTTAACTACCTCCGTTATTGGAGTCTGCTACTCCATGGGAACTGCAACCATTGTGCTATTTATGGTTCGTGACCTTGATCTTCCTGAGCCATTATTTGGCTTAGTTTTAACAATTCAAGGAGTTGGTGGCTTGATAGGGGCAGTTATTGCACCCCATGCTTCAAAGAGATTTGGCAGAGCCCGCGTTATGACCTTTGGTATTTTCTCTAGTTCATTTCTGCTCTTGCTCCAGGGATTTTCACCAAACATCTATTTATTTGTTGGATTATCAGCATTTATGGCATTCACCATCTCACAATGGAACATTTTGTTAATGTCTACCTATCAAAATGTGATTCCAAATGAGATCTATGGCCGTATCCATGGCACCCGGCGCACCTTGGTTTGGGGGATGATGCCAATTGGATCTGTCTTAGGTGGTTTATTAGCAACTACTGGACTGCGAACCCCACTTTATGTTGGTGGCACTATTGCAACAGTTATTGCGCTCTTCTCAATCAAATTTATGTTAAGTATTGGATCAACTTTAAATGTTGAGAAAAAGTAAGTCCACTTTTTTGGGTAGTGTGGTGGGGTGTTTAAAAAGAGGCAAAAAGGTAAAACAAAGCCACTAGGGAAAAACTATTGGCGGCTGTGGGTTGCCCATGCTGTTAGCAACTTAGGAGATGGCATCTCTCAGGTTGCATACCCCTGGTTAGCCTCTGCGGTAACAAGATCACCACTTTTAATTGCTGCAGTTGCTGTTGCCAGCCGTCTGCCTTGGTTAGTTTTTACACTTCCAGCAGGTGTGATTACCGATCGCTTTGATCGAAGGAAAATAATAATCGCCATGGATATCACTAGAGCATTCCTTGCTTTACTAGTTGCAGTCGCGGTGACATTTGAGGTTGATAATCTGCCCGCGCTAGATACAGTCGGTAGTGGCATTGATCTTGCAACAAATTGGTTTTTATACACCGTATTGATTGTTACCGCACTTCTTTTTGGCTGCGCAGAGGTACTGCGAGATAACTCAGCGCAAACCTTTCTGCCAGAGGTTGTTGAGGCAGATCAACTTGAAAGTGCCAATGGCAAGCTTTGGTCAGTTGAGTTTGTGACAAATAGCTTTGTTGGACCTCCTTTGGGTAGTTTTTTAATTGGTATTTTTGTCTTTCTACCCTTCTACTTTGACACAGCAACCTTCTTTGTTTCAGCTGCTTTGATAGCAACCTTGGCAACAATTGCTCGTCCAGTAAAGCCTCAAGCAGAGAAGAAAGCTCTTAACTTTAGGGCTGAGATAAAAGAGGGTTTTACCTGGCTTTGGAAACATGAACTGCTTCGTCCAATGGCAATTATTTTGGGATGCTTAAATGGTTTAGGGGCAATTACCGCTGCCACATTTATTTTATTTGCTCAAGAAATCTTAGATACATCAGTATTTATCTTTGCCATCTTAGGAACAGCAGGTGCTATTGGTGGCACAGTTGGTGGAATTCTTGGTCCAAAGATCTCAGCAAAATTAGGAAGTGGACCATCTCTTTATCTGACCCTATTAAGTGCTCCAGTAATTACATTGATAATTGGCTTAACCTCATCTTGGCAACTGTTTTGGGCACTGACCGCTATTGGAACCTGCTTTGCAGTTCTTTGGAATGTTATAACAGTTTCGTTACGCCAATCCATTATCCCAAGCCATTTACTGGGAAGAGTAAATAGTGTTTATCGCTTTTTTGCCTGGGGTAGTTTGCCAATTGGAACTTTAATTGGCGGGGCGTTAGTAGATCTTGTTCAGCTAACTGGAGATCGCGAGTTTGCACTGCGCCTGCCATATCTTTTAGTGACAGTAGCTGGCCTGCTGCTATTTTTCTTTGCCGTTCCCAGATTAACCACAGCAAAGATAGAGGCAGCCCGAGCGGCTGCCAAATAACCCTCACCCCTAAGCGGGGTTGTGGTGGGCCCATCAGATAGGGCAGAATTCAGCACAATTCAAGGAGTTTGGTGTGGGAGTAGTCGACTTCTCATTCTAAATTCCCTTGGCCTAAACCTAGGAGAATAAATGAAATTAAATCGCTTATCTAAGGTAGCAATTGTTGCTACTGCGGCGGCGGGCCTAGTTGCTGGTGCATTAGTACCAGCTAACGCAGCAACCCGTTCCACAGTTGTAATTGTTACCAGCAACGCATTGACTGGATTAAATACCTCAGTTGATGAAATGAATTTAACAATCAATGGAGATGTTGCTTATCTACAAGGTTTTGGATTCTATTACTACGATAATTCACCTAAGCTTGTTAAAAATACAACCTTTGGTAATTACAGAGTAATTAGCCAAAACCCATTTAGAGTTCAATACAATGTAAATCCAGGCAAAGTCTGGTCAGATGGCACACCAATTACTGCAGTTGATCTACTACTTTCACACGTAGTTAGCTCAAGCTCATACTCACTTGGTGCCGGCTTAGGTGATCCTAAATCTGCTGAAGTTAAGCCAGGGTTTAATTCTCTTGGCTACGGCGGCGTTTATGACACCCACCATGTTTACCTACCAAAATTGTCTGCCGACAAAATGTCACTAACAATTGAGTACGACACAGCAATTCCTGATTGGGAGATTAACGCCCCAGGACCATCACCTGTTCACGCTCTTGTTCACATGGCAGAGGGCAAGAAGTCTCTTCAAAACGCTGCAGCAAATCTTGCTGCTAAGGCAAAGTTTGAAAAGGCTTTCTATGCCTATGACAAGAAGCTTATGGCAGCCATGGGCAAGGTTTGGTCAAATGACTACAACGTTAAGGAAGTTAACGCTCAAACCAATCCACTACTTTACGTAGGTAACGGTGCTTATATCCTTCGATCTGTTGTTGCAAATGGCACCATCACTTTGGTGGAAAACCCAAGACACAAGACAAATCCATCAGGACCAAAGACAAATGGCATCAAGACTGTTCAATTTAGAGTGATTGATAACGCAACTGCTGCAGCTCAGGCATTGCGAAATCAAGAGATTGATGTTTATGCCGGTCAACCAACAGCTGACTCAGTAGCTCAGTTGCGTGCAATTCCAACCGCCAAGGTAATTGGTGGACAGAGCTCATTCTTTGAGCACATTGACTTGCGCGTAGGAAAAGCAGCTGGCGCAACTACAGAGTACACAGGACCATTTGCTGGCAATAGCCAAAAGGCAAAGGATCTTCGTACTGCATTCTTGTTGATGTACCCAAGAGATGAGATCGTTGAAAAGATCTTCAAGCCTCTTAATCCAGGCTCAGTTCGTATGGATTCACCAATTGTGTTTCCAAAAGAGCCAGATTACAAGTCAATCACTACCAACAGCGGTGTCTCTAAGTTCACCACAGGTACACAGTCAAGCCGTGAGGCTGCAGCACTTGCATTGGTGCGTAAGCACTCAGCAACTGATGTAAAGGTGAATCTGCTTTGGGGAAATCCAAACAACACCCGTCGCGCTGACATTATGCAATTAGTTACAGCAGCTGGAAAGCGTGCTGGATTTGCAGTTAACGCACCTGGAGTACAGGGTTGGTCATCAAAGCTAGCTGATAGCGAATGGGATGCACAGCACTTTGCTTGGGGTAAGACAGCTCTAGACCAAAAGGGTAACGCTTCACTTTATTGCACAGTTTGCCCATCAAATTACCTAGGTAATTCAAATGCAAAAATTGATGCAGCAGAGAAGAAGCTTGGAGCAGCCCCACTAAGCGCCAAGCAGAGATTGGAGCAGTACACAATCATTGAAAAAGAACTTTACAATGATGTTGTATCGCTTCCTATCGTTCAGTTCCCAGAAGTGACTGGTGCAAATGCCAAGCTACAAAACGTTAAGCCTGGCCCACTATCACCTCAGATCGTTTGGAACTACTGGGAGTGGAGATATACCAACTAAGACTTTAAGTCTTAATGGTTAATTACTTAGTAATAAGTAGTTATAAGTAGTAAGTTAGGTGGCGTTCAAAGAAATTTGAGCGCCACCTAACACATTATTTTGTAAAATTGCTAGAAAGGTAAGAATTACTTTGATTGCATATGTAGTTCGTCGCCTTGGTGCCTTAGTTATGATCCTCTTTGGATCAAGTTTTTTCGTTTACAACATTTCAGCAATCTCTACAGATCCGTTAGAGGACCTTCGCACCAGTACTGCGCCAAATAGGGAGCAGTTAATATTAAATTTGACTCGTGAGCTTCGCCTAGATCTGCCAGCACCGATTCGGTACTTCATTTGGCTTCGAGGCGTCTTAGGTGTATTTGTTGGTAGAGCAGATTTTGGTCAAACTAGAGAGAACCAACCAGTTATTACAGAGATCGTTGGCGCACTCCCAATCACAGTTAGATTGGTATTTGTGGCAACCATTGTTGCCATTATTTTAGGAATTGGATTAGGAATTACCTCAGCACTTCGACAGTATTCAAGATTTGATTATTCGATGACCTTTTTTGCCTTTTTGCTTTACTCCCTACCAATCTTCTGGGTAGCAGTCTTGTTAAAGCAATTTTTAGCAATTGATTTTAATGATTTTCTCATTTCAGCTCAGATCTCACTTCCATCAATAATTTTTGCCAGCACAATTGCGGGATTTTTTTGGGCGGCTATCTTTAGTGGAACTAAAAAGAGAGTGTTACTGATATTTAGTGGAGTTTTTGTAGTCAATTCAGTATTTCTATCCATAATCAGCGCAACTAAGTGGTTTTTAAATCCAACCATGGGTCCTATTGTGATTTTGCTTGCCGCTATTGGTATCGCATTTGGAATTACCTACCTATCGGTTGGGTTGGAGAATAAATTAGCTGTAAAGAGTGGATTATTTTGCGCTTTTGTTGGATCAATAATGTATTTCCCGGCACAAATACTGCTTGATTCAAACAGGCCCAGAGTTGGTTTATTGCTGATGTTTATCCTATTAATTGGAGTAGCTCTGCTTGGCTCAGTGATATTTAATCGAATTGATAGAGGACCAATCATTCGAACTAATGTTATTTCGGTAGTAATTATTGGTTTACTAATAGTTATAGACAAGCTAATGCAATCTTGGCGACCTTATATTGAAAGTGACGATATTAATTTTCGACCGATCTCTACTTTTGGTCAGAGCACAGCATGGTTATTTGAGGTTCCCTTTTGGGTTAGATCCCTAGATATTGTTCTTCACATGATTTTGCCAACTATTGCTCTGACACTAATTTCATTTGCCGGATATATTAGATTCTCACGCGGAACCTTGTTAGAAGTTTTAAACCAGGATTACATAAGGACCGCGCGCGCAAAGGGTTTAACTGAGCGAACTGTAATTATGCGCCATGCTTTCCGAAATACCATGATTCCAATTACCACAATTATGGTCACAGATATTGTCTCTATTGTGGGTGGTGCGATTATTACCGAACAAGTTTTTGGATGGTATGGAATGGGAACTTTGTTTAATAAAGCGATAGTTTCCTTTGATCTGAACTTATTAATGGGCGTAATTCTCTTCCTATCAACGCTAGCGATTTTGGCTAATTTGATAGCTGATCTTCTTTACTCAGTGCTGGATCCTCGCATCAGAGTAGGAGCAGGAAAATAATGGCGCGTAAATCAAATATAGGTTTAAACACTGGCGAGGAATTACTTGACGGTAATGAAAATGCGATTTTTAACAAGGAAACTGAGGGATTAAGTCAGGGACAGATAATTTTAAAGCGCTTTGTGCGCCACCGTGCCGCGATGGTTGCACTGGTTTTCTTCACTACATTGGTGGCAATTGTTTATACAGCACTTGATTGGCGGATCGGAGATCCACGTAACCCACGGTTTACTATTCCTGGCTGGTGGAATTATGGTTTTGAAGATACACCAGAGTTATTAACCGAAGGCTGCCCAGAAGGAATACTTGGTTGTCCAACAATTGATTTTGTGCCATTTGTAGATGGTGATGGTGTCCAATTAGGCCAGCATCCATTTGGTCAAGATAACATCGGTCGAGATTACTTTGCCTTGGTAATGCGCGGTGCGCAGCGATCTATTTTGGTTATGTTCATTATTGGATTAATTGCAACCACTATTGGAACAATTGTTGGTGCGTTAGCAGGATTTTTCCGTGGGTGGACTGATGCAGTCCTAATGCGCTTAGTTGACTTTATCATCACAATTCCAGTAATTATTATCGGATCGGTAATTGGATTTCATTTCGGTAATAAAGGAGCTGCCTTCCTTGCCTTATTGCTGGGGCTCTTCTCGTGGACTGGATTATCCCGTTTAGTTAGAGGTGAATTTTTATCACTTCGAGAGCGTGAGTTTGTTGATGCTGCTCGTGTTGCTGGTGCAACAAATCGACGAATTATCTTTAAGCATATTTTGCCAAATGCAATTGGCGTAATTATCGTCTCAGTTACATTGTTGATGTCAGGTGCGATTCTGCTTGAGACAGCACTGAGCTTCTTGGGCTTTGGTGTTACATCACCGGATGTTTCATTAGGTCTTTTAATCTCAAATTACCAAGATGCTTTCACAACCAGACCGTGGTTATTTTGGTATCCAGGCTTATTTATTATTGCTATCGCACTTTGTGTTAACTTTATTGGTGATGGTTTAAGAGATGCTTTTGATCCTCGTCAAAGACGCAGACTTTCTAAAAAAGATAAAGAAAATGCCCGCGAAATGCAATCTCGAACCGAGATGGCCTAATTATGAATAATCAAAAGCAGAGTACCTGTAACCAAAAGAATCAGATTAAGCCAAAGAGCCTTCCTGTTAAATTGATACCTGTATTGAACAAGTTGCGGTTTATCAAGCCTTTGAAATGCGATCATTTTTTGGTTAGCAATAGCCGAGGCAACTCCGGAGTGGGAGTTAGGGCTTTGACCGGCTTGAATACTGCCAGTGCTTTGAATGTTCAAACCGCGCAACTCACTTTGATGAATCGATCTGCTGTGATACCTGCCAGGAGCAGGGGCAGCAAAGGCGTAAATTTGTTTGGTTCCAACACCTTCACCATGAGTCTTAATCGACATGGTGTAACGAGTGTCGATTTGTTCAACATCTTGCCAACCAATCAAGTGATGAGTAAAGGGATTTACAATTTCAACTCCTTCATCAAAGAAAACAACTTTAGGATGAATAAAGATTTGATAGCCGATCAAACAAACCAAAGCTCCCCAAATACTGGCAATGATCAATCCAAAGTTAAATCCATAATCAATAATTTGCAGATAGAGCATGGTGGCCACTATCCAAAAGGCCATGCCCGCAAAAATGTAACCACTTTTAGGGCGAAAAACTTGAGGATTATTCACCAGAGCATCTTCTCATGCACATCAGAAAAGCAGGTAGCGTAAATGTCAGATCCAGTACTGCAAGTACGCAATTTCACTGTTGAGTTTTGGGTTGATGGCTCCTGGTATCCAGCTGCAGTAGATATGAACTTTGATGTTCAAGCTGGTAAAACCTTGGCCATTGTGGGTGAATCTGGATCTGGTAAGTCCACCACCGCAATGGGAATCATGGATCTATTAGCCTCAAATGCGCGAATGAGTGGCAGCGTTAAGGTCAAGGGAAGTGAAATGATTGGGGTTGCAAAATCTCAACTTCGAAAGTTTCGTGGCCGTGAGGTAGCTTATATTTTCCAAGAGCCGATGACTGCATTAAATCCGGTTTACACAATTGGTTTTCAAATAGTTGAAACTCTTCGTACCCACTTTGATATGGGACCAAAGGCTGCTAAAGCTCGCGCAATTGAGTTAATAACCTTAGTTGAGATTCCAAACCCTGAGCTTTCATTTGATAAGTACCCTCATCAACTCTCCGGTGGTCAACGCCAGCGAGCGATGATTGCGCAATCATTAGCTTGTGATCCATCCCTATTAATTGCAGATGAGCCAACAACAGCACTTGATGTAACAGTGCAGGCTGAAGTTCTTGATCTAATGCGCGGACTTCGCACCAAATTAAACTCTGCAATTTTGCTTATCACCCACGATATGGGTGTGGTAGCGGATATGGCTGATGAGATATTAGTTATGAAGGATGGTTTAACAGTTGAGTATGGCTCCTCCGATCAGATCTTTAATAAGCCAACCCATCCCTATACACAATCGCTACTTAAATCAGTACCAAAACTTGGAACAGTCAAGCAACGTGCAGCAATTGATAGTAAGAAGCAGCCGGTTATAAAACTAACTGATGTAACTATTGCCTATCCAAAGCGGGGAAGAATCCCAGAGTTTGTTGCAGTAAAAGATTTTAACTTAGAGATATTTCCAGGTGAGATTGTGGGATTAGTAGGTGAATCAGGCTCTGGTAAAACTACAGTAGGTAGAGCTGCAATTGGTTTGATTCCAATTAAATCTGGAAAGCTTGAGATTGTTGGAAAAGATATTTCAAAGGCGACTCAAAAGGAGTTGTTCCCAATCCGTCGTCATACTGGAATCGTCTTCCAAGACCCTGCCTCTTCATTAAACCCACGTCTGCCAATTGGTGAATCAATTGGTGAGCCAATTCTTCTTGCCGGACTAGCAAAGGGTGCTGAATTAAACCACCGGGTTGAGGAGTTACTGCAACAGGTTGAACTTCCAAGATCTTATCGAAATCGTTTTCCACATGAGTTATCAGGTGGTCAACGTCAACGAGTTGGAATTGCTAGAGCTTTGGCTCTAACGCCAGATCTATTAATTGCTGATGAGCCAACCTCGGCGCTAGATGTTTCAGTTCAAGCAAGATTTTTAGAGTTACTACTTGAGTTACAAGATAAGTTGAAGTTTGCTTGTTTGTTTATCAGCCATGACTTGGCAGTTGTAGATATTTTGGCTCACCGAATTGCGGTAATGCAGGAGGGTCGACTTGTTGAAGAGGGCGATCGAGACAGTATTTTAAAGAGTGCAAAAAATGAGTACACCCGTCGATTAATTGCTGCTGTCCCTGTACCAGATCCAGCAGAACAAAAGAAGCGCCGTGAGGCAAGGATGGCCGCTAAGTGATCACCAATGTAGATGCTGACTTTTTAGCCCTACCGCTTGATAACTGCTCCGATGCTGCAATCAGCGCAGCTAAAGCTGCAGGTGCCTTACATGTTGATGTGCGAATTGAAAGAACTAGAAGTGGCTACCTTTCACTTCGAGATGCTAAACCTGAGACTCAAACAGATGAAACAAACTTTGGAATTGGTGTTCGAGTAATCGTAAATGGGGCATGGG
>Ga0208788_1000459_pt1 | contig 20108 bp, 18 predicted proteins | sample Wag4_2014_7_11_3_FD_187363 | JGI IMG/M metagenome (GOLD analysis project Ga0208788, IMG submission 187363) | Fresh water mixed with fracking chemicals microbial communities from Ohio, USA - Utica-2 Time Series FC 2014_7_11 (SPAdes) (version 2) ...
GGAATGAACTGCGTCGTGATGGCCTAGCCGTAGATCGCCACAACTTCTTAAATCCATCTGATCAGCGCACCGCATACGTTGCTAAGAAACTTGCCAACGCTGAAGGTCCAGTCGTTGCGGTTAGCGATTACATGCGTGCAGTACAAGATCAGATCGCACCATGGGTTAGCCAAGACTTTGTTTCACTTGGTACAGATGGTTTTGGTCTATCCGATACTCGCGGCGCACTTCGTCGCCACTTCAAAGTCGATGCCGAATCAATCGTTATTGCAACTCTTGCCGCCCTTGCTAAGAGCGGCGATGTAAAGGCTGGCGTTGTACAGGATGCGATCAACAAGTATCAGATCAACGACATTAGCGCTGCAGATCCGGGAAATACCGAAGGCTCTGGCTGAGGTAACTCTTGATAACTCGCATCCCGATTACAGATCTATCACCTGCGGTTAATTTTGGAGGCGAGTTAGTTCCTGTAAAGGCGGTTGCGGGTGAAGTCATTGCAGTTACTGCAACGATCTTTCGTGAAGGACATGATGCACTTGGCGCGCATACTTTGTTATTTGATGACAAAGGTAAAGAAATTGCCCGCGCACCGATGCGCGAAATCTGGCGCGGCGGAGATCGTTTTGAAGGAACGATCGCGATTCCAACACGTGGCGAGTTCAATTACGCAATTGAAGCCTTTGATGATCCCTTTGCTACTTGGGAACATGACTCAGAAATTAAGATTGCAGCTGATATCGATGCTGAACTCTGCTGCACCATTGGAAAGCTAATCTTTGAAGAGAAATTAGAGGAAGATGCTTCTGCGAAGAAGTTGCTCTCTCCTGCAATAAAAGCGTTAACGGATACTTCACTTGCCCCGGCCAATCGTTTCTCCCAGGCAACGACAACTGAAATCCGCGCTTACTTTGCGGCAAACCCATTGCGACGCTTAGTAAGTCGTTCTGAGCTAATTCCAGTACGCGCCGACCGAGATCGCGCACTAGTTGGTGCTTGGTATGAATTCTTTCCGCGCAGCGAAGGTGCAATCGTTGATGCACACGGGCGGATAACAAGTGGAAACTTTGCTACCGCTGCTAAGCGCATTCCAGCGATCGCAGCCATGGGCTTTGATGTTCTTTATCTTCCGCCAATTCATCCAATCGGTACCGCACACCGCAAGGGTCGCAATAACACTTTGACTCCAAGCGATACTGATCCAGGTGTTCCTTGGGCGATTGGAAATAAAGAAGGCGGCCACGATGCCATTAATCCGGCGCTCGGCACTATGGCAGATTTCGAAACTTTCGTTTCAATTGCCAAGAAACACAATATAGAAATCGCTTTAGACCTAGCGCTACAAGCTTCTCCTGATCATCCTTGGGTTAAATCAAATCCGCAGTGGTTTACAACCCGCCCTGACGGCACGATTGCATATGCCGAGAATCCCCCAAAGAAGTATCAAGATATTTATCCAATTAACTTTGATAATGATTACAAAGGCATTCTTGCTGAAGTTCTTCGCATCATCCGCTTATGGGCTTCTAAGGGTGTAACTATCTTCCGCGTTGATAATCCCCACACCAAGCCAGTTCATTTCTGGCAAGAAGTTATGTCAGTAATTCAAAAGGAAAGCCCAGATGTTGTATTTCTCGCGGAAGCATTTACTAAACCAGCGATGATGCATGCACTTGGTAAGGCCGGTTTCCATCAGTCTTATACCTATTTCACTTGGCGCACCAGCAAAGCCGAACTTATGGAATATGGCCGCGAACTTTCGCAAGAGACCAGTGCATTCTTTAGACCAAACTTCTGGGTAAATACTCCAGATATCTTGCCTTTCCACTTGCAATCTGGAAACCCTGCCATGTTTGCACTTCGCGCAGTGCTTGCCGCAACGTTAACTCCATCTTGGGGAATGTATGCCGGCTATGAACTCTATGAACACCGGCGCTTTAAAGAAGGTGGCGAAGAGTATTTAGATTCAGAGAAGTACGAGATAAAGGTGCGCGACTGGGATGGCGCGGCTAAAAAAGGCATAACCCTTGCACCCTTTATTACTCAGCTAAATCAGATTCGTCGCGCGCATCCGGCGTTGCTGCAACTTCGCAATCTGCGCTTTCATCACACCGATTCTTATTCGATCATCGCTTATTCAAAGCGCACTGGCGATAATTTAATTTTGGTGGTCGTAAACCTTGATCCAACTTATGCTCAAGAGACCACAGTTCATTGGGATATGAAGGCTCTCGGAATTGCCGCACATTCATTTGAGGTTAAAGACTTACTAGATAACCAGAGCTTTACATGGAGCCCAGATACCTTTATTCGCCTTGATCCAGCAAGACCGACTGGCAAAGTTGCACACATTTGCCAGGTAAGGCTCTAACCTCAGATCATGTCTTTCTTCCAGAAGCTTTTCGGTAAGAGTAAAGACGTAAAGGAAGAGATCTACATTGCGCCGGCAACATTTTTAAATCCAAATTCAACTTTAGGCGAGCTAGATTTTCATCTACTTGCAGAAGGCCGCCATGAGAAGTTATGGGAAGTCCTTGGTGCACATGTACGCCGCGATCAAAACGGTGATCTACTTGGAACTGCCTTTACAGTTTGGGCGCCAAATGCCCGCGCAGTTAGTTTGATCAGCGATTTAAATTACTGGGATAAGAACGCTCATCCGATGATCCGTCTGGGTTCATCCGGTATCTGGGAGATCTTTATTGCAGATATCGGCGCAGGAGTTAAATACAAGTTTGCCATCTGCGGCATCGACGGTCGCTGGGTAGATCATGCTGATCCACTTGCACGCCAAACCGAAACTCCCCCACACACCGCATCGATTGTTAACGAATCAAATTATCAATGGCGAGATTCAAAATGGATCGCTGATCGTTCTAAATTTCAACCTTGGCGTAGCCCTGTTGCGGTCTACGAAGTTCACTTAGGTTCATGGAAGCTAGGGCTTTCCTATCGCGAACTCGCAACCGAACTCGTTAACTACGTAACCAAACAAGGCTTCACCCACGTTGAATTCTTGCCAGTTACCGAACATCCATATGGACCATCTTGGGGTTACCAAGTAACTTCCTTCTTTGCACCAACTTCGCGCTTTGGATCCCCCGATGAATTTAGATTCTTAGTTGATGCGCTGCATGCTGCGGGCATTGGCGTAATCCTGGATTGGGTTCCTGCTCACTTTCCCAAAGATGAATGGGCGCTTGCGAAATTCGATGGCACAGCACTTTATGAGCATGCCGATCCGCGTCTAGGTGAACACCCTGACTGGGGCACTTTGATCTTTAACTTCGGTCGCAATGAAGTGCGTAATTTCTTAGTTGCTAGCGCTCTTTATTGGCTTACCGAGTTCCACATCGATGGCCTTCGTGTAGATGCCGTTGCTTCAATGCTCTACCTTGACTACTCACGTAAAGAGGGCGAATGGCTGCCGAATAAATTTGGGGGTCGCGAAAACCTCGAAGCGGTTCAGCTTTTGCAGGAAGCAACATCGACTGCATATAAAACTCATCCCGGCATCATGATGATCGCTGAAGAATCAACGGCATGGCCAGGCGTCACAAAAGAGACTTCATCTAACGGTCTCGGCTTTGGTTTTAAGTGGAATATGGGTTGGATGCACGACACCTTGGAATATTTGCAGCACGATCCAATTCATCGCGTCTATCACCATAACGAGATTACTTTCTCAATTCTTTATGCCTGGTCTGAAAACTTTATGCTTCCACTGTCACACGATGAAGTTGTGCACGGTAAGGGCCAATTAGTAAATAAATTTCCTGGCGATCGTTGGCAGAAGTTAGCAACGTTACGTGCGCTCTATGGATTTATGTGGGCCCACCCAGGTAAGAAGTTGCTCTTTATGGGATCTGAATTTGCACAAAATGATGAGTGGAGTGAGAGCGCTGGTCTGCAGTGGTATTTAACTGAATTTGCCGAACATAACGGTGTGCAGAAAGTTGTTTCTGAATTAAATGCCATCTATAAATCACAACCTGCGCTTTGGCAGAAGGATACAAACCCCGAAGGTTTCTCCTGGTTAGTCGGCGATGACGGTGCGAGCAATGTCTTAGCCTTTACCCGCTGGTCTGATGATGGAAAGCCACTTGTTTGTATAACAAACTTCTCACCGGTTCCGCATGAGAATTACCAGCTCCCGCTGCCAACTGCCGGTGTGTGGCGTGAAATTCTAAATACCGATGCTGTTGCTTTTGGTGGAAGTGGAATAGCCAATGATTCATTTGCTGTTGATGTAGATACTGATTTAAAGCGGAGTTTCCGCGTTCCGCCACTTTCTACTGTCTGGCTCGAGCGCGTTTAATCTACTTTAAGCACTTTTGCGAAAAAGGCAGTTGCAATCAACATCAGCGCAGGGATTACCAAAGCTATTGCTAGAGATCCTGAAAACTCTGCTGTCCAGGCTACGCAGGCTTTGAGGATAAAGACCGCCGTGTTATTTACAACGCCCATCTGTCCAACAACTACTGCGCTCGGTAGCGATGACCGTCGATTGCCAGCGGTATAAAAAGTTGGAGCAAGCAGCGAAGATCCGGCGCCAGCAAATGTAAATGCAAGACAAGTTGCAACCAGCGCCCAGTATTTATGTTCACTTGGAATATTTACCGCAATCGCCAAGAAGACGATAAAACCAGTTCCACCGGCGAAAGATAAAAATCTAACGGTGTGGTGGATATGAAATATCTGGCTAAGACGATTTGCACCAAGTCGACCCGTGATCATCGCGATCATAAAGAAGATGTAAGGCAGCGCTGCAAGACCTGCGCTCACGCCAATACGTTCTTTTGTGAAAATTGCAGACCAGTCACCAGTGGCAAACTCTAAGAACACTGCACATAGCAGCCCACCGCTAACGAGCCAATCGACTCTAAATGATGTGAACAAGGTGCGAATAGGTAAATGTTCTTCACTATCCTCATTTGGTTTTACTAACACGGGATTTAACTTATTGACCGAAATAAAAATCAACGCCGCCATAACCACAGCGACTCCACCAATATGAAGCGTTAAACCAACATAGCCAACGATAAGTCCAGATAGAACTGCGGTAGTAAGCGCACCAAGTGCCCACATGCCATGCAGTCGAGCGATCGTGAGTCCCTTAACGCGCTCAATGGAATTGAAGGCTTGAGCATTTACGGCGATGTGATATCCCGAAATACCCCAGCCTAAAATCACATTAAAGATCAAAAATAGCGTTGGAGATTTAGTCTGCACAATTGAAATTAGCGCTGCAGACATCAAGAAAGTGTTGGTCAGAATCACAATCTTGGTACCGAACTTATGCACGATATGGCCGGTTAAGAAAAGGCTGGCAAGCGCTCCTAGAGTGCCTGTACTAATCAGCGTTCCGAATTGCCCATTACTGAGCCCAAGATTGGCTTTAACTTCAGGAAATCTGGGGACCCAAGCCATGATGAAGATGGCGAAGACGAAAAAGAGAAGTTGAAGTTGAAAAGATTCTGATTTAGGAGAAATAGTGCGCATCAGAAAAGTGCATTCGCTAAGGCAGTACGAGCCTTAATTACTCTGGGATCTGCTGGATCTACAAGAGCAAAGAGTTCAATTAAGCGATCTTTAACTAACTTCTTCTCTGCGCCATCAAAGAGTGGAATTAACCGCAGCAACCGTGCAAAGGCTGGCTCTAAATAGCCGCTAACAATTTCAATATCTGCGCATTGCAATTGAATATCTATGTTATCTGGATGAGCCGTGGCCTCTTTCATAACATTGGCTCCATCTATACCGTCCGTGCGCGCCATCAACTGCGTCTGCGCAAGGCCAAGAATTGCAAAGTTATCATTTGGTTTGCGCGCCAAGAGTTTCTTGTACGCCGCCTCTGCCTTGGCATAATCGCCAGCATCTAGCGCCGCGATAGCTTCTTCCTCTTCGGGTTCAATCTTTTCAGCAGGTGCGCCACCAACGCCTTGCTCAGTAGCTAACGCTAAGACTTTATCGATAACCATGCGGATCTGTTCTTCTGGATAAGGCTGCTCAAAGAGCGGAACCATTTGCTCATTGATGATTGCAACAGCAAAGGGCACCGCACGCGTCTGCAAAGCTTGTGCAACTTGTGGTTGAGCATCGACATCAACGCGACCAAGTACCCAACTTCCCTGATCAGCTAACGCTAGCTTTCCGAGAGTCGCTACGACTTCTTCTGATTCAGCAGAACGCGGCGACCAACAAATAAGTACAACTGGCTTGGTTTTAGAGAGTGCAAGAAACTCATTAGTTAAATTCTCAGGGGTTATCTCAATGCCGGGCATAGGCCCTGCAGGCTCTGGCTTTGGTTTTCCGAGAGAACTCAGATCAACGGCGCGTCCAAAGTTAGGAGGAAGCGTCATACCTGCGCCTCCGCTTCTACTCCAGAATCACGACGAAATGGCAGTACATCTTCAATATATGACTGCGCAGCAAAGGTTAGCCCAACATCGTGGCCTTCACGTTCACTTAAGTACCAACGATGTTCTAGAACTTCATGAAAGAACTGTGCCTCTTCGATGCGTCCCTTCAAAGTATCAGGAATCATCGCAACGATCGGCATATAAGTTTCATTTAACCAGCGACGCGCAGAATCTTGCATCGGAGGTTTCGGACTCTCTTCACGGCCCCGGAAGCGATCAAGAGATGCCAATAAACGCTTAGCTTGGAGCGCTTCGGTCTCGAGTCCAGTTAATTCGCGTAAACGATTGCGGTGATAGCCAGGTGCCACAAGTTTTGGCTGGAAGTAAAGTTTTTGTGATTCACCATCTAGAGAAACCGAGACTTCATCTACCGCAAACCCGAGATCATGTAGCTGACGCATCGCACGTTCAACGGCATGACGATCTTTTGGATCAAGCACCTGACGTTCTTTAAGCGCTTTCCAGATTCGGTGATAGCGCTTGATTACCGCCTCGCTGGCGCGGATCGGATCCATGCCTGGGTAAAGAACTCCAGAGAGCGCTAAATCTTCAAGTTCAGCAGCAACGTTAAAGTGTGCAATTTCTAAATCATGTTCGCGCTGTCCATCGCTCAAAGTTTTCTGGAACTCGCCAGTTTCAGCATCTACCAAGTAAGCAGCAAAGGCTTCCGCATCGCGGCGGAATAAAGTATTTGATAGCGAGCAATCGCCCCACCAGAAACCAAGTAAGTGAAGTTGTACTAATAACAGAGCAAGGGCGTTGGCCATCATTGTGATGTCATTGGCGGTTACATCTTTGCCGCTGAGTAAAACGCGGTACGGCAGCGAATATGGCAGGAAGCGCGTTACGAGTGCGCAGGGAAGCTCTTCTGCACCCTCATCGGTTCGTCCTTCGATAACTGCGATTGGCTGAACGCTCGGTGCTCCAAGGTGCGTTAGTTCGCGTAGCGCTTTATATTCGCGGTTGGCGAATTCAGAGACCGTTTCTTTAACTGCATAGACTTCGGCATCAGGATCATCTGTCGATCGCACCAAACGAACGATATGTCTGGAAATACCGCGCTTTTCGGTCAGCGCTGGATCTTCCGGCCACTCCTCCAAATTGATATGCCAAGGCAAGCCAGTAACGGCGGCGATTTCTTCGCCTAATCCCGTAATGCGTAACGCCATGTATGAAGGATATCGCTTTAGAATAGGTCACATGGCAATCGCAGATCGCATCAAACGCAAACCCAAGTCAAAGGTAAAGGCAAAAGCTGTTAAGACTGATTTTGGCGCTTTGGGCAATCCAATTGATAGAACTCACCCCTTTTACTTTGGATTTATAGCCACATTAGGTGCGCTAATTGCGATTGTCCTGATGCGCGCACTTGCCAGTGCAAGTCAGATATTTGTTTTGATCATCGTTGCTCTATTCCTAGCAACTGGTCTAAATCCGGCAGTTGTAGCAATTCAAAAACGCGGACTATCACGTGCTAATGCCGTAGCGGTTATCTTCGTATCTGTAATTGCTTTCGGAGTCTTTTTTATTGCCGTGGTTATCCCGCCAGTTGTCTCTCAGGGCACACAATTGATTAATAGTCTCCCTGATTTGCTCACTGATTTAGATAAGAATCCAACAATTGCTAATTTAAATAACCAATTTGGAATAATTGATTCACTGCAATCTAAACTTAAAGAAATTACCTCAGATGGAACCTTGATCATCTCTGCCTTCGGTGGCGTTATTGGCGTTGGAAAATCAGTTCTCTCCGGAACTTTTACCGCACTTACTATTTTGATTTTGACGCTCTACTTCATTACCTCACTTCCACAAATGACTGACCTCGGACTTCGTTTTGTTCCAGCTAGCCGCCGTGACCGAGTCTCACTTCTTACCAACGCAGTTATCTCCCGCGTTGGCTCCTTTGTCGGAAGCCAGATTTTAATTGCCGCAATGGCTTCGGTCTTTGTACTGGCGCTTTCGCTGGTTCTTTCGCTTCCATCACCAGTTGCGATAGCGATGATTGTTCTGGTCTGCGGATTAATTCCACTAATCGGTCATTTCATCGGCTGTACCGTCGTAACGATTATCGCCCTTACTCAATCAGTTTCAATTGCGCTGGTTGCCTTCATTGCCTACGTTGTCTACGTACAAATCGAAAATTACATCGTGACTCCACGAATCATGAAGCGCACGCTTTCGGTTCCGGGCGCGGTAACCATCATCTCCGCGCTAATTGGTTCATCACTGCTCGGTTTAATCGGTGGATTACTTGCTGTGCCGGTTGCTGCATCAGTGATCTTGATACTTGATGAAGTTGTCTTCCCGCGCGCGGATAACTCTTAAATCTCAGTAGGCAGAGGCAAGCGCTCAGGCGCAAGTACTTTAGTTATCTCGCTCAAAACTGTATGCACAGCAGGCTCTCCTACCCAGAGATGCTTGGCATCAGCAACAGGAATTATCTCGATCTGCGTTAGCGCTTTAAATTTTTCAATCGCTTCTGGTGGTTGTAGATAATCATCAAATTCTGGAACTAGGGCAATAACGCGGCGTCCATCTTTAGCCCAATACTCAAGATCGCTAACTTCGGATGTGCGAAGTGGTGGAGATAAAAGAATCAAGCCTTTAATCCGTGGGTCTTTAGCGTGGCGAAGCGCTAAATCTGTTCCGAATGACCAACCGACTACCCAGAGATTGGTTAGCTCTAAGGTATCGAGACAGTAAGTAGTCATCGCTTCAACATCGAATTTTTCTAATCCACCGTTATCAAATGTGCCCGTACTAGTACCTGCTTCACTCGTTGTTCCGCGAGTGTTGAAGCGAACTACTTGAATGCCAGCCATATTTGGCAAGCGATTAGCGGCCTTTTTATAAACGTGGCTATCCATCATTCCGCCCGCGGTCGGCAGCGGATGCAAGCACAGTATTGCGCCGGTGTAGCGATCAAGTGGTGCAGCGCTTTCACCGATCAACGTCTGGCCATCGCTTGTTGTAACTGTAAATGGAGTGCGCAGCGCCGGTAGAACAGTGCTCGGGCGTACTGGCTGCAACATGCAGGAGAGTCTAGTCTTTCCCCATGTCCACTTCTACAAACTCTTCTGCCAATACATCTGCCAATACATTTGCCTCGCACTATCCCGTAACCGGTGAGGTAATCGCCAATTATCCAATCGCAGATCGCGAGACAGTCTTTAGCGCAGTTACAGCAGCTCGCAACGCATCGAGCGCTTGGCAGGATTTGGGATTCAAAGGTCGCCGTAAAGTATTGCTTAAGTGGAGCAACTTACTTATTTCACAACTTGATGAAATTACTGAACTTGTATCTAGAGAGACTGGAAAGCCAGTTAGCGATGCCAAACTTGAGGCATCTCTTGCTGTTGGCCACTTAGGTTGGGCCGCACGTCATGCTGAAGATGCAATGCGCACAACACATCGTTCTCCTGGCGCACTTATGGCAAATATGTCAGCGACTGTCGAACGTTCTCCAGTTGGAGTAGTCGGCGTGATTGGCCCTTGGAATTATCCAATCTTTACGCCAATGGGTTCTATTTCTTACGCACTCGCTGCTGGAAATACCGTTGTGTTCAAACCAAGTGAGTACACGCCAGGTGTTGGTGCAATATTGGCAAGTACTTTTGCTCAAGTAGCGCCATTTGCCGATATCTTCATATGCGTTACAGGGCTTGGCGCTACCGGAAAAGATTTATGTGAAAGTGGCGTCGACAAATTGGCATTCACTGGTTCTACTCGCACCGCCAAGTTAGTTGCTGCAACATGTGCTACAAATATGACTCCAGTTGTTCTCGAATGTGGCGGTAAAGATCCAGTTATTGTTGCCGAGGATGCCGATATCAAGCGAGCAGCCGATGCCACTATCTGGTCTTCGATGTCTAACGCTGGGCAAACTTGTATCGGTGCAGAGCGCGTCTATGTTCATGAAAAAGTTGCCGATAAATTTGTTGAGGAGGCGATCAAGGTTGCCAAATCAATTCACCCAGGAGCTCCGGGAGTAGGCAACTACGGGCCTGCAACAATGCCTTCGCAGATCAACGTTATTCAAAGACATATCGATGATGCGATCGCCAAGGGTGCCAAGGTTGCACTAGGTGGCTCAGATTCAGTTAAAGCGCCATTCGTTGAACCAGTTATCTTGCTCGATGTTCCTGAAAATTCCACTGCAATGTTAGAGGAAACTTTTGGGCCAACTATTGCGATCAATCGCGTCAAATCAATGGCTGAAGCGATCGCGCTATCTAACGCCTCTAGATATGGGCTTGGCTCATCTATCTGGTCTAAGCGCCAAGGTAAGAAGATTGCCCGCCAATTGCATTGCGGAATGGTTGCGATTAACTCAACGATTTCCTTTGCGGCAATTGCATCAGTGCCATTTGGTGGCGTGAAAGATAGTGGTTACGGACGAATCCATGGCCCAGAAGGAATCCTTGAATTTACATATCCGCGCACAGTTGTTCGCGCGCGATTCCAATTACCAATTGCATTTACTAGTTTTAAACGCACCAAAGGTAACGATAAATTAATTGTTACCTTGACGCGCTTACTTAACGGCCGACTTGGTTAAAAGTCGGCCCATATAACTAGCCGTTTGGGCTAATTAAAAGCGTGGCGCATTACGTGTGCGCTCAGTATTTGGCCGGCGATTATTGCGCTTTGCCCAACATGCGTTATGCCAATGGCGACGACCATCTTCATCACCGATCATCCATGCAACAGTGTGCGGTGTTGCCATTGGAATTACTTGATCACAACCAGGACAGCGATATGGTTTATTTGAACTAGATCCTGTGATCTTTCGAACAATAAAATCGCCATCTGTATGTTCTTCGATAGTTTGATTAGAGGTCGCGATATCGCGTTCTTCATCCTTTGGGCGACGCCCCTTTGGATAGTTGCGTCGTGGGCTCATGGATTCATTTTCTCGCACTTTTGCTCTGAATGTGGCATGGTTGCCATATGAGCAGCGTGATTAACGTCCGTGGCCTGGAAAAAAGTTATGGCGCCAATAAGGCGGTAGCCGGAATCGATCTAACTATCGAACCTGGCGAGATATTTGCCCTCCTTGGTCCAAATGGCGCAGGTAAGACGACCACCGTGGAAATCTTGGAAGGCTTTCGCGATCGCGACCGTGGTGATGTCTCAGTGCTCGGTACAGATCCTGGAGTTAAAGGCGAACAAGCCCGCAAATGGCGCAACCGCATCGGCATAGTTCTGCAATCAACCAACGATGCCGGTGACTTATCTGTTTATGAAACTGTCGCACATTTCGCAAAGTACTACTCAAATCCACGCGGTGTTGATGAAGTAATCAACGCAGTTGGCTTAACTGATAAATCTGGCGAGCTAATCAGAACGCTTTCTGGCGGACAGCGCCGTCGCCTTGATGTGGCGCTCGGAATTATCGGATCCCCCGAACTGCTCTTTCTAGATGAACCAACTACCGGCTTTGATCCTGAGGCACGTCGCGCCTTCTGGGCGCTGATTCAAGATCTGCGAAAGTCTGGTGCAACTATCTTGCTGACTACCCATTATCTAGATGAGGCTGAAGCGCTTGCTGATCGCGTTGCCGTAATTAATCAAGGCAAGATCATCGAAGTTGCCACCCCTGCGCTGCTGGGTGGCCGTGCGACTTCACTTGCAACCGTTTCTTGGAAAGGTGCCAACGGTATTCAATCTGAGCGCACAGATAACCCAACTGCGCTGATCCGCAAACTCACCGAGACTTATAAAGATGAAATCCCTGAACTCACCGTCAAGCGCGCTTCACTTGAGGATATTTACTTGGAAATGATTGGAGGCGCTGATGTCAGTCAATAAAGTACAGACCAATCAAGTACATACCAATAAAGTACCTAGCGCCTTAGCAATTGGTATTGCACGCGGCGGCTTAGAAGTTAAACAATTTATGCGCCAACGCGAATCTGTGGTCTTTACCCTGGCATTTCCAATTATGTTGCTCGCTATCTTTGGTTCAGTCTTTACCAACGAACTTACTGATGGTGTAACTTTCAGCCAATACTTTGTTGCCGGAATGATCGCTTCGGGCTTGGTAAATACTGGCTTCCAACAGCTAGCGATCATGATTCCGGTAGAACGTGACTTTGGAACGTTAAAGCGCTTGCAGGGCACGCCAATGCCAGCATCTAGTTATTTCATAGGTAAATCAATCGTCGTATTTGTCACGATGGTTATTCAAGTAGCCCTGCTTCTTATTGCAGGCGTCTTATTCTTCGGAGTCAATCTTCCAACTGACCCTGCTAAGTGGTTCACCTTTACATGGTTGATCATCTTGGGCAGCGCAGCTTCAACAGCGCTCGGTATCGCTTTCTCAGTCATTCCCAAGAGCGGTCGTGGTGCATCTGCAGTTGTCTCTCCCGTTGTGATCATCTTGCAATTCTTTAGCGGCGTCTTCTTCGTCTTCACTGATTTGCCAGGCTGGATGCAGCAAGTTGCGGCGATCTTCCCGCTGAAGTGGATGACCCAGGGAATGCGTTCGGTATTCCTCCCAGATTCATTTGCTGCGCAAGAAGTTGCTGGTACGTGGGAGACGGGCCGCACTTTCTGGATTATTCTTGCGTGGTTGATCGCCGGTCTAGTGATTTCGATAAAAACCTTTAAATGGGAGCAAGCGCGATGAGAATTAAATTAATTGCTATCTTCGCCGCTCTCTTTATGTCAGTCTCGCTAACCTCCACTATTGCGGCAACTAAATCTCCGACCCCCAAACCAAAGGCTAGTGCAAGCGAGAAAGCGCCAGCTAAAAAGGCGCCGGTGAAGAAAGCCCCAGTAAAGAAGAAGAAAAAGAAGGAAGCAAAGAAATTACCTTCTCCTTCACCTAAGTGGCCACCAGTTGGATTTAAGACCGATCCACTTAATGAAACTAAGTTATATCTCAAGGTTCCTACCGCAAAAGAGTTGGTAGGACTGCTCTCTGCTAAATCAGCGCTAGCCTCACAAGTTAAAGACTGCACACAATTCACCTGCGGCGCAGTTCTGGTTGGCGCTGAAATTGGCTGTCGTTGGTGGCGCGTAAGCGCTGATGTCGTTGGCGCAACATCACCTGAGAATCGAACTACTAAAACCTTTGGCAAGATCACTGCAGATGTTGGACGCAGCGCCCCACAGCAAGTGGTGACAGTTCTCTTGGTTACAACAGAACCAATCGGCGCCGGCCATATAGTTTCTAATATCAATGTGGATTGCAATCAAAGCGATCCACCTGGGCCACTTCCAAATACCGTTTATCAAGCAAGTGCGAGTTAACGATGCTCGGTGGAATCGATAACGGTCTCTTTCTATCTAGCTTTGGCGGTTTCTTCGCTGTAGCGATACTTTCGCTAATTCTGCGTTGGGCATTTAAGCGCGGCAAATCTGTTGTCGAGCGCGCTCCAAAAATTGGCGGCGAGAATGACTACGGTGCCTTAGTTGTGATCGCATCACCAAATAACTACATCGAAGGCGAACTCATGCGCCTGAAACTTGCGACTTCAGAGATAAAGGCTAATTTGGCCCAGACTAAAGATGGTCCCCGGTTATATGTCTTTGAACGCGATGAAAAGATTGCCCGCGCGGTTTTAAAAAGTTAGCGGTTTGCTCCGGGTACCCAGAGTTGATCGCCAATTTCTTTATTAGCAACTCGTGCCAAAACAAAGAGAAGATCAGAGCAGCGGTTTAGATACTTCGCTGTAAGTGGATTTACGCCAGAACCAAAGCCATGGATCGCAGCCCAAGTGCGACGCTCAGCGCGACGAACAACAGTGCGCGCCACATGCAGATGCGCTGCCGCTGGAGTGCCAGATGGCAGAACAAATGAACGAAGTGGTTGCAGATCCGCGTTGTACTTATCGATCTGTTCTTCTAAATATGTAACTTGAGATTCAAGAACACGTAACGGTTCAAAGGCAGGTGAATCAACAACTGGAGTACAGAGGTCGGCTCCGACGTCAAAGAGATCGTTTTGGATGCGAACCAATAGAGCGCGAATATCATCGCTGAGTTCGTCGGTTGCAATAACAACACCGATAGTTGAATTTGCTTCATCAACGGTGGCATATGCCTCAAGGCGTGAATCGTTCTTGGAAGTTCGGCTCATATCTCCAAGGGAGGTAGATCCGTCATCGCCTGTCTTGGTGTAAATACGCGTTAAATTAACCATGGCCCTAGCCTATAAGTAGACTTCGGATATGGCATCTTCGCAAGGTTCGACCAACGATCGCTTTCGCATCGTCGGCGGATGCAGCCTAAAGGGCGAAGTAACGGTCACGGGGGCTAAGAATTCGGTCCTAAAGCTGATGGCGGCATCGCTCTTGGCTGTTGGTAAATCAACGATCCGCAACGTTCCGAATATTGCCGATGTCGACATAATGGCCGATTTACTAAAGCGCCTGGGATGTGAAGTTTCACGCGATGGTTCAACACTCTCTATTACCGTTCCCGAAACACCTTCTCATCGCGCAGATTACGATCTTGTTCGCAAGATGCGCGCATCAATCAACGTACTTGGCCCACTCGTTTCTCGCGTCGGCAAAGCCGAAGTCGCACTTCCTGGCGGAGATGCAATTGGATCACGCGGTTTAGATTTTCATATCAAGGGTCTTGAATCACTCGGTGCGACCGCACACGTGGAACACGGTTATGTAATTGCTGAAGCCCCGAATGGTTTAACTGGCGCCACCATCGAATTAGATTTCCCAAGTGTTGGCGCAACGGAAAACTTAATGACCGCTGCCGTTCTGGCAAAGGGCGTTACAACAATCGATAACGCAGCGCGCGAACCTGATTTAGTTGATCTCGGTGAATTCTTAATCTCAATGGGGGCAAAGATCGAGGGACTTGGTTCTCCCCTAATTAAAATTACTGGCGTTGCTAAGTTAAATCCAACTGATCACACCACAATTACCGACCGCATCATCGCAGGTACCTGGGCATTTGCCGCTGCGATGACCCAAGGAGATATAACAATTCACGGCGGTCGCGCTGACCACATGGAAGTTATGCTCGAAAAACTGGCACATGCCGGTGCAATCATTACCTCAACTGCCGACGGCATTCGTGTGCAGATGAACCAACGCCCTCGTGCAACTGATGTTGCAACGCTTCCCTATCCAGGCTTCGCTACCGACCTCTTGCCATTCATCATCGCGATGAATGCGGTTGCCGATGGCCATTCAATGGTTACGGAAAATGTATTTGAATCACGCTTTATGTTTGTAAATGAACTTGCTCGCCTTGGCGCACACGTCACTGTTGACGGAAAACACGCCTCAATCACCGGTATTGCCCAGCTATCTGGCGCACCCGTGGAAGCAACAGATATCCGCGCCGGCGCCGGCCTAGTTCTCGCCGCATTAGTTTCCGAAGGTGAAACAACCGTAGATGGCGCATTCCACATCGATCGCGGCTACCCAAACTTCGCTGAAGATCTGCGCGCACTCGGCGCCAACGTGACCAGAGAGTAGCTACCTAATTAGATTTTTCAGCGTAAGAAACTGTGCCTTTGCTTTTCATGTTTCTGAAGCTGAAATTTTTGAAACTAACCGGCCGATTCGGTAAGGATCGAAACGCGATTGTTAGCGACAGATAAGAAGCCGCCCTGTACGTTGAATTCCTTCGTTGTTCCATCTACCGCTTTAATGCTCACGGCACCGTCGACTAGTACGCCAAATAAAGGTGCGTGATCTGGAAGGACACCGAGGTCTCCTTCAGTTGTGCGAGCAGAAACGAAAGTTGCCTGCCCGGACCACACCTGTTGTGTTGGCGATACTAGTTCGACGTTGAGTGCCATGTGATTAGCTCTTCGCTAACTCTGCAGCTCTGCGCTCGACATCGTCGAGGCCACCGCACATGAAGAATGCTTGTTCTGGAAGGTGGTCATACTTGCCATCGGCAAGTGCTTCAAACGCTGTGATTGTCTCTGATAGCGGAACGAATGAACCGTCGATACCAGTAAAGACCTTCGCAACGAATGTGTTCTGTGACAAGAAGCGCTGGATGCGACGTGCGCGACCAACTAGTACGCGGTCATCTTCTGACAATTCATCGATACCGAGAATTGCGATGATGTCCTGTAGATCCTTGTAGCGCTGCAAGATCTGCTTGATGCGGTTTGCAACACGGAAGTGGTGCTCACCGATATAGCGTGGATCCAAGATGCGTGATGTTGAGTCAAGTGGATCCACGGCTGGGTAGATACCAAGCTCTGAAATCGGACGAGACAACACTGTTGTTGCATCTAAGTGCGCGAATGTTGTGTGTGGGGCTGGGTCGGTAATGTCATCTGCAGGAACATAAATTGCCTGCATAGATGTAATTGAGTGACCACGAGTTGAAGTAATACGTTCCTGCAACTGACCCATTTCATCTGCAAGTGTTGGCTGGTAACCCACAGCAGATGGCATACGGCCGAGAAGCGTTGATACTTCAGAACCTGCCTGTGTAAAGCGGAAGATGTTGTCGATGAAGAGCAATACATCCTGCTTCTGAACATCGCGGAAGTACTCAGCCATAGTTAGGGCAGAGAGCGCGACGCGAAGACGCGTGCCAGGTGGCTCATCCATCTGACCGAAGACCAAGGCGGTCTTATTGATAACGCCGGTTTCGGTCATTTCAAGGAACAAGTCGTTACCTTCGCGAGTACGTTCTCCAACGCCGGCGAATACAGATACGCCACCGAAGTTTTCCGCTACGCGGTAGATCATCTCCTGGATAAGAACAGTCTTACCAACACCTGCACCACCGAATAGACCGATCTTTCCACCCTTTACATAAGGTGTTAGTAGATCGATAACTTTGATACCGGTCTCGAACATTTCCGTCTTTGACTCGAGTTGATCGAATGCTGGTGCATCACGGTGGATTGGCCAACGCTCTTTAATATCAAGTGATGATGTTGGAACATCGAGTGATTCGCCAAGTGTGTTAAAGACGTGGCCCTTTGTAACGTCACCGACTGGCACTGAGATAGCTGCACCGGTATCTGTTACCTCTGCGCCACGGACCATTCCGTCTGTTGGCTGCATAGAAATCGCGCGCACAAGGTTGTCACCAATGTGTTGTGCAACTTCAAGGGTCAAGGTACGAGTAGTGCCACTCATGGTGGTCTCTACGTGGAGCGCGTTAAAGATCGATGGCATTGAATCCGCTGGGAATTCAATATCCACGACCGGTCCAATAACTCGGGCAACGCGGCCTTTACCTGTTGATGACATCATTCACTCCCTGCACTAGCTGAGGCTAACGCGTCTGCGCCGCCCACAATTTCACTGATTTCCTGGGTAATTTCGGCCTGACGAGCCGCGTTCGCAAGTCGGGTTAGCGACTTGATTAAATCATCAGCGTTGTCAGTCGCTGACTTCATAGCGCGACGACGTGCAGCATGCTCGGAAGCAGCTGATTGCAACATCGCGTTGAAGATTCGGGCTTCGATATAGCGAGGCAGAAGTGCATTTAGAACCTCTGCTGGATTTGGTTCGAACTCGTACATTGGAAGTAAGCCAGCAGGTGCTGGAGCATCGCTTTCAACAACTTCAAGTGGCAACATGCGCTTGGCCATCGCGTTCTGAGTCAACATTGATTTGAACTCGGTAAAGATAATGTGGATCTCATCTACTCCATTGGCATCTGTCGCAGAATCTGCAACGAAAGCCGTGATGAGTGAATCCGCAACTTCTTTAGCGTTCTCATATGTTGGGTTATCAGAAAAACCAGTCCATGAACCAGAAATATCGCGGTTACGGAACTTGTAATAGTTCAGCGCCTTGCGACCGACTAGGTAATTTGAGACTTCAAGCCCCCGCTCGCGGATCATGGCGGCGAGTTGCTCGCCTTCCTTAATCGCGTTATTTGAATAAGCACCAGCCATACCGCGGTCGGCAGAGATAACCAAGATCGCTGCACGCTTTGGATTCTCAGAAGGTGAAGTCAAAGGGTGGTTAACAGATGAGTATGAAGCAACTGCGGATACGGCACGGGTCAACTCATTTGCATAAGGAGTTGAGGCTGCGACTCGTTGCTGCGCTTTGACAATACGAGAAGCAGAGATTAACTCCATTGCTTTCGTAATTTTCTTAGTCGCTTTAACGGATCGCATCCGTCGGCGATAAACGCGAAGTTGAGCACCCATGAGTTACTTCTTCACCGCCGGAGGAACGAACTTGGTAATTGCTTCTGCGCTCTCTGAATCAAGTGCTTCAGCTGGTGCATCATTCACGATGCCCGCTGCAGATGGCTTAAATTGCTTCTTGAAATCAGCAACTGCTGACTTCATCTTTGCAACAGTGTCATCTTCGAGCTGTTTGGTCTCTGAAATTACAGTGAAGATATCTTTACGTTCGCGACCGATGAAGTCGAGAAGTTCAGATTCAAAGCGACGGATATCGGCAACTGCAACAGAGTCGAGTTCTCCTGAAGTACCGGCCCAGATTGAAACAATCTGACGCTCTAGTGAATATGGTGAGTACTGACCCTGCTTTAGAAGTTCAACCATACGTGCACCGCGCTCAAGCTGAGCCTTTGATGCAGCATCAAGGTCTGAACCGAAAGCAGCGAATGCTTCGAGTTCACGGAACTGTGCAAGGTCAAGACGCAAACGACCAGCGATCTTCTTCATCGCCTTAGTCTGTGCAGAACCACCAACGCGAGAAACAGATACACCTACGTTGATCGCTGGGCGAACACCGGCGTTGAAGAGATCTGTTTCAAGGAAGCACTGACCGTCTGTAATAGAAATAACGTTGGTAGGAATAAACGCAGAAACGTCATTTCCCTTTGTTTCAATAATTGGCAGACCAGTCATTGAACCGCCACCGAGTTCATCGGAAAGCTTCGCGCAACGTTCTAGCAAACGTGAGTGTAAGTAGAAAACGTCTCCTGGATACGCTTCGCGGCCTGGTGGGCGACGAAGTAGAAGTGAGACTGAACGATAAGCCTCTGCTTGCTTCGATAGATCATCGAAAACAATTAGAACGTGCTCGCCGTTGTACATCCAGTGCTGACCAATTGCAGAACCGGTGTATGGAGCGAGGTACTTAAAGCCTGCTGGGTCTGATGCAGGAGATGCAACGATTGTTGTGTACTCCATTGCGCCAGCTTCTTCGAGCGCACCCTTAACAGCTGCGATCGTTGAACCCTTTTGACCAATAGCAACATAAATACATTTAACTTGCTTCTTCTTGTCGCCAGTTAGCCAGTTTTCGCGCTGGTTAATGATGGTGTCAACTGCAACAGCAGTCTTACCTGTCTGACGGTCACCGATGATCAACTGGCGCTGTCCGCGACCAATCGCTGTCATCGCATCGATCGCTTTAATTCCTGTTGCAAGCGGTTCCTTAACTGGCTGGCGCTGAACTACAGAGGGAGCCTGCAATTCAAGTGCGCGACGAGCATCAGCTTTGATTTCACCCTTGCCATCAATTGGGCGACCCAGTGGATCAACAACGCGACCCAAGAAGCCATCTCCAACTGGTACAGAAAGAATCTCGCCAGTACCGCGTACTGATGTTCCTTCTTCAATTCCGGCGTAACTTCCGAGAATAACAACACCGATCTCGCGCACATCGAGGTTAAGTGCAAGACCTAGTGTTCCGTTCTCGAACTGTAGAAGTTCGTTGGCCATTGTTGAAGGAAGACCTTCAACGCGAGCGATTCCATCGCCTGCCTGGCTAACTGTTCCTACTTCGTCGCGAGCTGCGGCGC
>Ga0208788_1000461_pt1 | contig 20089 bp, 21 predicted proteins | sample Wag4_2014_7_11_3_FD_187363 | JGI IMG/M metagenome (GOLD analysis project Ga0208788, IMG submission 187363) | Fresh water mixed with fracking chemicals microbial communities from Ohio, USA - Utica-2 Time Series FC 2014_7_11 (SPAdes) (version 2) ...
TTTCACCCTCGCAATATGCGGACGTAGCGCAGTTGGTAGCGCGGAACCTTGCCAAGGTTCAGGTCGCCGGTTCGAACCCGGTCGTCCGCTCCACAAAATGAATTGGTAGTTTTACTAATAAAAAAGCAAGGTCGGATGGCCGAGAGGCGAGGCTCGGGACTGCAAATCCCGCTACACGGGTTCAAATCCCGTTCCGACCTCCAAATTGTTAAGCAGCAGGCGGTCTAGAGATTATTCCTTTGCAACCATTTAATTTAAATCCACCAGCAGAGTGTGGAATAACTACTGCATCCCCTGCTTTAACTGACAACTTTTCGGTTTTATTAAACTCTAAATGACCTTCACCGGTAAGGCAGAGAAAAATGCCAAACCCAGCCTCTACTTCAAGATCATCACCAGCTAAAAAATCCGCCCTGAAAAATGAGTTAGCAATCGCATTAAAAATTACCTGTGATTTACTAGATGCCTCTTCAAATCGAGTTACAACCTCTTTACGCTCACTATCAGTAAGTGGTGTTAGTCGAAGTGCATCTAGTGCAAGCTCATAACCTAGATTTAAATGCCCATCTTTATCGCCATCGACAGCAAATCCATCCCACTCTAGCAAAATTGATAAATCAGTTGGCTCTTGAAGTTCTAAAACAAATATTCCAGATTCAATTGCATGTGCCACACCAGCTGGTACAAATATTGCATCGCCAGCTTTTACCTCAATAAAGGTAAGTAAATCCAGTAACTTATTTGAATCATGAGCTTTAACTAAAGTTGAAACCTCATTCTTGGTCATTTCCTGCTTGAACCCGAGCCCTACTCTTGCACCTTTTGGTGCCTCTAAAATTATCCAAGCCTCAGTTTTACCATGATTTAAATGCAGGTTCTCGGCAGCAAATTTTTTATCTGGATGGTAGTGAACTGGCAATCTTTGATCTGGATCTAATAGCTTTACTAATATTTCAATCGAAACTCCATACTTATCTATATGCGCTTTACCTAACCAATTTAATGGATCAGAGTTAATTACATCCTTTAATATCCGGCCATCACTTAACTTTGATAACCCATTAACACTCTCGCCAAATCTTGTGGTGGTCGAGCCAATCCACTCCTCTGGCCGCATAGGCCCACCTGGGCCATTTCGTAATTTACCTATTCGGTATCCACCCTTATAAAAATGGTCAAACTGATTGGATGGCAATTTCTCAGGCTTGGCTCCCAGATTATTCATATTGCTAGTTTAGGGGTTAAAGTAATTCCATGCTAGAAAAGTCCGAAAGACCCTGGGGTAGATATCAGGTGCTCCAAGAAAGTCCAACTTATAAAGTTAAATCAATTCATGTTTTGCCGGGAAAGCGCGTTTCCTATCAGCGCCACCAAAAGCGAAGTGAACATTGGTATATAACTGATGGCAGTGGTGAGGCAACACTTGATGGGCAAGTTATCCCAGTCTCTCGGGGTTCAATAATTACAGTTCCGCAAGGTGCTGCCCATCGCATAAGCAACACTGGAGATGTCGAACTAATTTTTATTGAAGTACAAACTGGTAGCTACTTTGGCGAAGATGATATTGAACGAATTGAGGATGATTTCGGTCGCTAGTAGACTTCAACTGCGGACGATTAGCGCAGCGGTAGCGTACTTCCTTGACATGGAAGGGGTCACTGGTTCGATCCCAGTATCGTCCACTTAAATAGTAACTTCGCCTTTAATTCGAATCTCTGCGCTTCCACCAATCCAGATTTTCTGAGCCACATCACATGTCACATAAATTTCACTATCTCGATTTATGACTTTTCCTTGGGATGCCAAGTATGGAGCCACACACTTTCCAGCTGAAGTAAGCCATTGTGCTCCTGAAGCATGCAGACTTCCCGTAGCAGGATCTTCTACTAGCAACCCATCTTCAGGATAAAAACCTCTAACTTCATACTTATATTTAGATTCAGCACCATAAAATCCAAATAAACCAAGTGCCAAATTGCTATTTCGATTTGGCGTAACGGCTAGAACCTCTTCGGCTGATGAAAGAAGCACACCAATCCAACCCGGTCCATTATCAATCCATTTTGAATCGATAATCTTGCTTTTTTGAATATTCAAAACTGAAGCGACCTCGGTTAACAAAGCCGGACTTAAGGCCTCGCCCCGAATTAACTCTGGCGACAAAAATGAAAATCTATTTTCGCTTTGTATAACTTGAACCAATCCAATGCCACATTCTTGAATCACTTCACTTTTATCAGTGGTGCCCACATGATCAAGCCATGCTTTAGCAGTACCTAGTGTGGGATGACCAGCAAAAGGCAATTCAGAAGTTGGAGTAAAGATTCTTAGGCCATAATCTGCTTTATCGTCTTTTGGCGTTAGAACAAATGTTGTTTCACTTAAGTTAGTCCATCGAGCAAAATCTTGCATCTGCTTTGTACTTAATTGATCAGCATCTAACACCACGCCGACTGGGTTTCCACAAAATGGCTTGGCGCCAAATACATCAACCTCGTAATAGCGTTTGCCCATTACTCAAATATGCCATAAATTCTTTTGAGGACAAAAACACTAGGTCGATCAATTTTCACGAAAATCTCTACCCAATACTCCAAATTGAGAAATAAATAGGGATTTCTAAAGTACCAAAAATCAAATACAAAATAATTAAGGTTGGTGCACAGTTTCATCACACCATAATCACATACATTAGAGTGGAGTAAATAAAACTAGTAACAATACTTATCAGTAGATTATGAGTGTGTGTTTTGGATCTTTCATAACAGAATTAGCTTCTAATTACAATTCGAAAGCAAATACATCGCTAGGTTTGAGAATCGTGCATTTATTTCAAGGAAATGATTGACATGCCCAAACTTGAGTAATAGGCTCAGGTAATGCCTACAAATAAGAAACCTACAAGAGATTTAGACCGTAAATTAGCCAAAATACACGCTGGAAAGTACAAGCCAACAGATTTCATTATCGCTGACGCTAAAGATGCCGATATGGCTTTCGGTGTCATGGCACCAGCACCACACCGAGGAAAAACTTGGGGTGACTCTGGACCTGGAATATATAGAACCAGACAAGATTACATCTCTCACATGCAGACTCTGATTAACCAGGGTCAACTAGACATCATGCTGACATCTGCTTCTAATGGTGAACAGCTGGCAAAGAAATCAGGAAACTTTAAAAAAGTAACTTTGGCAATACGCGGAAATGATGCGACTGATATTTGGAATCCACGTGGTACAAACTATCCGGTAAGCAAGTCAATTCCTTTTCAAACTGTTAATTTAAAAAGAATTAGAAAGTTTTGTGACTTAGTTCTTTACTCACTTACCTTTAATAATGATCTAGATGCCGATCTGCGATCCCTGCAGGCATATCGCGAGTTTCGAATCGAAGCTGCTGATCTGGGAGTTCGTCACTTTATGGAAGTTTTTAATCCAAACGCACCTGTTGGAATAAAGAAGAGTGATGAGGCAAGTATGGTCAATGACCACATTATTCGCACCCTTGCCGGCGTTACTGAAGCAGAGCGTCCTGCTTTCTTGAAGATTGCATACAACGGTGGAAAACATTTGCGCGAACTAGTAGAGCATGATTCTTCAACAATCGTAGGGTTATTGGGTGGCTCTGCCGGAACAACTAGAGACACATTTGAACTACTACAACGTGGTGAGCAAGCCGGAGCCAGAGTGGCACTATTTGGTAGAAAAATTCAACGTGCTGAATCTCAAACTGACATTGTTCGTTTGATGAGACCAGTAATTGAAGGAAAGATCTCACCTACGCAAGCGGTTAAGGATTACCACGCAGCCCTTGCGAAGTTAAAGATCACTCCTCTTCGCTCATTAGACTCTGATTTACAGATTACTGATCCAGCCCTGCTCGGAGAGTAAGTGCGCAGCGGTGTGCTGAGCATAGGCACGATTACCGTTGACTATGCCAAAAAGATTGATCACCTGCCAGAGTTAGAAGCCCTTGTCATCATTGATGAGGTCTCTAGTAGTACTGGTGGACCAGGCCTTAATATTGCATTTGATATTAAACAGCTAGACCCGCAATTAAGGATTGAAGCAATTGGTTGCCTAGGCCAAGATGCTAATGGGCAGTTCATAATCGATCAGAGTTCCGAAATCGGATTGATAAATGATCGGATGCAGCCCTCCATCAATCCCCTATCTGGCTTTACCGATGCCATGACTTTAAAATCAAATGGTAAACGAACATTTCTTTTCCATATTGGATCAAATAATGATTTAGATTTTGATGTAATTGATATTGATCTGCATAAACCAAAAATTTTGCACCTTGGCGCTCCTGGTGTTCACAGCAAGATGGATAAGGTCGATGCAAATGGCGAATCAGGGTGGGTGCGAATTCTTAAAAGAGCAAAATCACTTGGCATACATACCAACTTAGAAATGATTCACCTGGATGCAGAAAGTGAAAAAGCACTTGTTCTGCCCTGCCTGCCCTATCTTTCATCAATTGTTATAAATGAATCTGAAGCTGGTGCTTTAGTAGATATCCCCTTCAAAGTTGATGGCGCAGACTCTGATGTCGATTGGACGACTATGGAGACAATTGCAAGCAAGTTAATTACTTTAGGTGTTTCACAACTTGTAGTTATACATACACCAGCTGGTTGCGTAGCTACTGATTCAACTGGAAAAACTTGGCGACAGGGCTCAGTTAAGGTTCCGCTTTCCCAAATCAAAGGCACCTCGGGAGCTGGAGATGCGTTTGCAGCAGGGGTTGTCTATGGAATTCATCAAGCCTGGCCGGTGCAAGATTGTCTAGAGCTAGGAGTAGCAACAGCTGCGCAAAATATCCAATCAGATAAAACTGCAGCAGATATTGCGCAGTATGAAACTACGCTCTCTCAATCACGATCATTGGGCTATAGAAATACTTCAGAGTAAGTTTATAAACTATTTAGTTCTACCCATCAAAATTGGTAAGAACAAAGCCTATGGTGACAGTCAAAAGAGTGGATGAAATAACTGGTCTAATCTCTATATCCTCCACCATAATTGCGTTATGACAAATAGTTTTGCCTACCCACCAGCCGGTGATGGTAAGCCCTTTCGATTAAATATGGGGCTTCGAGAGTTAGATACAACTAACTGGCTTGAGGGTGGCCCTGATTTGAATGATCAACTAAAAGAGCGAGTGAGAATTCTTGCCGATAATAGAGATCAAGTTTTCCAAGATGAGTTGGGTCATGAAGGTGCAGTAAAGTATTTCACCGACCAATTAGTTGAAAACTTGCAAAAGCACCATAATGATTATCAAATAAGTGGCACAACAATTAAACACTCTCCTACCGAGATTGAGGTTGATTTAGAAAAAGATCACCCCTTTGTTCAGCTAGCAAAGGTTATCGCTGAAGATTTATGTTTACTTTACTCTGATAACGGTAAGTGGCGCCTTGTTACTGCGGTAGTGATATTTCCATCAAGGTGGAATTTACTCGAGAAAATTGGAAAAAGTATTGATGATATTCATATCCCAGTTCCTGGTTATGACCAGGCGCTAAAGCCATTTATGGGTGATACTTTTAACAAGGTTAAAGCTGATAGACCAGTCTGGCGCAAGAACTGGTCTTTGCATGAAACTTCAATACTGCATGAACCTTTCTACCTAGGAAAAAGTGCACAAGTTGAAGAGTATTGGTGGCGAACTGAGCGACAGACGCTAACTGCCTCTGCTGATCAAAGGTACTTACTTTTCACAATTCGAAATCGAAGTGAACCTTTTAGTTGGATTAAATCAGATCCACAAAGTGCTCAGCAATTTGCAAAAACCTTAGCTACCCTCCCATCTGAGATGCTTGCGTATAAACATCTAGTTGAAAAGCTAGATGCGCTAATCAGCTATCTGAATCAGTGAGTTCTATTCAGGCTTTACGATAGAAGCGAATTTTAGAGTTAGAATTACCAGGTGAATAAATCTGGGCCTGATCCGAAATGGATCTCAGAGTTTCTAGCCTCTCGAAGAAGTACTAGAGATTTTCTTCCAACCCCAATACCGCAGGAAATTTTAGATCAAATTCTTATAGACTCACTAACTGCGCCAAGTTGGTCCAATACACGCCCATTTAAAGTTGCGATAGCAACTGGTGAAGTAAAAGATCGAATTAGTAATGAGTTTTTATCTAGGTGGAGTGTGCTCTCGCAGATCATGCGTAAGGGAATTAAGAATAAATTACGCCTTATTTACTCCAGATATGGACTTCCTACTAGCAATCGAACAATTGTTAAACCTTACGTTGCAGAGCTTCGCCCAAGAGCCCAACGGGTTGGCAAAGAGTTGTATGAATTATTTGGTGTAAAACGTGGCGATAGAGCTGCGCGAGATGCGCAATGGGCAAAAAATTATTCATTCTTTGGTGCTCCAGTTGAATTGTTTATTTATATCCATAAAAGCCTTCATGTCTATGCAGCTTCAGATGCGGGATTAATGATGGAGAACTTAATGCTCTCAGCACATGCTCACGGCCTTGGTACCTGCGCGCAGGGAGCGGTAAATATTTGGGATGATGTAATTCGTAAAGAGTTCGATATATCTAAGGATTACAGACTCCTGTGTGGCTTAGCAATTGGTTATCCAAGTAATTCTCCAGTTAACTCATTCCAAGCTCATCGAATAAATGTAAGTGAGATGGTAATTAAGCCCAAGAAATCTAATTAAATGCCCACAAAAGATCCATCGCGTAAAGCTCACTTTCCAGCTATCGAAAAAAAGTATGGAAAGCCGATGAAGCATTGGTTTGCGATTATGGAAAAAATGAAAGAAAAGAAATATCCTGAACAAATCTCACACCTTCGCGTAAAGTATAAGTTTTCCCAAGTTCATGCCAATGCGTTAGTCATGTACTCAAGGGGCTCAGAGTCTGCGCATAGGTTTAATTCAATTTCTGATTACTATAAAAGCATCGATCCAATTCAGGCAAAGACAATTAAATCTATTTTCAAAGTGATCCGAACCAAATTTCCTGTCCTTGATCTCGTAATTGCCTGGAATCATCCAATGCTAAAACTAGGTGATGAGTACATCTTTGGTATTTCAACTGCAAAAAATCACATATTAATCGCACCCTTTAATTCAACTGTTTTTAAGGAGTTCTCTCCCTACTTCAAAGACCACAAAATCAATAAGAAAACTATTGGTTTGCCTAATGATTGGCAGGTAGATTCAAAGCTTTTGCTTAAATTAATTGCTGCCGCAATCAAATATGCTAAGTAGCAATAACCTTAAACCGATTACTTTTTGTTTTTCTGCGCATCCTTTAATGAGTGCCAGCCATGCGGTATTAGTTCAGCTGCTGCCACAGTAAGCATTATGCCGGCAACAACCGTCAACAACTTGGCGACAAAAATTTCAGATAGTGATGAGCTCTCATAGAGCACTACGCAAGCTCCTAAGATTTCAGATATGGTAGCGGCTGCCACTAATAAAAAAACTTTCCTTGCAGACATTCCAGCAGCAACTGCTGTCACGGCAATTGCTAGACCTTCTGGAATATTGTGTAGTGAAATTGCAAGTGCTGAGATCAAGCCAGATTGTAAATCAACTATAGTTGTTGAGATTGCGACTGAACCCTCAGGAAAATTGTGCAAAGTAAGAGCTGCTGCTACTAAAAGTGCACTTTTTTCTAATTTACTCCCAGAGCTTTCTAGTTTTCCTGCTGCAAATCGAAGAATTAAAACTACTGCTATTCCTACTGCCAACCATAACACAATGGATTCTAGATCTAACCCAGCTTTATCTGCAGTAGGGATTAACTCAAAGATGCTCACTAGAATCATTGCAGTTGCAGCAAAGAGCAGTGCAGTTGCAATTAGGTAATTAGATAAGTTTTTCTTAATTGCGACTATTAACCAACCAAACATGGTGGCAAGAGCAGCAAATACTGAAAGCAGAAAACCTATTTGGTTATTATCTAGATTAATCACAGCAGTGAGCCATTTGAACTTTATCCACCATTGATGGTGAATAAATTCCAATAAAAACTAGAAGGTTAAAACTCCCAGTCTTCATCTTTTGTTGCCTCGTGCTTTCCAATTACATATGAGGAACCAGAGCCAGAGAAGAAGTCGTGGTTTTCATCAGCATTTGGTGATAAGGCAGACATGATTGCTGGATTCACCTGAGTTGTCTCATGTGGGAAGAGAGCTTCAAAACCTAGGTTCATCAGCGCTTTGTTAGCGTTGTAATGCAGGAAGTGCTTAACATCTTCAGTCAAACCATGTGGATCATAAAGATCTGCGGTGTATTTAATCTCATTCTCATACAACTCAAGAAGTAGATCGTATGCATAAGCCTTAATTTCAGCGCGGTATGCTGGGGATTCGCGTTCCATTCCCTTTTGGAATTTATAGCCAACATAATATCCATGAACTGCTTCATCGCGAATAATCAAGCGAATCAAGTCTGCAGTGTTAGTTAACTTAGCTCTTGAAGACCAATACATTGGTAGATAAAAACCAGAGTAAAACAGGAATGATTCCAGCAGCGTTGACGCCACCTTACGCTTTAATGGGTTATCACCATGATAGTAATTTAGAACTATCTCAGCCTTGCGCTGCAGATTTACATTCTCCTCTGACCATCTAAATGCATCATCGATATCTGTTGTTGCACACAATGTTGAGAAGATTGATGAATAGCTCTTTGCGTGTACAGATTCCATAAATGAAATGTTGGTATAGACAGCCTCTTCATGCATCGTTAATGCATCTGGAATTAAGGTAATTGCTCCAACAGTTCCTTGAATGGTGTCTAGAAGTGTTAATCCAGTAAATACCCGCATAGTTAATACTTGCTCATCCCGGCGCAGTGTTGCCCAAGAAGGAATGTCATTAGCTAATGGCACCTTCTCTGGTAACCAGAAGTTTGAAGTTAAACGATTCCACACCTCAAGATCAATTGGATCTTCAATCTTGTTCCAATTGACTGGACGGGTGATCTTAGAAGCTAACTTCATTTTGTTTTCTCTCTCGTTTGAACTAATTAACATATCACTCATAGCATGCAACTTACACAGTCAGAAACTTCAGTACCTTCTAGCGCCATCTGCCTAATTCTAATGTAGTAGATGGTCTTGATCCCAGCTTTCCAAGCTGTGATCTGTGCCTTATTGATATCTCTGGTAGTAGCAGTATCTTTAAAGAACAAAGTTAGCGATAGACCTTGATCAACATGCTGAGTTGCAGCCGCGTAGGTAGCAATTATCTTTTCAGGTCCTACCTCATAGGCATCTGCGTAGTACTCGAGGTTGTCATTTGTTAGGTATGGTGCTGGATAGTAAACCCGACCCAACTTACCTTCTTTTCTAATCTCAATCTTTGACGCAACTGGGTGAATTGAGCTAGTTGAGTTATTTATATATGAAATCGAACCAGTTGGTGGAACTGCCTGTAGATTTTGGTTATAAATTCCATACTTTTTAATGTCATCTCTTAATTGTTCCCAATCCTTTTGAGTTGGGATGGCAATGTTTGAATCCTTAAACAACTCAACTACCTTGGCAGTCTTTGGCTTCCATTCATTTTGAATGTACTTATTAAAGAACTCACCAGAGGCGTACTTTGAATTCTCAAAGCCATCAAAAGTCTTACCGCGTTCTTTAGCAATTAGATTTGATGCCCGTAGCGCATGGAACAAAATGGTGTAGAAGTAGATGTTTGTAAAATCAACACCCTCTTCTGATCCATAGTGGATTCGCTCTCTAGCTAAGTAGCCATGTAAATTCATTTGACCCAAACCAATCGCATGGGATTGATCATTACCCTGCTTAATTGAGGTCACAGATCCAATGTTGCTTAGATCTGAAACAGCAGTTAATGCACGAATCGCTGCTTCAACAGTTAATGGAAAGTTTGGTGAATCCATAGTCTTTGCAATATTTAATGAACCTAGGTTGCAGGAAATATCTTTACCAACCTGGTTATAACTTAAATCTTCGTTATAAGTTGTTGGGGTATTAACCTGCAGAATTTCAGAGCATAGATTAGACATATTGATACGACCAGCGATTGGATTCTCGCGATTAACCGTATCCTCGTAAACGATATATGGGTAACCTGATTCAAATTGCAATTCGGCGATGGTTTCAAATAATTTTCTAGCACTGATCTTAGCTTTACGAATTCGAGCATCATCAACCATCTCTTGGTACTTCTCGGTGATGCAGATATCACTCATTGGCACGCCATATACCTTTTCAACATCATATGGTGAGAACAAATACATATCTTCATTTTTTCTAGCTAGATCCAAGGTGATATCAGGAATTACTACGCCCAAGCTAAGGCTCTTAATACGAACCTTCTCATCAGCATTCTCACGCTTTGTGTCTAGGAATTTCAAAATATCTGGGTGGTGCGCATTTAAATAAACCGCTCCAGCTCCCTGACGTGCTCCCAATTGATTTGCATAGCTGAAAGCATCTTCTAGCATCTTCATAACTGGAATTACACCTGAAGATTGTCCTTCAATCTTTTTAATTGGCGCGCCACTTTCGCGAATATTTGTAAGTAGTAGTGCAACACCACCACCTCGCTTTGATAATTGCAAAGATGAGTTGATAGAACGGGCAATTGATTCCATGTTGTCTTCAGTTCTAAGTAAGAAACAGGAAACAAGTTCACCGCGTTGAGCTTTACCGCTATTTAAAAATGTTGGTGTTGCCGGTTGGAAACGACCAGAGATAATTTCAGCAACTAGCGTCATAGCTCTTTGCTCATCCCCCTCTGCTAATAACAAAGCGGTCATAACAATTCGATCCTCAAATCGCTCTAAGTAGCGATTGCCATCAAAAGTTTTAAGTGCATAGCTGGTATAAAACTTAAAGGCACCTAAAAAGGTTTCAAATCTAAACTTAAATGAGTAGGCATAATCATGAATTTTAGTAATAAACTCAAATGAATACTTATCCAATAACTCTTTCTCGTAATACTCATCCTCAACTAGGTAATCCAACCGCTCCTTTAAATTATGGAAAAAGACGGTGTTCTTATTTACATGCTCCAGGAAGTATTGACGAGCGGCTTGGCGATCTTTATCAAACTGTATTTTGCCATCTGGCCCATACAGATTGAGCATGGCATTTAATTCATGATAGCTATAGGTCGAGTCTTTCGGCTTTTCCATTAAAATTGTTTCCACATTAGATCCATTCTCTCTTTGACCGCACTAACATCATGTGGGGTACCGATTAACTCGAACTGGTAAAGCAGGGGAACATTACACTTCTTGGCGATTAACTCACCGGCATAGCAGTACTTGTCGCCAAAATTTGTGTTCCCGGCGGCAATAACTCCTTTGATCAAATCTCTGTTCTTTTTAACATTTAAAAACTTAATGACCTGCTTTGGTACACCTGACTCATCCTTACCATTGCCATAGGTTGGAGTTACCAACACATAAGGTTCAGCAACCTCTAACTGATCACTTGCCTGAAGCGGAATACGAACCGCTGGCAGATCTAACTTCTCAACAAACCGCTTAGTGTTTTCGGAGACGTTGGAGAAGTAGACGATGTTTGGCATGGTGGCAGAAAGATTACTTTAGGCAACCGACAGCTTAGAGATCATGTCTGGTCTAAAACCTGACCAATGCTCATCTCCTGCAATTACAACTGGTGCCTGCTGATAGCCCAGAGATTTAATCATCTCGTAAGCATCCTCATCAGTACTGAGATCAACGATCGAGTAATCGATCTTGCCTTTATCCAAATACCTCTTCGTCGTGTCACACTGCACACAAGAAGGTAGCGTGTAAACGGTAACTTGCATGATCTCTCCTTAAAATTAGGGTCGCAAAATGAGCAACAAACATTGAAAGGTTAGGAATTGCCTTTACAGTATTTACTCTTTTTGCAGACTTACACTTCTTAATATTCCAAATTAAGAGCTCCGGTTTACTCGCAGGGGATGCGGTATAGGGATAACGCCGGAAGAATCTGGATTTTGTCCTATTAAGTTGTGAAAGACAACTATAAACCCGCACTATAGGTTTGTGTGGGAGCGACACGAGTTGTGGGCAAGCCCTAGGGCGATTTTTGAGCCTAATTTGATTGCTATTTAGGCTCCTTTCCCTTTGACCGAAATCCCTTTGGCCTTAAGTAGCCAAACCCATTTATCCCAAGGCCTTTCTGCTTGGGCACAAATTTCTAAGTAAGCCCTGCAAGCTCCTAAGGTTAAAAAAATAATTACAAACTAGCCAAAACTTTTTAACAACTGCTTCATTACCTCAATCTCATCGGTTTGAGACAGCTTGATTTGCGTGCCAAAATCTCTTAGCTTCGAGTCAGATGAATTTTCGATCATCCCCACCATATCAACTGCGCCCTCATGATGTGCGATCATGCCACTTAAAAATTGTCGGTCGAAATCTTTGCCAGTTGAAGTTTTTAGCTGCTCTATCTGGCTATCTGTAAGCATGCCAGCCATTGCGTGCATTGAATGGCCTGGATCTTCACCTAATCCAGCCGCCTTTAGCCAACTCTTCATTTGGGCAATCTCTGGGGCTTGCGCACCCTTAATTTGATTTGCTAACTTTAAAATATCTTCATTTTTCGAGATCGAAATTGCAAGATCTGAAATAACAATCGCCTGTTGGTGATGTGGGATCATCATCTGTAAAAACATAGCCTCATCCCCACCCATAGTCGCTGAGTGTGCGCCATGATCCATACCCATACCTGAATCATTATTTGCACTATTCCCAATTACAAAACTTACGCCCAGACCTACGCCAACGAAAGCGATCACTGAAAGTATCAGTGCTTTTCGATTCATAACTTCTCACCTCCGAACTTATGTAGAAAAATATATTCAATAAAACTGAGAATAACTCTAGAAGAATTCAGCAAATATTGTGATCTTCAATTCACTTTAGGCTTTTTTGCAGCATCAATTCCTTCTTTAAGACTTCAATTTTACGCCCGGGCTTTATGAGCGTTTCTACATATATATAACCTCGATTTTCATAAAACTGCCGTTCACCTTCAGTCCACAGATAAACCAACGAAATACCGTAGTCAAGTGCTTTTCTCTCTATTAATTGCAACACCTGGGTGCCAACACCGCTACCCCGTAGATCCTCCCTAACTACAAATGCCACAATCCAAGGTTTGTACTTTCTTAACTCCTCAAAATCATCAAAATCACATAAACCAATTGAGGCAACTACCTCCTGCTTTCCGGCCACATTCACCATTGCCAGAAATAGCAGCTCCTGATTGGTTCCAGCTAGATCCCAATTTTGATAATCAGATTTTTTTGTGTTGGCATAAAAATTGTGCCAGTCCTGAGTCGAAAACTCCTCCTTGCCGCTTCCCCATAATTTCAGGCTCCAGGCAAGTGGCTGATCAGCAAACTGGGGCACCTTACTTATCGGAACTAATTGAATTTGATTATCCATAGCCCGTTTAAACTTAAATCAATTCACTAAATCAGCACACATTTTTTCAAAGGCCTGTGTGTGGGCATCAACATCATTGATGGTGGTATCTGGACTGATCAAAGCCATATTATGAAATGGTGTAATTAAAAATCCATCATTTAACATTCTAAGGTGAATATATTGCTCTAACTTAAAATCTCCAGCATCAGCTGCTTGTCTGCCAGTAGTTGGCGCAGTTGAGGCAAACATGTACTCAGCCCTAGCTCCTAAGCGATTAACTGTCCAGGAAAGATTATGTTTTTTAATACTTTGCTCAACTCCATCTGCCCAACGATTTCCTAGCTTTATCATTCGCTCAAAATTTTCAGCAGTTAAAACCTTACTCAAGGATGCCCGCATAGCTGCAAGTGATAATGCATTTGCGGCCAAAGTACCCCCCACACCCCCGGTATCTATTACCTCAAGTTCAACTAACTCTTTAATTGAATCTGCCACATGCTTTTGCATGCCAAATGCACCAGTTGGAAAACCCCCACCAATGGCTTTGCCGATCGTAAGAAAATCTGGGCACAGGCCTAACTCGGCAGTCATTCCACCTGGGCCAACGGAAATAGTGTGAGTCTCATCAATAATTAACAAGGCTTCATACTTCTTAGCCAGCTTTTCTACCTCTTTTAAATAACCATCTACTGGCAAGACAATGCCAACATTGGTCATCGCTGGCTCCATCAAGATTGCAGCCACATCATTATTGGCTAGAGCCTTCTTCATTGCAGCTAAATCATTAAATGCCACAACCCTTGTGGTTAGATCCAGATCTACTGGCGCTCCAATGTTGCCCTCTCTGGCAACTGTCTTACCTTTTTCATCCAAGGTAGCAAAGCTTTCATCAACGCTACCGTGGTAGCAGCGATCAATAACTATTACCTTTGATTTGCCGGTGATTAATCTTGAGTACCTAATTGCGTGACGGTTGGCATCTGTAGCAGATACAGTGAATTGCCAGAACGGTAGATTAAATCTGCTGGCAAGATCTGCTGAAACATCAGATGCATCTTTGGTTGGCAACATAGCTGACATTCCCTTGCCGACCTGCTCTCTGATTGCAGTTACAACCGCATCTGGTGAGTGGCCAGTCATTGAACCGGTATCGCCTAAACAAAAATCTATATAAGTATTGCCATCAACATCAACAAAGGTTGCACCCTTTGCCTCTTCCACAAAAACTGGATAAGCACCAGGCCACTTAGCCATCCAGGACATGGGAACTCCATCTGGCATATTTACTTTTGATTTTTCAAATAGCTGTCCACTCTTTGGGTGCAGCTCAATAAATCTTTTCTCTTCACTAGCGCGAAGTTCGGCCAACCTTGCCCGATCAATCATGGCTAAAACCTACCTTATTATGCTGGCCTATAAAAAATAGCAATTAAATACAACTTAAAAGCGAGATCTAATCTCCCAAAGATCAGCAAATACTGGCTTAAACAATGTAGAGCTCAAATAATCAACTCCACTAGAGCCACCGGTTCCCATTTTTTTACCTATCGTGCGCTCTACCATTTTTACATGACGATAGCGCCACTCCTGTATGCCCTCATCAATATCAACTAATCTTTCACAAACCATCGCTGTTTGCGGATCACTTTGATGCACCTTTAGCAAAACATCCTGCACCGCTTCATTTGATGAATAGGCGGTGGATTTATCTCGATTCAAAATCTCACTTGGAACTTTATGTCCTCGTTTAGTTAAAAACTCAAGGGTTGAATCCCAGATTGAATTTTGCTTGGCAAGGGAGGTAATTTGCTCAGCAACATCAGGTGGTAGGTGACTAGACATCTTGCTATCTCTTCTACCAAGTAAGGCCTCTACCATTCTAAATTGTGCAGATTGAAAGCCACTAGATGAAGATAGGTAAGAACGAAAAGCATTGAACTGTAGTGGGGTCATAGTTTCTAAGATATCTATTTGTGCCACACAGACTTTTAGGATTGTTCTAATTCTTCCCAAAATTGATAGGCAGTAATGGGTATCGCCGGACTCTAATGCTCGCTGCGCTTGCTTGAACTCATGAATTAATTGCTTAAACCACAACTCGTAGGTTTGATGAATAATAATAAAAAGCATCTCATCATGCTCGGGACCTGCAGATAATGGCTTTTGTAGTTTTAGTAGCTCATCGACGGCCAGGTATGAGTTGTAGGTAAGGGCGGAATCATAATTTTGGCTCATGTGACTCTTGAACTACTTTCTTTAACACTCTTATACGCACCACTAGCAACAAGTTCTCGCATGCGATCAAAACCATCCCAAACTTCAACATATGAAGTAGCAAGAGGTGAAATTGCAACTCTAATTGAGTTTGGAGTTCGATAATCTGGAATTACCTTTGACAAAGTTCTAAGCGCTACACAGATCTGGGCAGCATCAGGATGAACTAAAGAGATATGCCCACCGCGATTATTAGATTCTCTTGGGGTGTTTAACTCAAATCCAAGTGGCTTAAGCCAGCTTTCATACAAATCAATCATTAGTTGGGTGCCAATTGCAGCCTTCTTTGCTATCTCACTTATTCCGGCCTCTTGAATTAAATTAAAAGCAGATTGCACGCAGCGAATACCAATGAGTGAAGGTGAGGCTATTTGAAATCCCCTAATACTTTGCGCCTTCTCGAATTTAGGACCCATTTCAAACTGTGCCTCTTGAGCAAACCAACCTTGGATTGGAACTTGTAATTGGCTTTGAATACGTTTTGAAACATATAGCCAGGCCGGTGAACCAGGACCTGAGTTTCCATACTTATATGTGCAGCCGACACAAAGATCAGCACCTGATTGATCTAGATTTAATTCAATCGCACCAACTGCATGGCTTGCATCCCAAACTACTAATCCACCAACAGCTCTAACCTGATCGGTAATCGCCTTAATGTCAGTTCTAGCTCCTGAGCGGTATTGAATAACTTGAAAAGTAACAAGGGCGACATCTTCATTTAGGTAGGGTGCTAAAACCTGCGTAGTAATTCGCTCATTGGTTGCAATCTTTGGATCTTCGTTATTTATTATTACCAGCTTTAATCCAAATTGCTCAGCAATTCCCTCCAAGATATATCGGTCAGTAGGAAAATTAGCTGCATCGGTAATTATCGTTTTACGTTCTGGCTTAGATTTAACCGCTGCTAAACATAGTTGGTAGAAATTAACTGAAGTTGTGTCGCAAACTAGCACCTGTCCTGGGGCAGCTCCCAGCGCTGATTTGCCCAGTAAATCCCCAGTGGGTTGTGCTTCATCTACCCAATGGCTCCACCCTGAAACTAACTCTGGCCCCCACTCTTTTGTAAGAAAATCATTAACTGCCGAAATGGTTTGCTTAGGCAATCTTCCTAATGAATTTCCATCTAAGTAACAAAGGGTTGGGTCATCAACTACAAACTCGGATTTAAATTTTGCTAACGGGTCATTGGCATCTAAATCTAATGCGTACTGACGCCCTAAATTATTAGCTATCGCCACTTTAATTTCCCACTTCAATACCAGACCAGTTATGACTCACACCTAAAGAGTATTGATTAATAATATAAATGAAAAGCGGGTATGCTCTAAGCATGCAAGACCTAGCCACGCTCTCCGCCCTTACATTTGGCGCTCAAGCCTTTGTAACCTTATTTGTCATCTTAGATCCACCAGGGGCAGCTCCAATTTTCTTAGGGCTAGTTGCTGGAAAAACCGTTAAAGAGCAACGTAAATTAGCTTGGCAAGCCGCCTTTGTTTCACTTTTTGTAATTGTAACCTTTGCCCTGTTTGGCAATGCGCTACTAGATTATTTAAATATTTCACTTGCAGCGCTGCAAGGTGCTGGTGGAATTTTGCTACTTATCACCGGATTAGGCCTACTAACCGGCTCCCTTGTTGAAAGTGAATCAGCTACATCACAAAATATTGCTTTAGTACCACTTGGCACGCCATTACTAGCTGGACCTGGTGCAATTGTTACCACCATGCTTTATGTGCAAAAGGCAGATAATGGCGGGCAGTTAACCTCTCTGGCTTTAGCAATAATTGCAGTTCATATAATTATCGGAATTACTTTTATGTTCTCAACCAAAATCCTTGCCGTAATTAAGGATTCTGGCGTAACTTTACTGGCCCGAATTGCTGGCCTGCTGCTATCTGCCATTGCAGTTGAAATGATTGTTAGCTCAATTAAATCATTTTTCAGTATTTCCTAGCCCTTACTTAGATCTGTCGCACCAGACAGGTATCTTTAAACCATGGTCTTAGGCAGCACATCACTTCAACAAACAACATTTGTAATTGTTGATTTAGAAACTACTGGTGCTTCCCCAAAAACAGGAGCTGCAATTACTGAAATTGGCGCGGTAAAGGTTAAATCTGGTGAACACCATGGCGAGTTTGAATCCTTTGTTAACCCACTCACCCCGATTCCAGATTACATAACTCAAATGACTGGCATTACAGATCTAATGTTGGCAACGGCGCCAGTAATTGATGAGATTCTGCCAGCCTTCCTAGAGTTTGCCGGTAGTAGTGATCAAACAGTAATTGTCGCCCACAACGCCCCCTTTGATCTTAGTTTTTTAAAAAGTGCGGCAAAAGAAATAGATATTAAATGGCCGGCATATAAAACCTTAGATACAGTAACAATTGCCCGGCAGGTGCTTAGTAAGGATGATGTACCAAACTGCAAGCTTTCAACACTTGCCCAGTTCTTTGGAACTAAAACCGAGCCAAATCATCGAGCTTTAGATGATGCCAAGGCAACAACTGAGATTTTGCATGGCTTAATCGAAAGACTAGGTAGCTTTGATGTTCACACAGTTGATGCACTTATGGAGTTTGCTAAAACAGCAGCGCATATTCAACGTAAAAATTACTGGGGTTTAAGCTCTATCTAGAGCTGACAATCTCATTAGAAAGCTCAACCCATTTATTAAGTACTGATAACGCCGCACCAGAATCAATTGCTCTATTTGCCATTACTAAGCCATTTGCAATCTGATTTTGCAGCGTTAAATGAAAATCTCCCTTAAAGGCAGCAATGGCAAAGGCCGCATTTAAAGTTACTGCATCTCGCATTGGTCCAACCTGACCATTAAAAATGCGTTTGGTCATCTCGGCATTAAATGCAGCATCACCACCTGTAAGTGCTGAAATTGGGGCTGCGGTGATACCGAGTTCAGTGGGATCAAAAGTGGTTTGCTCTATTTTGCCATCGCTAATTTGTAACACAGTTGTAGTAGTTGAAAGTGAAACCTCATCTAGCCCATCATCACCACGAAATACAAAACCCTCTTTTCCTTGATCTAGTAGGACTTGGGCCATAAGTTGTAGTAGCTCTGGCTTTGCAACTCCAATTGCGCATGCCTTTGGCTTAGCCGGATTTGATAGTGGTCCTAAAATATTAAAAATTGTTGACACCCCTAATTCTTTTCGTGCCGCAGCAGCGTGCTTCATTGCTGAATGAAATACCGGAGCAAAGCAAAATCCAATTCCTATTTTATGTACTGTTTTTTCCACCTCACTACCTGTTAAATCCACTCGCACTCCTAATGCTTCAAGCAAATCTGCCGCACCAGATTTAGAGGAAATAGCGCGGTTACCATGTTTGACCACCCGAGCACCTGCTGCGTTTGTAATTATTGCTGCGGCAGTTGAAATGTTTATTGTGTTAGTGCCATCACCACCTGTACCAACGGTATCGACTGCTCGCTCACTTATATTTATTGGAGCGCAATACTGATACATCTGATCAACTAGAGCTGCTACCTCTTTGGCACTTTCACCTTTTTGTTTTAAACCAAGGAGAAACTCTTTAATTTGTTCATTACTAGCCTTTGCCTGAAGTATTTCAGACATTGCCCATGTGGCTTGGTCATTAGTTAAATCAACTTTTTTTACTAAGGATGAAAATATTGCGTCCCAACTCATTAGCGCCTGCGAATTAATTTGCGAGCGCGGAGTTTGTCTTAAGCAACGCAGCACACTTAGCTGCAATGGTAAATGGATCTATTGGATGAGTAACACTAGCTTCAGCCTTTGACCAAGTTGCAAGCCAATTATCTTGAACTCTTCCGGTAATGATTAATACTGGTGGACAGTTGAAAACCTCATCCTTTAATTGACGTGCTACTCCCATCCCGCCCTCTGGAACAGCCTCACCATCTAAGATAAAAAGATCAACCTGTTTTTTACTATCAACATAAAGTCGAAGAGCTGCGGCGGTGGCAAACTCTTTAATCTCATGTGGTGGCAGCTGCTTATCTAATTGCTTGCCTAAAGCGGCTATGACCGATTGTCGAACTGTTGAGTCATCTGAGTAAACGGTGATAACCAACTTGCCGGCCTGCGAATTCATGCGCTAATCCTACCTATCACTTACGCACAAAATTGATGCCGATCTGGTGGTGATCAGTTTCACCCAGATCCAAGTGGGCTACCCCCTAGGGAAAATGAGGTATTCCTATCTATTTGCGGAATAATCACCCCCATGACCACATATGCCAGCCCTGCGGTGAAGACCAATCGTCCCAACCTAGTTGCTGTTGGCACCATTGTTTGGCTCTCATCTGAACTTATGTTTTTTGCTGCACTCTTTGCAATGTATTTCACCACTAGAGCAGTGCAAGGTCCAAAGATTTGGGCTGAGTCAACTGAGA
>Ga0208788_1000462_pt1 | contig 20066 bp, 15 predicted proteins | sample Wag4_2014_7_11_3_FD_187363 | JGI IMG/M metagenome (GOLD analysis project Ga0208788, IMG submission 187363) | Fresh water mixed with fracking chemicals microbial communities from Ohio, USA - Utica-2 Time Series FC 2014_7_11 (SPAdes) (version 2) ...
GCGCTGGGGCATCGTGCGATGAACTTGCGCGTCGGGCGGTTGGTGACTTGGGCAGTGCGATCACGGGGGTTACCACGATCGTGTACGCGACGGTCTTGCCGTCGAACGCGAACCTTGCTCATCAAGGAGCATTCGAGCAAAGCCGTGACATCAGGGACGTGGCACGCTACCCTGCGAGTCGTTTGCAGGCTGACCTTGATTTGGGCCAAGCGTCGGTGATCGGTTTAACCCAGCAAGCCACTACGGGGATGCTGGGCGCCATTCGGATCGCCCGGGCGTTACTTGTCGCGGAGCCCAGTCAGTCGCGGATTTTGTGTGTGGTTGCTGATCGCGTTCCGCCGGGTGCGCTTTATGAACAGTCTTTCAGTCTGTTATCGGATGGCGCATCGGCCTGCGTCGTGTCGCGGGAGCCTGGTGGTTATCGGTTGGTGGCGAATCACGCGATCACCATCGGGGCCTTGTTGGATGCCAGTGATGATCAGATCGCAGGCACCCATTTTGGCTTTTGCAACCGTATCATCACAGAGACACTCGTCGTTGCGGGTTTGTCGATCCAGGAAATTGACTGGATTGTGCCGCAAAATACCAGTCCCAAGGTGTGGCAGATACTGGCGCGATCGCTGGGTTTTCCACTAGAACGGGTGGTACGTTGGACGGTTGCGGATGTGGGGCATGTGTTGGGCTCGGACAACCTTGTTAACTTGCAGGCCCTCGAGGCGACGGGGCAGTTAAAATCAGGCGATCGCCTGCTGCTGTTTATGGCCAGTTTCGGAATGAACTGGCAGGGCCTCATTCTGGAGAAAGTTTAGCGATGGCCTCAAAGACATTGATCACGGGTGCTGGCGGTTACCTGGGTGCTTTGATCGCCCACCGGTTCGTTTTCGATCTCAACGAACCCGTTTTGCTATGGATCCACGCAGACTCAGAGGCACAGGCCGCTGAAAAAATCGCCCGGTTGCAACCCGTGTATGCCGGGTATGAACACTTGATTACTTGGGGATGGGGGGCTTTGGAAGCAGATGATCCGTTCAGTCGGATTGCAACCGAGGATATCGTCGCGATCATTCACTGCGCGGCCATCTACCATTTCAATATCACGGAAGATGTCGCGCGCCGGGTTAATGTCGAGGGCACCCGCAAGGTGCTCGAATTCGCGACGCGTTGCCCAAAACTTGAGCACGTGTCGCTGTTGAGCAGTTTTTACGCCTCCGGTTTGATGGCGGGCATCATCCCCGAGGCGCCCCTGACACCCGATCACACAGACGGTTTCACCAACGCCTACGAACGCTCGAAAGCAAGCTCTGAAGATGAACTGCTGGCGCGGCCCGACCTGCCTTGGAACATCTATCGGGTCGGATTGGTCATCGCGGATGATGCGAGTGGCCGCGTCACCCAGTTTAACGCCTTTCACCGTACCCTTGGCCTGTTTCACGATGGTTACCTATCGGTCATGCCGGGTGATCCGGACAGCAAACTTTACCTCGTCACCGGCAAATTTGTGGCCCGTGCAGTCGTTGATTTGGTGCGAGCGCGTCAAAGGCATCGCATTGTGAATGTCGTACATTCGCCGGAGCACGGCCTGTCGACAAGGGCTATCATCAACACCATGTTTGAGGTCTTCGAAAGCGATCCGCAGTATCGGCGCTTACAGTTCCCCCGGCCCATCTGGACGGACCACGAAGGCTTCGAACTGTTGATGGAAGGCCTGTCGGGACTGGGAAGTCCTCGCGTGCGCAAGGCGCTTGCCAACGTTGCTTTATTCGCCCGGCAGATGTTTGTACACAAAGTGGCTGTCAATCGAAACCTGGTTGACAGCCTGCCCTGGTATGAACCTGAGAATCAGGCCTTGCTCGTTCGCCGCACGTGTGAATTTTTGATGCGACACCAATTCGGGCGCGCGTCACGTCCAATCGCTGAGACGATTCAAACATTGTCCGGTGCGGGTGTTTGAACGCGTCCTTCGCCTGCGGCCGTTTTTTTGCGACGTGTGGTTGGCAGACATTCTGACGGTTTGCATCGCGGCATCCGGCCCACACTCACAGCCTCGTTTGTTTTGCGGCACACCCGGTGTCTCAAACATCATCACCCCCGCCGTCGGGCCGTTCGTCTTGCGAACGCGGCGCAGCCGCATAAGCGTCTGGTGATGGCTGCGGCACAGGTGTTATTCCGAAACGGTGCCCTCACACCTCCGGGGGTTGTATCGGGGGCGGCGTGTGAGAATCACCTTTCTCTGAAAACTTTCCAGCGACGGTTGACCCAATCCCACATCCACGTGCCACCCCAGACGGCCAGCACGCTCAAACCAAACAAGCCAAGCACCATCCAAAGCGTTGGGTACAGCAAGCCCAACCAAATCACCCCCAAGGCAGACCAGAAATGCCAAAACCGGTTCGCCAACGCGCGTGGCAGGTGCCGCGGCGCCAGGCGACCCAGTCCCCAACCGCCCAACAGATACAACAACACCCACGGCAAGGTGGTGGGAATCCAGACGAACCCGAACCAGACCAGTCGCTGAACCCACGTGGTGACAGTCGCGGCCAACGCACGCTGCGCGCCTGACCACGCGTCTTGCCACACACTGGCCAGTTGCCAGGGGCCGTGTTCAACGTGTGTAACCTGTTCGGTCAAAGACACGGTAATGGTTGCCAGGGCCACTTGTCGGGATAACTGACGCACCCGGCCTTCGGCCTGCTCAATCTCTTGGCGAACGCGAGACAATTCGCGCTCGACGGTCAGAATGTCAGCGAGTTTGCCGCTGCGTTCCAGCAGTTTCAACAATCGGGCTTCTTCACGCTTGAGGTTTCGCACCCGTGACTGGGTGTCTACATATTCGAGCGAGACGTCTTCGCTGGCCGTTGATTGGGAGAGCACATCCGCGTCCGTGATTTGTGTGAGTCCGCCCAGTACGTGATCAAAACGTGCGGCTGGTATCCGCAACGTCAGGTTTGCAACGGGCGTCTGCCCTTCCTGGATCGATTCGTTGGACTCACTAACAAAGCCACCTTGCCTGATTGCGAGTTGGCGCACCTGCGCCACCGCCGTTTGCAGGCGTTTGACCCGCATACCCACGTTGGCGCTGCGAATCAGGTACACTCCTTCCATGGCGTCTTGGACACCGGACTGTGTTTTCCCGCCATCCTGTGCCCGAGCTGCACCCGATGGCGCCTCCGCCACACTTGCCTGTTCCTTGAGCGCCAGTCCATCTGCACCCGCATACACCTTGCGCGCTGATTCCGGTATCACCACGGATTGCGCGGATGGGTCCTCCGTTGCCGCTTGCTGGGCGGCCTGGCAGGCCAGCATCAAGGCACATAACACAACCAGGGACAGCTGTCGCATCACGTGAAGCGCCAAAGCAAAACTCCTTCATCACCAAGCATCTTTGGCATGTTTTCCCCACTGCGCGGGTTCTAAACTTGTGGCTGCATGAGAACCATCAATTATTCCTGAGCAGACCAGCGTACCGCGACAGCACCGGAGGGGCAAATGAACCAACGATGCCGCCAACGGCCGCAGAATGTTAGTGAAAGTCAATATACAATCAGGAAAATTGATGGATGGCTGCATGGTGGCTGTGATTCACTCACCCGGTTCTTTTGGTTTGCAATCAAAGTTCAGGCAGACGCGGTCGTTGTCATGGCCGAAGCAGCCTGGGAGGATTGCTCGACGCTCAAAGTTGCCGTGTTTTTAGAGGGTGATCGCATCCAGTTCCAACGAGCAGCTTGAGGGGCGACAAATCGGTCGCCAAGAATACGAGCGTGGGTCAGCACCGTTTGCATGAAGCGGAGGCCTGTCTCAATCAGTACCTATAACTGCTGTTCAAGCTGTTTAAAAACAGAGTCCGCAACGTTATTAAAGTTCTCGAAATCGCTGTTGCTGGCCACGTTCTCATCATGTGCCATGGCCGCCTTCACAAGTGCCAATGCGCGTTTATCACCCAACTCCTCATAATACGCTTGCAGTTCCTCCAAAACGCCTACCCGCAAGTTCCTCTTGCCCTCACCCTCCGGAACCGATTTCACGAACGCCAACAACGCCTCCAGCTCAGACGCTCGCTCAAAGCGTCGCGTCTTGATCGCTTTAAACAGCTCCATACGCACCTTTTCCCCACTGACGCCCCCTTCACGCGTCACGCTCTGAATTACGCGTTTTTCGGGAGATTGGACCTGATCGGCCAGCGCCGCCCAAGCCACCCGCTCGACCCGTCGATTCGCATTTGTTATCGAATCATAACTTGACGCATATTCTCGAACGGTTTTATCGAGCACATCCAGCACACCCTCACGAACATCTCCACGAAAGGCCGACGCTGATTTGAGTGCAGCAAAAAGCTGATTAGCCGCCTCCTCTGTTCCACGCCGTTCCCCGCCATAAGCGCGCTTCGCGTTCTTGGCCAACACGCGCTGCAGCGGCGAGACATCCGGGCTGTCCGCGAGTGATGGAAGCTTGCCAAGAAGGGCAGACCGGGTGTCTGCATCAATATTCAGCGCAACCAAGGCATCCAACGGATTTTTAGACGCGTCACCTGGCTCGAGCAAACTACGCAAAACCTGTCGATGCACATCAGCAGCCTCGAAGTCTTTAACCGTATCCGCCAACAATTTTTCATTACCTTGCAAGTGCGGCCGCATCAGGCCAAGCAAACTGACTGCCGCCTGGGCTGAGCCCACATCAGCCCGATCCTCGCCCACCTCATTCGCCAGCCACCGCAACTCGGACAATCCGGTCGCCTCATTCGCCAACGGTTGCTTGAGGCGATCCACAGCCAGTCGCTGCAAGCGACCCGGTTCCTTGATCGATGGGTCAACAAGGAACTGTGCCAACGCCTGACGCTCAGCCGGCAGTCGGTTAACCAGTGCCGCCGCCGCCTCGCGAGGCACCTGGTTAACCTCTAACTGCGCATTGGCCAGCCAGAGCAGTTCGCTGACCGCGTCTGCAGATTCTGGCACCCCACGTTGCAAGCGCGCCAGAATCTGGCGTTGTGTGTTAAACGGGGCCATGCGCCCGGCCTCGACAAGTCCCTGATGCGCAGGTGGCGCCCCATCCTTTAACACGTCAAAGCCACTTTTCAACGCCTGTGACCATTTTTCTTCGCGATTCAGTACATCCAACATGGCGCCATACCGGCCCTTTTGCGTCTTCTGTTGCGTGTAATCCAATAACTGTTCGATGACATACCCGGGTTCCTGGTCACCCGGCAAAGTCAACGCCTTGCGCCACTGCGTCCAAAATTCCGCTTCCGACTCGTTTTGAATTTCCAACGCCTTCAACACCCGTGGATAATCCTGCTCACTATTACGGGTACTGGCGAGGAACTCGGTTAACACCCGCCGTCCAACCGCTGGTTCAACCCTGGACGGCAGATTTTCGGCGGATTCACCCATCAAACGCCCCAGCCAGATCATTTCCTGTTGTTCGGCAGGCGTTTTGGCAAGCCTGGCAGCCTGAGCAAACAGCTCCTTGCGCTCAGTATGCCAACCTTGGGCATCAGCAATGCGCAGTAAAGGCATCACACCATCCCAAGTTTGCTCCGCCCAGAAGGCCTCCGGCAAGTGTTGGGCGGTTTGCAGCAAACTTTTTGCTTCCTCAGCCTTGCCGCTGGCCAGCAAGTTAGGAATCTCAGCCCTCAAGTCTGCCAAAGAGCGCGAAACGACCGCTTCAGATTCGTTGACAACACCAAGCGCCGCCGCTACCCGGGCTTGGCTCTCATCCGCAACGGTTTTACCAGCACCCGAGTCAGTCCACCCACCCCAAGAAAAACGAGCGTCTGGCCTGATGCGGAGTGTCGTGCGAATATGGTTCTCTGCGTCACTCAGCAATTCGTTGATACCCTGCAACTTGGGTTTCACGCGATCGTTTCTTTCAAGCAGGCGCACGGATTGTGCCCCGTTGTTCAAAAACTCAGCGTAGTCAAAACGCAATCTTCCCCTCTCGAACCTAACCCGGTGATTGCCATCATCTGCTTGTTCGTGAATGATAACCTCACGAATACTGCCGCGATGACCCGGATAACGATCTGCCCAGTCCAGCAGCGCGGTTGGGGACTCAAGCTGTCTGGCATAGAAATCGGTTTCCGGATCCGCTGCACGAAGCGCCTTGAGCTTTTTCAACATGTGCTCGCGCACCGTCTCCAAACCCCGAAACTCCGGGTGCATCTCAAGAAACAGCGCTGTAACCTCGGCGCTTTTTGGACTACCCGCCGCCGAAAAAATATCCACGAGGCGCGATGCTGCATCTGTGCGCGTTGGCACGTTGTCCTCAAGTACGAAATCCAAATTCACATTTTTTCTCTGCTCAGGCGATGCTTTCAGACACGCCTGCATGAAGCTGAGCGCTTCCTCATGTTGTGGATTGCGTTCCTTCAATCGCTGAATGCCTTCGAGCACGGGGACTTCGCCCCGCTGGATCTGCTGAAGCAGTGCCTGTCGTTCCGGCAAGGGCTGCCTGGCACTCAAGCGGACGCCCTCGAGGCGCGTTCTTTCACGTTCGACGCCAAACTCAAGCGGCCGGCGCGCAGATTGACGGCGTGCCTCGCCCGTCGCGTTTCTTTCTAGTTTCGGTTTTTGGGTTTCATCCAGCGATTGACTCAACAGCTTCAGGCGTTTCGTGATCTCGGCAGAGTCAGGCTGCAGATGGGGCCGAACCATGCTTAACGCTTTGCGGGCAATGGGCTCGTTTTCAGTCGCCAAAGCAAGCGACGCAATCGCATTCGCTTCCTTTGATGCGGACAGATACAAAGAGGCCTTGTCCTGCACTGTGCCATCCGATGAAGCAACCACCCCTTCAATCATGCCTTTTCCACGGCCGGCTTTCGCTTCAGCCACGTACTCACGGGCCGGGTTTTCGCGCAGCAATTCCACTCCCCAATTGAGACCATCCTTCACCTGGCTTGCCATGCCAAAGTCGTGCGCATGACGCACCAGATCCAATACATCCGACACCCGCGGCGGTTCAGCCGCCAGCATGCGATTCTCGAACATACCTCCGCGCGCCAGCAATTGCCCCACCAAGTCCTGCGCACGATCAGAATCACCCGCCCTGAGCATGTTCTTGACCTGCCGCAAACCACTGGGGAGCAACTGCGCGTCACTGAGGTGCATCCGGTCAACCGCCAACGCACCGACCGCCTGTGCAAGCTGCGGCGCTTTTGGGGCGTCATTTGCCCCGCGCCCAAGGCTCTGGATGGCCTTCCAAGCCATTTGGCCGAATCGATCTTCAATCGCCATGTCTGCATTGCCCCCTACGTTTGGCATACCCGGCAAACGCGGTGTAAAAACCTTTAAGTCAGACCGCCGAAGCCCTCAAACGCGAAGGCGAGTCAAGCGGCCCCGCGCAAAAGTTTGAATGGAAAGACCTAATTCACACCACTTCTAGGGACTTGACCCAACGGCTCCCGGCGATGGGTCAGTGTGTTTGGATAGTGGAGCGCGAGAATATCGGGAGTCATCAACGGCTGGTGAGGCAGGTTCAGCATTTGGGGATCGATGGCCTGCAAACAGGTCATAACAGCGACCCAGATGCCGCCGCCGGTTGCCAGGACCGAGATGACAAACCAAGGCAAACGCTTGCGAATCGCGCCACTCAACAGATGACTGAGTGCTTCAAGCATCACATAGCGCGTGCCAAACGCCAGCAGCAGCGATAACGTGAACAGGATTGGTTCAAGCTGAATCTGCGTTGCGATGCGCGCAGCATAAGTTAGTGGCCCATCGACTCAAACGATGTAGCAGCGGTATTGCGCGCTGTCGCAGACCCCGCTAGTTTTCTGATGGCCGACTACGCCACGGAATCAGCGCCCGAATCCGCCTGTCACGCAAAAACAGCCCCCCCCACAGCAGGACCCCGATCACGAGTGGCGCTGGCGTAAACTCGCCGGTACGCAAATGACTCGCGAACGCTCCACCCAGATAGCCAGTCAGCAGGATCGCGCCAAGTACCGATGTGCCTGGGATCAAGTAAAACAAAACACAGATGCCCTCAAGGACACCAAGCCCAGTCAAGGCATTCGCTGGCCAACCGAGTTTGTCGGTGAACATCTTCACCATCTCCTCCGTCGCCCGAAACTTCATTATGGCACTCATGACAAGCCCAACTGCCGGCAAACCCGATAGAACATAGCCCACTCCCGTCATCCACCTGGGCTGAGCTTCCTGCGCCAACGCAAGACCCTTTGGCGATTCATCAGACAAGTTTCTCTCCATTTCATCGACCCACGCAGGGCAATCCAAAAAAAACCCGGCACCCAACTGCGCTCGTGGACCGCGTTGATAGCCACAACACGCTCACCGGAAGCCTGAAGCGCCCGCCAGACGGTGTTCAGTCCTCAAGAAAAGCACCAAACACCTTATTGGCCAGCGGAACAGTATGGGGCGCTCACTATCCCACAATAGCAGGCCACGGGCCACGCAGTCGGTGATGACGGCCCCCTTGTCGGGCCATCAGTCTGACGGCGAAGCGCGTGGCGAAGCACGTGGCGATCGCCCGCACCAGCCATAAAATAAACAGGGTCGGCTCAAACCGAATCTGCGTGACCGAGCGCGCAGCATCGGCGGTTGGCAAACACATTGAAACGATAAGACAGGATTTGAACCACACGTCAGCGCAACGGCTGGGCACCGGACGCCACGTCATTCTTGCAGCGATGAGGCCAAATCCATCTCCCACGCGCCAGTAATCGATTTTTTCCAGTACAGTAAAACTTCTGGTTTACGCAACTCATTGGTGTTTAGCAGCTTGACGTGGGTGAGCAGTTTGACCCGTGCGCGCCGGTGGGTGGAATCGAGGTATGCCGACAGCACCTCGAAGCGCTGAATATCCAAAAATTCAGGCTTGACCGCAAACAGGCGCTCGATAAGCTTGGGGATATCGGCGGATTTTTGTTCCTCAAGCGGGCTGTAGCGGGCGGCGGCTTTAAAATCCTTGAACTGGATGTCCTCCAGAAACCGACGGGAAAGATCCGCCACTTTGCGCATCTCCGGTGACAGCAACACCGAAAAGGGTACCTGGGCCTGGGGTTGGGCGAGCAGCCACAGGCTCCCACCGGTCACAAGCACCACCAGCAACAAAAACAACCCTTTACGCATCCCACACCTCCCGCCACTTGATCGTCAGGCCAGTGGCCAGCAGCAAGACGGCACCCAAGCCGAGTAACGCGCCCAACGACTTGATGAGTTCAAACCAGGCGGGGTCAGCAGCCACCACCACCTCAAGCGCCTTGAAACCCCACTTGGCGAGTGTCGTCTGCTCCAGCCATGCCACTGGGCCCTCCAGCGCGCGTGTTGGCAAAATCAGGCGTGAAAACAGCAATTGTGGCACCAGCACGACCGGCACGAGGCCCAAGGCCACGACATCCGAACGCACCAGTGCCGACAGGAACAAACCCAGCGCGGTCCCCGCCAGAACGCCCGTGTACAGCACCAGCACAAACAGCGGTGGAAAACCTTCCAGCACCAGGAAGTATCGACAGCCTACGTAAAAAAGCAGCGTCTGCAGGAATCCCAATTGGGCGAGCACCCAGGCCTTGCTTGCAACATAGGCTGGAATTTCAATATTGACGAGGCGTTCCCGCAAAAAAATGGCGCGTTCTTTGACGATTTCGCGACAGGCATTCACGCAACCGAAGAAAATTGCTGAGAAGCTCAAGATAAAGTAGAGACGCTCATCCGGCGTCGTGCCTTGCCAGATGATTCCAGCGCACGACGCGACGGCGACGGGTTGGAAGCACAGAAATCCGAGGCTTTTGGGATCGCCACACCAGATGGCAAAGTAGCGTCTGGCGAGCACATCGGTTTGTACGCGATTCAGCCACCCCGTGGTCTTTGCGCTCATAAAGCCACCCGCCTGGCACGTACATAAGTGTCGTAAAAAACTGATTGCTGAAAGTGGCGGCGCCATTGTGCGGGTGATTGACTGGCCAGCCTGGTGAAGACCCCTTCGTAAGACCGGGTGTCAAAGTGTGCCAATAGTGCGGTGGGCGGACCATAAAAAACCAGTGCGCCGCTGTGGAGGATGGCGACAAGGTCAAGGCTCTCGATGCTGGCCATCGCGTGCGTGGTGATGACGACTGTGCAGCCATTGCGTGCGAGACGCGCAAAGAGTGCCATCATCTGGGCTTCGAGGTGGGGATCCTGCCCGGAGGTGGGTTCATCCAAGTAGAGGATTGCCGGCTGAGTGAGCAATTCGACCGCCACGCTGGCCCGTTTGCGTTGACCACCTGAGAGTTGCGCGATACGGATACTTTGGCGTTCCTGTAGGCCCACACTGGCGATCGTCTCTCGTACCAGTTGTTCGCGTGCGTCAGCTGAAAGGTCAGGCAGTCGTAACTCGGCAGCGAAGTCGATGGCTTGCCACACGCTTAATTCGGTGTGAATGATGTCATCTTGCGGCACATAGCCGATGCGATGCCGCCAGGCCTCTTTGTGGGTGTGTAAGTTTTGCCCATTTAGGCGCACGTCGCCCTCAGAGGGGCGTTGCAGACCGCAAGCGGCTTTGAGAAGGGTGGATTTGCCCGATCCGGACGGGCCGAGCAGGCCGACACATTCACCGGGCAATACGCTGAGGGTGATGGCATCGAGCAGGTGTCGTCCGCTGGCGCGCTGGGTCAGGTTGATGACATCCAGACTGGCCGCACGGGCGATCGCTTCAAGTTTAATCTGGCTCATGACTACCCGTTTCAGTGAGTGGCGTCCAGGAATCGACACCGCGTATCACTTACCCAGTGTGCCGACTGTCTTCACGGCAAGCGCACTGTGTACGGGCTGACACTGTCCATACACGGGCCCGCGCAGGTCGATAGTAATTGTTTCGCCCGGCCTGCCACACTGTTTTCCCGTCAATCGCCAATTGGATGAACCCTGTCACCACGACAGTGGGTGTGCGCTGGTTGCTCAAAGCTGGGCGACTGGTCATGTTCTCCATGCCGACGCCATCAGCCAAGGGGGTCTATGATAGCTGTTCAAGCCGTTTGAAGATGGAGTCTGCCACTACACTGTCAACAGCCTGGAAATCAGGCCGAAGCGTATTCACCAGTGCCAAGAGACGTGGTTCATTCGCTTCCTGATAATACGCTTGTAGTTGCTCCAAAACACCCTGACTTAGCGCAACTTTGCCCTCGACTTCCGGCATCTCCCTTATCATCGCAAGCAACGCCTCCGGCTCCGTTGCACGCTCAAAGCGGCGCTCCTTGATCGCTTTCATGAGTTCCAGACGCACGTTGTCCGCATCCACTCCCCGATAACGCATCGCGCCGTGTATCAGACGCCGCTCCGCGGGCGAAACCTGCTCGGCCAGCGCCGACCACGCCACCCGTTCGATCTGCCGATCCGAGTTTTCTCGCGCACCCCACGCAAACAAACGCTTGTTAACGGTTTTATCGAGCACGCTCATTAAACCCTCTCGGAGGTCTCCACGGAAGTTTGACGCCGCACGCAATTCATCAAAAAACTGACTGGCCGCAGCTTCCGATGTCAACCGCAGGCTGTTGTTGCTGCCTGCAAAAAGGCCCTTGACCAACGCCCTCTGGAGCGCTGCGACGTTTGCACTGTCTGCAAACGATGGCAGCCTGGAAAGCAGCTTAAACTGCGTGCGTGCATCACTGTCCAGCGTGACCAAAGCATCCAAGGGATTCCTGGACATCGCGCCCGGCTGGGCTAACTGTTGCAGCACCTGTCGCTGCAGATCCGCAGCATCCAGGTCTTTGACCGCATCCGCCACCAGTTTCTCGTGGCCTTGCAGATGCGGTTGAATCAAGCCAAGCAGGCTGACCACCGCCCGGCCTGAGCCCGCATCAGCTAGATCCGCGCCCACCTCACTCGCCAGCCACCGCAACTCGGACAAAGCGGTCGCTTCACTCGCCACCGGTTGCTTGAGGCGCTCCACGGCCAAACGCTGCAAGCGACCCGGGTTCTTGATCGATGAGTCCGCAAGGAACTGCGCCAACGCCTGACGCTCAGCCGGCAGACGGGTAGCCAGTGCGGCTCCCGCTTGATGCGGCATCTGATTATTATCCAGTTGCGCATTGGCCAGCCAGAGCAGTTCGCTGACCGCGTCCGCTGATTCCGGCACCCCGCGTTGCAAGCGCTCCAGAATCTGACGTTGTGCGTTAAACGGCGCCATGCGCCCGGCTTCGGCAAGTCCCTGATGCGCAGGTGGCGCCCCGTCTCTTAATACATCAAAACCACTTTTCAACGCGTGTGACGATGTTTCTTCGCGATTCATCACATCTAACAGGGCGCCATACGGTCCCTTTTGCGTCTTTTGTCGCGTGTAGTCCAATAGCTGTTCGATCACATACCCGGGTTCCTGGTCACCCGGCAACGTCAACGCCTTGCGCCACTCTGTCCAAAATTCCGCTTCTGGCTGGTCCCGAATATCCAAAGCCTTCAATACCCGTCCGTAATCCTGTGCACCATTGCGGGTACTGGAGAGAAACTCAGTCAACACCTGACGTCCCACCGTGTGATCAAGCTCCGTTGGCAAGGTGCTGGCGGACTCGCCCATCAAACGCCCCAGCCACACCATCTCCTGCTGCTTGATGGGCGTTTGGGCAAGGATCGCTGCCTGGGTGAAAAGGTCTTTGCGTTCAGCATGCCAACCTTGGGCATCCGCGATGCGCAGCAATCGCATCACACCATCCCACTCTTGCGTCGTCCCGAATGCTTCCGGCACATGTTGCGCGGTCCGCAACAACTGTCGTGCCTCCTCCGCCTTGCCACTGGCCAGCAAGCCGGGAATCTCAGCCGCGAGATCGGTGAGGGCCCGCAAACCACGTGTTTCAGATTCATCAACCACGCCAAGCGCTGCATTCACCCGGGCGCTCGCATCATCGAGAACCGTCTCGCCCGCACCTTGGGCTCTCCCTTTCCAGAACAAACGCACCTCCGGCCCAATCCCTTGTTTCGCACGAATTTGCATTTCTGCAACGCGCAACAAGTCCTTGATGGTTTCAGTCTTGTAGTCCCAACCCCCGTCTCTCTCAATCAAGCGCACCGCTTTTGTGGTTTCCGCCAAGGAACGGGCAAAGTCAAAGTGCAGTCGCGCCGCGGCAATCTTCTGCGCCCGATTGTCTTGCGGCACGCTGCCGCGCAAAGGCAACGAGTGCCCAGCGATGCGATCAAGCGTCACTTGTTCACGCGCCATGACTTCACGAAACAGGTAAGGTTCCTGAAATGAACGAAGCACGGCCCAACCCAGAATGGCAGTCGGCGACTCCACTTTTTTGCCGTAATAGTCAGTTCCAGGATTTGCGGCACGCAGCGCTGACAGTTTTTCAAGCATCTGATGACGCACTGTCTCCAAACCTTTAAACTCCGGGTGCATGTCAAGAAAAAGTGCCGCGATCTGAGCCTTGTCAGGTTTACCCGCTCGCGAAAATATATCGAACAGGCACAACGCCGCATCCATTCGCGACGGCACGTCATCTTTCAGCACGAAATCCAGTGACATATCCTTTGCCTGCTCGGGAGCCGCTTTGAGACACGCTTGCATGAAACTGAGCGCTTCCTCGTGTTGCGGGTTGCGTTCTTTCAAACGCTGAATGCCTTCGAGCACGGGCACTTCGCCTCGTTTGATCTGCTGAATCAACGCATGTCGTTCCGGCAAAGGCTGCCTGGCACTCAGGCGCACGCCCTCGAGGCGCGCCCGTTCACGTTCGACACCAAATTCAAGCGGCCGGCGCGCAGATTGACGGCGTGCCTCGCCCGTCGCGTTTCTTTCTAGTTTCGGTTTTTGGGTTTCATCCAGCGATTGACTTAAAAGCTTCAGGCGTTTCGAGATCTCAGCAGATTCGGGCTTCGCGTGCGGTCGAACAACGCTCAAGGCGTCTCGCGCGATCGCCTCGTTTCCAGTCGCCAAAGCAAGCGACGCAATCGCATTCGCTTCCTTTGATGCGGCCAGATACAAAGAGGCCTTGTCCTGCACTGTGCCATCCGATGAAGCAACCACCCCTTCAATCATGCCTTTTCCACGGCCGGCTTTCGCTTCAGCTACGTACTTACTGGCCGGGTTTTCGCGCAGCAAATCCACACCCCAATTGAGGCCATCTTTCACCTGGCTTGCCATGCCAAAATCGTGCGCATGACGCACCAGATCCAATACATCCGACATCCGCGGCGGTTCAGCCGCCAGCATGCGATTCTCGAACATGCCTCCGCGCGCCAGCAATTGCCCCACCAAGTCCTGCGCACGATCAGGATCACCCGCCCTGAGCATGTTCTTGACCTGCCGCAAACCACTCGGGAGCAACTGCGCATCGCTCAGTTGCATCCGATCAATCTGCAACGCGCCGCCCGCCTGTGCAAGCTGTGGCGCTTTGGCACTGTCTGTTGCGCCTCGCCCCAACTTAGTCAGTGTGCGCCAGGCAATTCGGCCAATCGGATCATTCAACGCCACGCTCAACTTCCCCCCCGAGGATTTTGTACCCGACATACGCGGCGTGAAAACCGCTCAGCGGAACCATCCGTTTCACCGATCGAACGCTGACCATCAGAACACAATGCCAAGGTAAGCTGAGCAGTTTTGGATGTTAAACGCGGCATTGTTACCACGAACATTTAACGAAAAATCATTCCCTGTGATGGTTAGCCTCTCATCACAGGGAATGATCAATTTCGCTGGTTCTGCTCCGCTGGTGTCAGCACAAGAGGCACCCTTGTCTGCAATCCCACGCCTGGTCTGTTTTGGGCGCCACCAGGATGATGGTTTTTAGTGGGTGACGCCGATATGGGCTTGATCCAGTTTTAAAGAACATCGAAATCATCCGGTAAGTCGCCCAATCGTCTGGTCACAAAATCGGGGCATCACGCTGAAAAAATGATGAATCAGGTGCTATCATTGTCGCAAGAGAGGACACGAGCGACCATAAGGCACCGTGATTCGAACCGCATCGTTTTGTCGGGCAAGTCTACTAAAAAATAGCACAGTCTGCTTTCCCGTCTTTTCGATGTGCAGCGTTTTAACGAGCTGTCCAAGTACAGTATCCCCCTGTTTGAAAGGAGTGGTTCAATGACTTGGCGCCCTCATCAGAACGCGGCGCGTGAGCGGTATTGCGCGGCTTTTTCTGATGCCGTGGCGGCTCGTTGGGTCCAGACGCCGTCTGAGGCGTTGGTTGCTGCCTACCGCTATGACATCACGGATGTATTCCCGCTTCGGTCGGGCCTCCGGGTGCTGGAGGTCGGTGCTGGCACCGGCACCTTCACCAGGATTCTGCAACATGTGACGGGTCTGGCCATCACCGCCATGGAGCCCACGCCAGCGATGTTTAGCCAACTGTCAAAGCAGATGGCTGGGTCGGAAGTGTGTGTGGTAAACGGCTATTGTGACAGTGAGGGGGATCGTGACCATTTTCCGCCGGCACAGTTTGACCTCATCATCTCCCGACAGGTTGCCAATGAGTTGTATGATCCACTCACGGCCTTTCGAAACTGGCATCATTGGCTCAACGATGGCGGATCGGTCGTGCTCATTGACGGTTTGTTCACCCGTGAGGCGTGGAACGGCCCCTTGGAAGGCGAGGTGGATGCCTTGCCATTGGCCGCTAACCAGTCCCTGGCGCTGGTGCCCTACCTGCTTGAGGCTTGCGGTTTTGGGATCAGTGCCGTAAAGGCGATGGCGGCGGTCAACGCGATGACAGACCCATCATTCAAACGCTACATCATCGCTGCGCGAAAGCTGTGTAGCTGAAACCACGCATGGGACAACGATCCCTCCGCTGACACGGCAGACGGGCGGGTCGCCGGGATCGGCGAAGGAATGCTCAGCGAGAAAAACGCGGCTAAGGCTCCCTGCCCAGACTAAAAAACCGCATTCCATTGTGAGCGATCACACTGAAAAGTGCCTGAACGGCATTCTTTCAGCAGACTGTTAAGTGATCACGCATGTCATGCGATCATGCGATGAATTTGATGAATGGTCAGACCGGTTTGTCCTTCGCAAACAGCCGGGCATCAATCACGTGGCCATTTTTGGTGTAACGTGCAGGCAAATCGCGAACGAACGCATAACCCGCTTTTTCAAGTACCCGTGCCGAACCAAGATTGAATGCAAACACATCCGCTTCCATGCGCTCAAGGCCAAGTTGGTCAAACCCGTACGCCGTTACCTGCCTGACCGCCTCGGTCATGACCCCTTGCCCCCACCAGGGTTTAGCAAGCCAGTACCCCAGCATCGCCACATCCGTGTGCTCCGGCCCCCAGTCATGCAGCCCGATGCCGCCAATCAGCCCGCCATCCGCCTTGCGGATGGCCCAGTTCAGACTTTGCCCACGTTCCGCGGTTTCGGCATGCACACGGGCAATCCAGGCCAGCGCATCCGCTTCTGTGTAAGGATAGGGCAGTCGCAGGGTTTGATCATGAATCTGTTTTTCCTGAAGGTGTTCAACATACGCCGCCGCGTCGGGTGCCAGCACGTCCGAAATGTAAAAGCCACGGGCCATGGTCAGTTTCACGTGCATTCTCCCATTGTGGGTCAAGCAACGATGCGTCTTCTGCCCAGATTATAACCGATGCGCCTGATTTCGAGTCGCACGGCTTGATGGCGCCATGTCTACCCAGTACACAATGGCGCGCCACGGAGGGTCGCTTCTTCGTGGCAGGCGGCGTGCAATGCCTGATGATGAAAGTCCCCGTGCTTGCTCCATACAATTAAGGCATCACCAACGTTCTACTGCGACGCCTCAGCGCGTGAGTTTCGGCCTTGTCGCCCCACCAGGGCGTGCCAGTCAGTCATGACGCCTTTACGTGTGAACGGTGCAGTCCGTACACTTGGACAATATGATGCCTGCTTTGCCCCACGCACGCCTCGTGCGTCTGCAAACTGCGGAATGGTTGGCTGCGCCACACCCGACCGTCTGGCTGCTGCTTGCAGGGCCTGGCGCGGGTAAAACCTTTGCGGCCTGTGCCATCGTGGAGGCCCTCGGGGAACCTTTTCAGTGGATTGACGCGGCTGTATCGGAGGGCCCCATTCCTACCGATGGACTGGTGGTGCTTGATGGTCTTGAGCACTGGTTGAACACGCCGCGTTTGCAGTGTGTTCAGCAGGCACTGGCGCGCAATCAGCGGTTGATTCTGACCACTCGCCGTCCCTTACCACTAACACTGGCGCGGAAAATGGCCTTGGGCAACGTGCGATTGCTCGGGCCCGATGTCCTCGCAATCAGTGATGCTGAGCAGGCCATGTGGCTGACGCAGTGTCCGGAGACTGAACCAGCAGCGCTTGCTGCCCTAGCTGGTTGGCCCCTTGGTGTCCGCGCGCTAGCGACGCTTGGCGCCCAAGCCCCGGCGGCGTTACCCGCTCTGGTCGATGAAGAATTGCTGGCGCCTTTGAGCGACATTGAAAAGCGTGAATGGGAACGTCGGGCTTTAATCACGCCCCTGACGGCGGGCACCCTCGGTGAGGAGGCGCGTGCGATGGGCGAAGCGTGGGGGTTGTTGCTAAAGCATCCACAGGCTGGCTGCCTGTGGCGCCCGATTGTTCAAGCGCGGTTAAGGCGTGCCTGGGAAAAAAACGCGGGACGGGCACAGCAGGATGAGGATCGCCGTTGGGCAGCCACGCACAGCACGCCAATCAGTGGGGTGCGCTTGTTGTGGCAAGGAGGGCTGGCCGCAGGCGCGGTGGCACTGGCGCGACAATGGGGCAAGACATGGGTGCTGATGGCCTCTTTTGAGCAACTGCGCGCGCTGCTGGCGTGTTTTAATGCTGAGGAACTGGCCACCTATCCGGCGTTGATGCTGCTGCGGGGCGCCCTGGACCAGGCCGACGGGCAGTTTTTGGATGCGGAAAACCGATTCCTGGCCGCATTGCAGGCCAGCGAGGCACAAGGGGATGTGTACCTTGTTTTTGAGACGCTGGGGGATTTGCTGCATCTTTACTGGGTGACTGAGCGCTTGGCGGCGTTTGAGGCGATCGCCACGCGCATGGCCTTACTGGAACACGATGCCAGCTTGCCTGAGCGCGCAGAATACTGGAACAACCTGGCCTGTTGGCGCTATGGCGTGGGAGATGAAACAGCCGCCAGCCTTCACTGGAAAAAGGCGCTCGACGTCCCACATTTCGACAATCTGCAGCTGGTTTCGGTCCAGCAGTTTGCCGCGCTCAATCTTGGCATTATGGCCAAGGAGAGCGGTGCCTTTGAAACGGCCATCCGCCGATTTCGCCACGTGCTTGAGTTGGCCGAGCGTTTTCCCATCCGGCCCCAGGTGCCATTTGGGGCGCGCCTCTACTGGGCTGACACCGCGATACGATGTGGTGATCTTGATGACGCGCGCGCCTTGTTCGCACTCATTGATGCACAATCCCCGCTGAGCGTGGATCGCTACCGGCAAGCTGAATGCCTGCTCATTCGTTGTGACCTCCACCTCGGCACCGGCGACACGACCTTAGCCGAATCCTGTTGTCGTGAAGCGCTGGATCACCTGTTCACCCTGCGCGTGGAAGACAGTACCGATACCGCCTTGGCCTTCAACCGTCTCGCACTGATACAGCGCCGCCAAGGGCACTGGGAAGCAGCCATCAAACATCACATCCAGGCGCTGGGACTGGTTAAAAGCTGGCCGCGTTACCACCTCCAGGTGCTGCTTGATACAGCCATCACGCACCTGGCAGCCGGACAGACCGAGCAGGCCATTCCGCTGATGGCGCAGGCGTCATCTTTGGCTGACACCTCAGCAGCCTACCCCGCGCGCGTCTGGACACATCTGGCCTCAGCCATCCTCGCATCCAGACAAGCCCGTGAAGACGCCGCCCGAGCATCCCTTCAAATCGCGATGAGCATCATCAAACTAGAGGGGCTCTACTACCTGCCCATTAACGTACGCGAACTGGCACCGGCATTGTGGGCCTTGCTCAACGAGATGGGGGAGCAAGACGCGCTCAACACCATCGAAGCACGCTTCCCTCAGACGGTTCGCGACATTCGGGCGGAACTGACACAAATTGTGCTGGCCAAGCCGCTAGCACCGCCCGCACCCCCCACCGTGCACATCCGGTGCTTCGGTTCCCTGGTGGTTGAAGTCAGCGGCGTCGCCGTCACCCATTGGCCCCGCAAGCGCGCCAAGGCCTTGCTTGGCTGGTTGATCCTGCACCCCGACGGGGTCAATCGGGACACGCTCGCCGACCAGTTGTTTCCCGATCTGGGCTTTGAAGAAAGTCAGCATCAGCTGGATAATCTCGTCTCCTCACTGCGTAAAATCCTGGAACCCCACCTGGCGCGGCGACAAAAATCCCGCTATCTCGATGCAAAAGACCGCCAGATTCGCCTGAACACAGAAGCACTGACCATCGATTTGGTCGATTTCGAAGCGGCCTACCGTGCGGATACCAGCGAATTGATGGAGACAGCCCTTGGCTTCTATCGAGGGGAACTGCTATCCGATGCCGTTTGCCTCGAATTTTTTGAATTTGAGCGCCACCGTTTCCGCACAATGGCCATCACGATGCTGACACGCCTGGCAAAGTTGGCGTGGGATTCCGATCACTTTGCCGCAGCACGCGATCACCTCACCCAACTCCTCACCCTGGACCCCACTCACGAAGCCGCCCATTGCGATATGATGCGACTTTACATTCACTTCGGGCAACGGGATCTGCTCAAAAGCCAATACCAGCAATTGCAGCAGATCCTGCGCCAAGAACTCGATACTACCCCAACCACGGAAGCACAACGCCTCTCGCGCGCTCTGGATTAAAACCCATACACCCGACCACGCAAGGCGACCCTATCGAGGCTTGTCACAGCCGTTATCGTGATGATTGAAACGGTGGTGTGCGGACAAACGACTGCTGGCAAACCGCAACACATTATTCTCCTCATCTTGAGAAATGGCCTGGTGTCAGCCTCAGCCCTGTCAGGAAAAAACATCTACAAAAAATGATCGCCCAAACAAAAAATCCTCTCCCAAAATTTTTGGGAGAAGTTTGGGAGAGGCTTTTGTTAAGGTTTGATTATTAGGGTGATGGGCAAACCTTAACAAAGGAGAAAAATTTTATGAACAAGGTGATGGCGGGGGTATTGTTCACGATGGTGTGTGGCCTGAGTGGATGTGGCGTTTCTCAGACCGGGGTTGCGGTGCGTG
>Ga0208788_1000463_pt1 | contig 20039 bp, 18 predicted proteins | sample Wag4_2014_7_11_3_FD_187363 | JGI IMG/M metagenome (GOLD analysis project Ga0208788, IMG submission 187363) | Fresh water mixed with fracking chemicals microbial communities from Ohio, USA - Utica-2 Time Series FC 2014_7_11 (SPAdes) (version 2) ...
TGTTAACGGGGGTGTTTGCGACCCCGTGTGAAATAACGGCTCACAGACCGAGGGAATAAGAGCATCTAAACCTATGAAAGCCGTTACTTAGAGGTAAGACGCGCCACGATCCCGAAAGAAATAGCAACAGATTGGCCAATTAGGAGGGCGAAGAGGGCGGTACCCAGCCCGAGTTTTCCACCAAGTAGCGCTCCCACAATTAGGACGGTTACTTCAATGCCCATTCGAACTCGGCCAACGCGAACGCCGGTACGTTGGTGGATTCCGGTCATCGCTCCATCGCGGGGGCCAGGTCCGAGACCGCAAGTTATATAGAGCGCAGAACCAAGTCCGACAAGTGCAATACCGATTAGCGCAGATGCAATTCCGCCGATTAAAGTCTCTTGCAGTGGAAACACCGATACGCCGAAATCGATTGCAGCAGAGATGATCACAATATTGGAGAGCGTTCCAAAGCCTGGTCTTTCGCGAAGCGGGATCCAAATAAGTAGGACGAAGCAACCGGTGAAGAAGGTTGCCCATCCAAGAGATAAACCCGTTTTTAAACTAAGGCCTTGTGCAAAGACCGTCCAAGGCGCATTACCTAGATTTGATTGAACAACTAGCGCATCACCTAATCCAAAGATAGCTAAGCCAAAGAAGAGAATCGCAACTCTTGAGAATGAGAGATCCCAACGAGAGTTGGCGCGCCACGGCGTGATTGGTACCGTCTTGTGGGGTCTGAGAAATGCAGAAAACTTGCTAATCAAACTCATCTCGAGAGTTTAACGCAATTAATTGAGTTCAAAGGCCGTATCCTTATTAAATGTTCGTAGGCCTCGGTACTTTAATCAACATCACCACGATTGTTGGTGGCGCGGCAATCGGTGTTCTAGTCGGTACGCGAATGCTGGCTCGCACAAGATTGCTGATCACCGAAGTGCTTGGTCTTATAACAATTCTTGGCGCAGTTAGCGCTTTGGCCCCCATGTGGAGCGATCGTTATATCAATTCGATCCCTAAAGGTTGGACGCTCTTAGCAATCTTAGGATCGCTTTTAATCGGTGGTGGCATAGGTTCGGCACTTTCTCTCGAATCAAGGCTTGAAGGTCTAGGCGAAAAGTTGCGGATTAAATTTGGCGCCCATAAAGAGAGCACTTTCATCGAGGGCTTTGTTTCAGCGTCACTGCTATTTGCTATTGGGCCTTTAGCAATACTTGGCTCGATCAGTGATGGCATGTCCACTGGTATTGATCAACTACTTCTGAAATCAAGTCTCGACTTTTTCGCAGCGATCGCTTTTGCAGCGAGCCTAGGTTGGGGAGTAGCGGTATCTGCTATTCCCGTCGGTATTTATCAGGGAGTTTGGACAGTTATCGGTTTGGGACTTGGCAGCATCCTTGCGGGTTATCAGGTGGATGCCATGACAGTCACAGGGGGAGTGATGCTTGTTTGCATTGGCCTGCGACTTCTTAAGATCAAAGATATTGCTGTGGGCAATTTGCTTCCGGCGCTTTTTATTGCGCCTATCTTTGTTCTTGTACTCAATAACTTCCTATAGCGAAAACTTCGTCAAGCTGGGTTAGAAGGAAGTTGCGTCGATTACGAAGCGATATTTAACATCGCTAGCGACGGTGCGTTCATATGCTTCATTGATGTAATCAGCTTTGATAACTTCAACGTCACTGACGATGTTATGTTTGCCGCAGAAATCGAGCATCTCTTGCATCTCAGGGATGCCACCGATCATTGAGCCAGAGAGTGAGCGACGGGCTGGTAGCAGAGAACCGGCTTCGACCGAATATGGCTTACCAGGAAGTCCAATGACCACAAGCGTTCCGTCGACACCCAGCATTGATAGATAGATATTGATATCTAATTCGGCGCTTACCGTATTCAAGATTAAATCAAAGTGCTTGCTGTATTTGTTATGGAAGCCTTCACTCTTAGTTGAAACGAAATGATGCGCACCCATTGCCTTAGCATCGCCTTCTTTTGACGGAGAATGTGAGAAGACTGTTACTTCAGCGCCCATCGCCGCTGCGAATTTCACTCCCATATGGCCAAGGCCGCCTAGACCCATTACTGCGACTTTCTTTCCAGGACCGGCCTTCCAATGCTTGATTGGTGAGTACAAAGTAATACCGGCACACAGCAGTGGAGCTACTCCATCTAGAGAAAGATTTGCCGGGATGGTGACGGCGTAATCTTCATTTACGACCATCACATTTGAATAACCACCCATGGCTGGAGTCTTTCCGTCGCGCTCTAACTGGTTGTAAGTACCGGTCATTCCTTCGATGCAGTATTGCTGAGTACCGTTCTTGCAAGGTTCGCAGACGCGACATGAATCAACAAATACACCGACGCCGATGAGATCTCCGACTTTAAATTTTGTGACTGCGGAGCCAACGCTAGAGACGACTCCAGCGATCTCGTGCCCTGGAACCATCGGGAAAATTGCTGGTCCCCATTCTTCGCGCGCTTGATGGATATCTGAGTGACAGATACCTGAATACTTAATGTCGAGCGCGACATCATGTGCGCCAAGATCGCGACGTTCGAACTCCCAGGGAGCAAGCGGGGCCTTAGCGCTCATTGCTGCATATCCACGTACTTTCATTTGCTTCTCCCTATGTTCGTTCTTACTTGTCGTTTTCTACTCAGTTTCGGTAAATGGTAGAGGTAGTGGTGATGTGTGTCCCGCGCGAGATGCTCGCGCAGTTACGCGACGCATGTGGTGGCGTCGGCAGAGAACTTCGTAGGCAACCTCAGCGCCAGGAGCAACATCTCCAACAACAACCTGTTCACCTTCGGTCACCATCACGCCGCCAAGAGTTCGAGCATTATGTGTGGCTCGTGATCCGCACCAACAGAGCGCTTCAACTTGCAAGGTATTAACGCGATCGGCAAGCTCTACCAATCGGGCAGATCCTGGAAATAATTTGGTGCGGAAGTCAGCCAAGATTCCAAAGGCAAATACATCAATTCCAAGCCCATCAACAATCTTGGCAAGTTGTTCGATCTGTTCGGCTTGATAGAACTGGGCCTCATCACAGATTATGTAATCGATTCGATCTCCGAGAGAGAGTCGTTCTACTACCAATCTATGGATATCTAGATCCGGATCAACCTCAATTGCTGCGCTCTGTAGCCCAAGACGAGATGAGATGACCCCAGAACCGGCGCGGTCCTTACTTGTAAAAATCAGACCAGTGCGACCGCGGCTCTTATGGTTATGAGCGGTTTGCAATGCGAGCGTTGATTTTCCGCTATCCATTGTTCCGCAGTAATAAATTAACTCAGCCACGGGGTGCATCTTTGCATCTAATCAGGGAATATGGCGAGAGCGACTTCATATGACCCCATTGCTCCTTAAGAAATCACGCAAATTATCTGAAAGCGCTGCGCTCATCTCAACGCTAATATGCGAGGCATCTCGATATGCCACGATCCCGTCGACGATCGCCGGACAGGTATCAGAGCAGAGCCACGAAGTTGGATCTAGAGATATAAATCCACCAGCAACGCGTGGATCTGATTTTTCATTCTCGTCGCACTCATTTGATTTAGCCGTCGCTAAGCAGCTAGGGATATCACGCTTGGGTTTCGGAGTATCTGAAATATAGATCAACTTCGGAGCGCTATTTTGAACTTTCGAATACAAGGTGCGTTGACCAGCAAACCACCAAGAATCGCGCGATGAGAAGCGCTGGGGATAAGCAAAATGCTGGAAACCACTCATAATGACTGCGTCAGGATTCAAGTCATTGATGCGCTTGATTGAGTTTTCTCGCCAAGCGTTGCAGTCGGAGTTCTTGAATGCGCCGGAGTTGATTCGTTCCACTTCAACTGCTGGACATGCCGACTTGGTCAGACTTATTAGCGCAAAACCTTCGTCATTGGCGATCTTTTCAAGAGCCGGAAACCATTGTGCGGCGTGCGAATCACCATAGAGAACAACTTTTCGATCTGCATTAACGTCACCATAGAGGCACTCAGGCGAATTCTTGTTCCCGTAGTTTGCATGACATCCATCGTCGTAGATCTTGGGTTTCTGCATAACCGCTGCCAATGAAACTGAGCGGCCATTTGGAAGTGAGATGTCATCTTTGGTAGTCAGCAAGATTCCACTAGCGACCAAAACTCCCGAGAGGGTCGCAGCAATGGCGAATCTACTGGTCTGGCGATTGGTCAATTTCGTTTTTGAGAAGGGCTTTTCAATAAAGCGATGAGTTAGATCTGCAGCCAATGCGGTGAGGGCAATTAAAAGGAATCGTTCCAGCAGGGAGAGCGGGCGACCAAAACGCGTACTAGGAATTACTAGCAGTGGCCAATGCCAGAGATAGAAGGGATAGGAGATTTCTCCTAACCACTGGACGAAACGCAGACGTGAGAAATCATTAAGGATCGGAGGCCATGAACGAATAAGTCCGATAAGTAGCGCTGTCGCAATAACTGGATAAAGAGCAGCAGTTCCAGGAAAAGCAGTGTTATCACTGAAGCGAATAACGCCGTAGAAAAGTGTTGCTACAGATGCCCAGATGATTATCGTTCTGGAAACGGACGACTTCTCAAGTAGATTCTTCGGAATGAAAAGTAAAAGAGCGCCAACGCCAAGTTCCCAGGCGCGAGTCGGAAGGCTGTAGAAAGCCCAGATAGGTGCGACGCTTGTTAAATACAGGGAGAAGATAAAGGAAGTGATAGTGATCGCAAGAACGCCGCGGAATACCAAACGCTGGCGGCCAATCTTCCAGAGGGTAAAGATGATTAAAGGCCAAAGAAGATAGAACTGTTCTTCTACGGCAAGTGACCAATAATGAATTACTGGTGAAGGGGTCGCATTAAGGTTTTGATAGTCGTTTTGCCACCAGGCGAAGAGGTAATTCGAGATGTAGATCGAAGCAGCGAAGATATCCTGGCCCAGCGAGGAACGAATCGTCGGAGGTAGAAATAACCAAGCGCCAATTGCGGTCAGTATGAGAACGCTAATTGAAGCTGGTAAGAGTCGTTTCGCTCGTCTTAAGAAGAAGTTTCGGTAATTAAAGGCCCCGCTTAAAGTTATCTCTTTTACGATAATCCCAGTGATCAAATATCCCGAGATAACGTAGAAAATATCAACGCCAATAAAGCCACCTGGAGCCAACTTGGCATGGAAGAGGACTACCAGCGTTGCCGCTATCGCACGAAGCGCCTGGATCTGGTGGATGCGAACCTTGGTACTCAAGAAGTTACCAATGATTTGATTTCGACGTTAGGAAAGCGCTTTGCAATAACTTCGCGGCCACCTAGTCCGGAAATTTCAAAGAGCACGTGGACTGATTTAACGACCGCACCACTTCGTTCGGCTAATTCGAGCGCCGCCGCGATTGTTCCGCCCGTGGCTAGCACATCATCAACGATGACTACAGATTTGCCGTTTGCAAAGGCGTCGATATGGACTTCGATCTCATCCTCGCCGTATTCAAGACCGTATTTAGCGCCAATGGTTTCGAAGGGAAGTTTTCCGCTCTTTCGAAATGGCACAAAGCCAGCGTTCTTTTCTAGGGCAATAGCTGCAGCGAAGATGAAGCCGCGAGCCTCAATGCCTGCAATTACATCTACATCATCAATCTGAGCAGCGAAAGATTTGATGACTGTTGAGTAAGCAGTTGAATTGGCTAGCAACGGAGTAATGTCTTTGAAGAGAATTCCGGGCTTTGGATAATCGGGAATATCTCTGATCAGGGATAGGGCGTCTGCTAACTTCATAACGATCCAATTCCACCACATTAAACGTGTCCGGGAAGGGAGTTGAACCCTCAAGCCCTTGCGGGCACTAACACCTCAAGCTAGCGCGTCTGCCAATTCCGCCACCCGGACCAGTGCGCTGCAAACGATAGCAACGGTGAAGCAACGAAGCAAAAGCAGGCTCTTTTCAGGCGATTGTGGGGGAGAATGATGGCATGAGCGAGATAAGAAATTTCGAAGATGAAGCGATTCGCATCTGCCAAGATTTAATTCGAATTCCCAGTGTGAATTTTGGTGAGGGTCGGGGAGATGAAGAAGCCGTCGCTAAGTACATCGTCGCTTCACTCGCAGAAGTCGGAATTAATGCGAATATTTATGAATCGGCGCCGAAGCGCTGCAATGTTATTGCACGGATAAAAGGTCGCAATCCAGATAGGCCAGGCCTGGTTGTTCACGGACATATCGATGTTGTTCCTGCAAATGCTGCAGATTGGTCAGTTGATCCCTTTGCCGGAGATATTAAAGATGGATGTATTTGGGGACGTGGCGCAGTTGATATGAAGAATGTTGATGCGATGATCTTGGCAATAGTGCGGGATTGGGCCCAACGCGGTTATGTTCCAGAACGCGACATTGTTCTCGCTTTCTTTGCTGACGAAGAAGCTGGAATGACCTTTGGTTCTCGTTGGATGACTGCAAATCACCCAGAAGTTTTTGCTGGCTGCACTGAAGCGATTTCAGAAGTCGGCGGCTTCTCGGTAACTGTTGCTGATGGCAAACGCCTCTACTTTATTGAAGCTGCACAAAAGGGCATTCATTGGATGAAGTTAACCGCACAAGGTCGCGCCGGCCACGGATCGATGATGAATGATGAAAATGCGCTCACAGCGCTCACTGAAGCAGTAGCCAAGATCGGTCGCTATGAATGGCCGCAGCGCTATACAAAGACAGTCAAAGATTTGTTTAAAGAAGTAGCGCGTGTAACGGGCAAGGTTTACGACGAGAAGGATCTGCGTCCACTACTTACTGAGATTGGTTCAACTGCGCGAATGATCGGTGCGACGCTGCAGAACACTGCCAATCCAACGATGTTAGAAGCGGGATATAAGGCAAATGTTATTCCTGGTACGGCTAGCGCTGTTATTGATGGTCGCTTCTTGCCCGGGTATGAAGCCGAATTAAATGAGACTGTCCGTTCCATCGTTGGTCCTGATATTTTCATTGAAACCGTTTCTCACGATATCGCTCTCGAAGTTGATTTTGATGCTCCACTAGTTGATGCCATGAAGGCAGCAATTCTTGCTCACGATCCAGAAGGAATTCCCGTTCCTTACCTGATGAGTGGTGGCACAGATAACAAAGCACTCTCGGAAATCGGAATTGTTGGCTATGGATTTTCTCCACTGCGTTTGCCAGCAGACCTTGATTTCATGTCGCTATTTCATGGCGTCGATGAGCGCGTTCCGATTGAGGGGTTGCGTTTTGGAGTAAGAGTGCTTAGCGACTTTCTAGAGAGCTGCTGATACTTCGTTTAGCGCACTTCGTACGACTTCAGGAAGTTCAATCTCTTCGCTAGCCAAGATGCCTTGCAATTGTGCAGCAGTTCGCGCTCCGACCACCGAACTAGTAACGCCAGGGAAATCTCGTACCCAAGCTAAAGCCACTTCAAGAGGTGAATAGCCAAGCCCCTGCGCAGCAACAGAGACAGCTTCAACTATGCGACTTGATCGATCATTTAAGTAAGGCTCGATGAAGGGCGCAAAGTGCGGAGTTGCAGCGCGTGAATCAGCCGGAATTCCGTTGCGATACTTTCCGGTTAAGACACCGCGGCCCAGCGGGGACCAAGCGATAAAACCGGTCTCCAAATTCCTAGAACATTCCAGAGAGTCTTCTTCAACTCTTCGAGTTAAAAGTGAAAATTCATTCTGCATTACCGCGATCGGTGCCTTACTGCTATTGGCTTCTTGCAAGGAGATCGCTCGTGCACTCTGCCAGCCATTGAAGTTAGAGATTCCTACATACCGAGCGCGACCTGATGTATATGCCCAATCCAGAGCAGAAAGTGCATCTTCTATCTGTGCTGCGGTATCCCAACTCTGGATCATCCAAATATCTACATAACTTGTGCCTAGGCGGGTCAAGGATTTATCTAGTGAGCTCATCAGAGAAGTACGAGAGTTATCGGTGACCAGCGAACCATCTATGTAGGCAGATCCTGCCTTAGTTGAGATGACAACATCTTCTCGTTTGAAGAGCGTTCCGATTAGACCGCCGATTACTCGCTCGGCATCTCCATCACCGTAGTGACTCGCTGAGTCAAAGTAGTTTCCACCGGCCTCAATAAATGCACGCGCTTGATCTGCCGCTTCGTGGGTATCGGTATCACGGCCCCAGGTCATCGTGCCCAAGGCGAGGCGAGAAAGGGAGAGCCCTGATCTTCCCGCGCGACGAAGTTCCATGGCCGCCACCCTAGCAAGACGCAAATGAAATTTGCGGATAACCTTCTAACATGACACGGATAGTTTTGTTACGGCATGCACATTCATCGGCTAATGCCAAAGCGATCCTTGCTGGAAGAGCACCAGGTATAGATCTTTCAGATCGCGGCCGTAAAGAATCGCAAGAACTCGCAGATCGATTGAAAGATATTGATTTTTCTTTAATCAGAGTTAGCCCTATGGAGCGTTGTTCGCAAACTATTGCGTCGCTGATAGATCAACTATCAAAGGGACGTGGCGCAAAGCCGATTATCGAAGTTGAAAACGATCTGGTAGAAGTCGATTACGGCAAATGGACGGGTAGAAAGCTATCAGTTCTCTCCAGAGATAAGGCCTGGAAAGTTGTCCAAAACAATCCCAGTGCGATGTATTTTCCTGGCGGTGAAGGACTTTTGGATGTTCAAGCACGAGCGATGCGCGCTTTAAATAGTGCGGCGAATACTCCTGGCAAAGGTCCAAAACTTTTGGTGAGTCATGGTGACGTAATCAAATCGATCGTGGCCAGCGTTTTAGGTACGCATTTGGATCACTTTCAAAAGATCATTATCGATCCAGCTTCGTTAACAATTCTTGATTTCAACGGGGTTGATTACCGCGTGCTAACTCTAAATAGCACCACAGCTCCCATATCGGCTTACTTAAAGGACGAGAACTCCAGAAAGAAAGGTGTAGCGGCTCTCGTTGGTGGAGGATCAGGACGTAAAGGTAAAGGATGAGCGGTCAGATCTTCCTCTTCGATCCAGCAGATCGTTTTGTTGCAGGAACAGTAGGAGTTCCGGGGGAGCGCACCTTCTTCCTGCAAGCGCGAGCCGGATCTCGATTGATATCGGTCTCCTTGGAGAAGGCGCAGGTTGCTGCACTTGCAGAGCGGACACAACAGATTCTCCGAGAAGTTAGATCATCCGAACCGCTAACAGTCTTTGAACGCGTAGAACGCGATGATCAACCGCTTGAAACACCAATAGATGAAGAGTTTCGGGTAGGAGTTATCGGTCTGGCTTATCTTTCAGATCGCAAGATGATTGAGATTGATCTGCAGGCGATTACAGATGGTCAGTCGCCAGAGGATGAAGAGTTGGCGATGGAGCCATCCGATAGTCAAGACATTTTGCGGGTACTCATTCCTTTGGGTTATGCAGAAAGTTTTGCGAAACGAGCGATCGCCGTTGTCGGTGCTGGTCGCGTGCCTTGTCCATTCTGCGGAGGTCCGATCGATCCAAGTGGCCATCTCTGCCCACGCGCAAATGGTTACCGCCGATGAGCAATTTAAGTGCGCAGGAGATTGAAGAGTATTTGAGAGATTTAAGTCGCGGAGACTTAACGGTTACCGGAAGACTGGTTGATGCTTCGAATGCGACTTTGTACGCCTCATGTGAAGTAAAGGAAAGAACGCTAACTTGCATCTATAAGCCGATCGCAGGCGAACGACCACTGTGGGATTTTCCTGACGGAACGCTAGCTAATCGCGAATACCTGACTTTCCTTGTAAGCCACTGGCTGGGCTTACATCTTGTGCCACCGACAGTTCTGCGCGATGGACCATATGGAACAGGGATGGTGCAACTCTGGATTGATATAGATGAAAGCGTAGATTTAATGGAGTTCTTCAAAGAAGATCACGCTGAACTTCGCAAGATTGCACTTCTTGATCTGATAACAAATAACACTGATCGCAAGATTGGCCATCTGATACCCACTCCAGAAGGGGCGGTGTATGGATGCGATCATGGGGTCACATTCCATGAAGAAGATAAATTGCGCACTGTTCTTTGGCAATGGGCGAGGCAGCCATTTTCGAGTGATGAGTTAGAGATTCTGCAATTAGCAAAGATGCTGATTGCTACCGAGAAACGAGATGTTGTACTTGGACTCATAGAAGAAGATGAGTTAAACGCCACGGTGGATCGAATAGAGAGAGCCCTTGCTGAAAAGTGTTTCCCTGAACCTAACCCTGATTGGCCAGCGGTTCCGTGGCCGCCGTTCTAGGATGATCGCATGAAGGCTTGGTCTGATCTCTACATTCCGCCACTAGATACGCGCTTTTCCTTATCGGATCTTGCGCTCCATGACACGGCAACTAGTTTGATTAAGCCACTTGGACGCAAAGATGTTTATCGAATTTATGTCTGCGGAATAACTCCTTACGATGCAACGCATCTGGGCCATGCCAATACCTATCTCGCATTCGATCTGATCAATCGATATCTGCGGGCAACTGGCGCACAAGTTAATTTCGTGGAGAACATCACTGATATTGATGATCCGCTACTTGAGAGAGCGATGCGCGATGGAGTGGATTGGAAAGATCTTGCTCATTCACAGATTGAACTTTTCAAATCGGATATGGTCGCGCTACATGTCATTCCTCCGGCCCATTACATCGGAGCTGTCGAAGCGATCCCTGAAGTAATAGATGCAATTAAGGCGCTGCAAGAGAAAGGCACCGTATATAGCGTCGATCAAGACCTCTACTTTGAAGTTAGAAGTGATTCCGCCTTCGGAACTCGTTCAAATTTGTCACAGAGCGAGATGCTGGAAATCTTTGCGCAACGTGGGGGAGATCCGCTTAAGCCGGGCAAGAAGGATCCGCTGGATGCGCTGGTCTGGTTAGCGCAACGTCCTAATGAACCAGGCTGGAGCTCTGAGTTCGGAGTCGGACGACCAGGATGGCATATTGAATGCTGCGCAATCGCGCTCAACTATTTAGATATCGCAGCCGATGAACAAACCTCCGTGGATATCCAAGGCGGCGGCAGTGATCTTATTTTTCCACATCACGAAATGTCGGCGGCACAATCCAAGATGATTAATGGACGTGAGTTTGCAACTCATTATGTTCACGCCGGAATGATTGGACTTGATGGCGAAAAGATGAGCAAGTCCAAGGGAAACCTAGTTCTTGTTTCGAATTTACTCAAAGAGGGTCGCGATGCAATGGCGATTCGTTTGGCGCTGTTAAGCCATCACTACCGCAACGATCATATATGGACAGATCACGATCTAGTTGCTGCCGAGGGTCTTCTAAATGAGATGCGAATTGCGCTCTCGCGTATGGAAGTTGCTCCAACTGATTCAACAATCAAAGAAATTATTGCAGCCCTCGCAAATGATCTTGATACTCCTCGTGCAATCAGCGAATTGCGAAATTGGCTTGCAGCAACCAACGCTGGAAAAGTTGGTGGAAGTCCTGGAGAACTTTCACGCGCCATTGACACCTTGTTAGGTATAGCTTTCTAACTACCTTCTTGGCGCCTTAAGAATCGTTCAAGTTCGCGGGCAATTTCATCACCAGAGACATCTGAGAATGCAGCGCTGTCTTTACTCTCTTCGAGCGCTTTAACGTAATCACCGATCTCGCTATCTTCTTGCGTTAGTTCGTCGACTTCTTTCTCCCATTCCCTTGCGTGATCGTCTAATTCACCAAGTGGAAAGTCGATCTGCAGAAAATCTTCCAGCGCATTAATCAGAGCCAGGGTTGCCTTAGGGGATGGAGAACTACTTGCATAGTGAGGTACCGCAGCCCAAAATGAGATCGCCGTTATTCCGCGGCGCAGACAAGCATCTTGAATGACTCCGAGAATTCCGGTTGGACCTTCATATCGACTGACTTCTATTCCAAGTCGTTTGGCAATGTCGGGATGTGCGCCTGATCCAGTAACGGTAATCGGACGGCTGTGAGGAGCGTCAGCAAGCATTGATCCCAGAGTGATCACCGTTGAAACTTCCAGATCGTCGGCTAGATCCAATAACTGGTGAGTAAATGTTCGCCATTTCATTGATGGTTCGACTCCGCGAACGATGACAAAGTCATTAGGAAATTGCGGAGTAGATAGGCCAAAAACTTGGGTTCCAGGCCAGATAAGGGATCTAACTAGTGATCCATCAATTTCAATCATTGGCCGATTTACTTGAAAGTCGTAATAATCTTCAGAGTCTATGTCAGCAATGAGTTCTGGAATTAGATCGGTGGCCTTTGGGTTATCGACATCAGCAATTTCACTCCAGATACCTAAGAGATGTGAAACTGCTCCAGTTGCCGCTTCTGCAGCATCGTTCCAACCAGAGAATGCGATAACCATGATTGGCGAACGCAGCGCAGGTATCTTATGAATCTCCACATTGAGCACCTTACGGTAACCTCTGCCAAGTGACGAGCCCTAATCGCCAGAGACCCGCGGGATTACTCCGCCAAGCCTTGGCTTCGCGTACGGTAATCGCCGATGGCGCGATGGGCACCATGTTGCAAGAGGCCGATCCAACGCTTGAGGATTTCCAAGGCCATGAGGGTTGCAATGAAATTCTCAACGTTTCCCGTCCGGATATTGTGCGTGGAGTTCACGACAAGTACTTAGCAGTTGGCGTTGACGCTATTGAAACAAATACCTTCGGAGCCAACTGGGCGAACTTAGCCGAGTATGGAATAGAAGATCGAATCTACGAACTAGCATTTGCCGGCGCCAAGATCGCTCGAGAGGCTGCAGATGCCGCGAGTACGAAAGAGAAACCACGTTTCGTTCTTGGATCACTTGGTCCTGGAACTAAGTTACCTTCTCTAGGGCACACCACATATCTAAAATTAAAGGGCGCTTACTACACAGCAGCTAAGGGCCTTCTCGATGCAAAATCAGATGCGCTCTTAGTCGAAACGACTCAGGATCTATTGCAGGCTAAGGCGGCGGTAAATGGATGTCGCCAGGCGATCGACGAAGTTGATTTTGACGTAGTTCTAATCGCACAAGTAACAGTTGAGACAACAGGAACAATGTTGCTTGGCTCCGAAATCGGTGCCGCGCTTAATGCGCTCGAGCCTCTTGAAATTGATTTAATCGGGCTTAACTGTGCGACCGGTCCTGCCGAAATGTCTGAGCACCTACGTTACTTATCAAAGTTTGCTAATTGCGCAATCTCGGTTATGCCTAACGCTGGCTTACCTATTCTTGGAGCCAAGGGCGCTGAGTATCCACTTGGTCCAAAAGAGTTAGCGGATGCGCTGGAAACTTTCGTTGGCGATTACGGAATCGGTCTAATAGGTGGTTGTTGCGGAACCACTCCCGAACATCTCGCAGCGGTCGTTGCGAAGATGTCGAGTAAGCCATATAAAGATCGCGGGGCAGCGATTGATCCGGGCGCTTCTTCCCTTTACCAGTACGTTCCATTCCGCCAAGACAACACTTATCTAGCAATCGGTGAAAAGACCAACGCTAACGGTTCGCGCGCCTTCCGTGATGCACTCGTTGCCGAAGATTGGGAAAAGTGCGTTGAGATCGCGCGAGATCAGATTCGCGACGGTGCACACATGCTCGATCTTTCAGTCGATTATGTCGGTCGCGATGGTGCGAAAGATATGTATGAGATCGCCTCGCGATTTGCTACTGCATCAACTCTGCCCATTGTTCTTGATTCAACTGAACCAAATGTGATCAAAGCCGGACTCGAAGCACTTGGTGGCCGATGCGTTATTAACTCAGTCAACTATGAAGATGGCGATGGCCCAACATCTCGCTTTGCACGAATCATGCCTTTGGTTAAAGAACACGGCGCCGCAGTTGTTGCTCTTACTATCGATGAAGAAGGACAAGCCCGTACTGCTGAATGGAAACTACGCGTTGCGCGTCGACTGATTGAAGATCTAACTGCTAACTGGCAAATGAAGACTTGCGATATCTTGATCGACGCACTCACTTTCCCTATCGCGACCGGTCAAGAAGAAACCCGCCGCGATGGAATCGAAACGATTGAAGCGATTCGCACACTGAAAGCCGAGTATCCGGATGTCCAAACGACCTTAGGTGTCTCCAACGTTTCATTCGGCTTGAACCCAGCGGCTCGCGTCGTTCTAAACTCTGTTTTCTTGCACGAATGCGTCGCCGCCGGTCTTGATTCAGCGATCGTTCATCCTTCAAAGATCACACCGCTTGCACGCATTGAAGAACGACATAAAGAAGTTGCTCTCGATTTGGTTTATGACCGTCGTAAATACGACGGAGAGACATGTATCTATGACCCGCTAACTGAGTTCCTGCAACTCTTTGAAGGAGTGGAGCTTGCGGCATCTCGAAATGTTAGAGCCTCAGAGCTAGCTGCACTTCCGCTTACTGAACGTTTGCAACGTCGCATCATTGACGGCGAGAAAGTTGGCCTCAGCGATGATCTCGACAGCGCGATGGCTGAGGGCATCAAACCGCTCACGATTATTAATGACTATCTACTTGAGGGCATGAAGGTAGTGGGTGAGCTCTTCGGTAAAGGTGAGATGCAACTTCCATTCGTGCTTCAAAGCGCTGAAGTTATGAAGACTGCGGTTGCTTATCTCGAGCCTCACATGGAGAAGACTGACGATGAAGGACGCGGCACGATGTTGCTCGCAACGGTTAAGGGCGATGTGCACGATATCGGTAAGAACTTGGTGGATATCATCCTCAGTAACAACGGCTATACCGTTGTCAATATCGGAATTAAACAGACGATAAATCAGATTATCGATGCCGCCCAAGAGGCAAATGTTGACGCTATTGGCATGAGTGGTCTGCTCGTTAAATCAACGGTGATTATGAAAGAGAACCTCGAAGAGTTAACCAATCGAGGGCTTGCAGAGAAATGGCCGGTCGTACTTGGGGGAGCCGCGTTGACTCGCGCCTTCGTTGAACAAGATTTAGCTGGCATGTTTCCGGGGGAAGTACGTTATGCACGTGATGCATTTGAAGGACTTCGTTTGATGGATTCGATTATGGCGGTTAAGCGCGGAGTTCCCGGCGCAGCCCTTCCGGCACTTAGAGAACGTAAGGTTCCACTTCGTCCGAATAAGGACGAAGAGTTAATTATTGACACCAAGCGAAGTGATGTTGCCATCGATATCGATATTCCGGCCGCACCATTCTTTGGCTCCCGAATTATTAAGGGCGTTCCGTTAGCAGATTATGTCGAAATGCTCGATGAACGCGCGCTCTTCGTTGGCCAGTGGGGCTTAAAGGGCGCACGTGGCGAGTACGAAACGATGGTTGAAAATGAAGGACGTCCGCGTCTTCGCGCCCTTCTTAATCAAGTGCAATCAAAGGGTTGGTTAAATGCCGCCGTTGTATACGGTTACTTCCCATGTGTCAGTGATGGCAATGATCTCGTCATCTTGCATCACGAAGGCCCTGATAAAGGCAAAGAGCGCACTCGCTTCTCATTTCCGCGTCAATCTCGCGATCGTAGACTTTGCTTGAGCGACTTCTTTGCGGCAAAAGATTCAGGAAAGACCGACGTTGTCGCGTTCCATGTAGTAACAATGGGTAGCGAGATCAGTAAAGCGGCAAATGAACTCTTTGCGGCAAACAATTATCGCGAGTATTTAGAGCTGCACGGTCTCTCAGTGCAGCTAACCGAAGCCCTCGCCGAGCATTGGCATGCCCGAGTTCGCGAAGAGTTCCATGTCCGTGGCGACGACGCCCCGGATCTGCAGGGAATTCTTGATCAGGGCTATCGTGGATCTAGATATTCATTTGGTTATCCAGCATGTCCCAACATCGAGCAACAAGTTGAACTATGCGAATTGCTCGAACCAGGTCGAATTGGTGTCGAACTATCGGAAGAGTTCCAGCTACATCCAGAACAAAGTACCTCTGCGATTATCGTTCACCACCCTGAGGCGAAATACTTCAACGCGAATTGAGTTTCCAAGCAGTTTTCTTCGACATGGACGGACTCTTTTTAGATTCCGAGCCTCAATGGCATGAAGCCGAAACGGTCATGATGCGGGAAAACGGTTATGACTGGAAACCAGAAGATCAATTGCATTGTCTAGGCGGACCGCTAAGTCGCGTCGCTGAGTACATGTCCAATTGCCTGCAAGCGCGAAAATCGCCGGCGCAATTAGAAGAGATGATTATTTCGGAGATGACAGAACGTCTTTCCAAGAAAGTGCCGCTCATGCCGGGAGCGCTAGAAATCTCAAAGGCGATTCATCTTTCGGGCACTAAGCAAGGGTTGGTTTCGGCAAGCCCGCGTCCCATCGTTGATGGCGTACTACGCGGAATGAGTGAAAAGTATTTTGATGTAACTGTCGGTGCGGGTGATATCGAACGAACGAAACCTTTTCCAGATCCCTATCTGCACGCCGCTAAATTACTTGGCGTTGATATCGCGCAATCTCTTATCTTTGAAGATTCACCAACCGGAATAACAGCTGCTGTCGCTAGCGGTGCTTTTGTGGTTGCAGTTCCTCATTATGTGCAAGTGCAAGAGCAGCCACGGTTGAAAGTGATCTCCTCGTTTGAAGAAATTACGACGGTCGATCTAGAAAGATGGTCAGAGATTAACCAACGTGAGCTGGGCAGATAGCCTTAAAGAAACACCAATCACATAACTTCGAGGGGCGTGGCCGAAACTCATTGCGCTCAATCGCTCGAAGGATATCTGCGGCAACATCAAAGAGTATCTGTTCGGTCTTAGCCAAATCTTTCTCAGTAGGCGTGCTCTTGATCAAACGTGTATCACCCATATAAATCAATTGCAGTAACTTTGGGATTACGCCGTTATTCTTCCAATATAAAAGTGCATACACTCGAAGTTGGAAGAAGGCTTTATCTTCCCAGCCAGGTTTGGGCGATTTTCCTGTTTTGTAGTCAACGATACGAACTTCACCGGTGGGTGCTACATCTAAGCGATCTACATATCCGTGAAGATAAAGTTCTGGAGAGAGATCCATCTCTAAATGAAGTTCGCGATACGTTGGCTCGAAGAGAGTTGGATTCTCTAAAGTAAAGTAATTTCCAAGTAGCTCTTCGGCGCGCTTAAACCAGGCACCAGAATCTAGAACTAACTCCTTTATCGCGGGCTTTTCTTCTATCTGCGCCTGCCATTTCTCTGGCAACATTTGTGCGGCGTTTGTGATTGTTCGCTCCGATGCAGGGATCTCAAATAGATCTTCCAGCACCGTATGAATTAACGTTCCGCGTTCGGCATCGATACTTGGTGGTTCGGGTAATAGGTCGATGGTGCGATATTTGTAGAGCTGTGGACAATTATTAAAGTCGCTTATGCGGCTGGGGGAGAGTCTTAACTGGCTCATAATGAAGGAAGATACCCGTTCGATCGCGCTTTGCGCCTAAGATGCTCCCGTGTCTAACGCTAATGAGAACTCTGCCAATTTAGGCGCCAATCGTGGACGTTTTGTCGCTGGTGATCGAGTTCAACTCACCGATCAAAAGGGAAAGATCTACAGCATAACTATTACTCCAGGTAAAGAGTGGCACACCCATAAAGGTTGGATCGTTCACGATGATCTAATCGGTCTTCCTGAAGGTTCGGTCGTTAGCACCAGTGCAGGTTTAAAATTCACTGCCTTTATCCCGTTGCTTACTGATTATGTTCTATCTATGCCTCGTGGGGCAACGATTGTTTATCCTAAAGATGCAGCGCTGATAGTTGGATTCGCCGATATCTTTCCCGGAGCTCGAGTTCTAGAAGCCGGAGTAGGAAGTGGCGCGCTTACGCTCTCTCTGCTTCGCGCCGTAGGACCTGCAGGTTCAGTCCATTCGGTTGAACGTCGTGAAGAATTTGCTGCGAATGCAACATCAAACATCGAGAATTACTTTGGTGGCCGACCTGCAAACTGGTCACTAGCAATTGGTTCGGTACAAGAGCAAGAGTTCGACCACGAGTTCGATCGCGTCATCCTCGACATGCTTGCACCTTGGGAATGCGTAGAGATGGCGGCGAAAGTTCTGCGACCTGGGGGAGTCTTTATGGCTTATGTCGCAACGACCACTCAACTATCTGCAACGGCCGAAGCCTTGAAGGATGACGGACATTTCACCGAGCCAGAGAGTTTTGAAAGTATGGTCCGAGGTTGGCACCATGAAGGTTTGGCAGTGCGTCCGCAACAGAGAATGATCGGTCACACCGGCTTCCTGATCTTTTCGCGTCGCATGGCACCGGGTGTGGAAGTTCTAGCGCGTCGTCGTCGTCCCGCGAAAGGCTCTTACGGTGTCGCGGAAGACTGAGCGTTTAGTTAACTTAACGATCGCACTGTTAGCCACTAAGAGGTATATAACTAAGTCTGAGATCTTTCGAACAGTTGATGGATACGAAGGAACCGCAGAAAGTAAAGAGCGGATGTTCGAAAGAGATAAAGATGATCTACGTAATCTAGGTATCGAGATTGAAGTCGGATCGTTCGACCCTCTCTTTGAAGATGAAGCGGGTTATCGAATCAAGCCAGATCGTTATCAATTTCAATTAGGCGAAGTAACCAGCCAAGAAATCTCACTTCTATCACTGGCTGCAGAAGCATGGCGCGGTGCCGCGTTAGATGGATCAGCTCTAACCGCGCTAAGAAAGCTACATGCCATTGGAATCGAATCTGATATCGAATCGATCCCTGACCTTGCGCCACACGCAAATATTCGCGATAAAAACCTGCAAATTGCAATCGGTGCGATTACTTCTCGACAGAAGATCACCTTTAAATATTTGAGCGAAGAGTTAACAGAACAAGATCGTAAGATCGCACCCTATGCAGTCACATCGCGTTACGGACATTGGTATTTGTATGGCATGGATCTGGAAAAGCTGGGAATCAGAAGTTTTCGAATTGATCGTATCTCAGGAGATATATCTCCGGAAGGAAAGACCGGATCTTTCGAAGTAGAGAACAACTTCGATCTTGCCAGCCTAAGCTCAAATGTAGATGAGGTTCGTAAGGCAGTTATCTATCTCCGAACTGGAAGGGCTATAGCCCTTCGCTCCCGATCTGTATCTTCATCGAATCAAAGCGATGTTGCCGGTTGGGATAAGGTCGAGTTGAGTTTCCGAGACACAGAGCGATTTATCGAAGAAGTTCTTTGGTATGGCGATGATGCGATTGTTATCTCGCCAAAGGATGTTCGCGACGAAATCGTAAAGCGTTTGGAGCTCGGGGTGAAGCGTTATGGCTAAGCAGGCCACGTCTCCGATTGCTAAAACAGCTCGGCTCCTAGATCTTGTTCCATTTATATCCACGCATCAGGGCATAGCCATTAAAGATCTTGCTAAAGAGTTCGCGGTTACAACTGAAGAGCTTCTAGATGATCTCAACACCCTTTGGATGTGCGGACTTCCGGGATATACGCCGCTTGAGTTAATTGATCTCTCATTTGAATCGGGCTACGTTTCTATACGTAACGCTGAGATTCTTCAGAAGGTACGCCTGTTGACGAAGGAAGAGCTGGTAGTTATCGCGATCGGCCTAGATTTCCTCAAAGAGTCTCTCTCTAAGGATCGGGAAGATCTTTTACTTGCTATCGGATCACTTCAAGGAAAGATCAAATCACTAATCGGAGATATTGCACAGGTTACTCCGACAGTCGATAGTAGCCATCGAGCAATAATCTTAAGGGCGCTCAAGGAACGTAGAAACCTAGAGATTCAATATCACTCACTGATTCGAGATCAGATTTCGACGAGAGCCATTACCCCGCTTGAACTGGGTGAAGATAGGGGAGTTGAAGTACTTCTTGCCTATTGCAACTCTGCCAAAGGATTTCGCACCTTCCGTCTCGATAATGTGAAAAATCCGAAACTTCTCGATTCAAGTGAAGTAATTTCCAACACTAAGAAGGAAAGTGAAGAACTTTTTCGAGCTAAGTGCAGAGTTGATTCTCGTTTAAGAACAACTTTTGAAAGGTTTCGTTTAGAAACCGATATAGCCACCTCACCCGGCTTGAGTTCGAGCAAAGGGGTCACAGTTGAGGTTGCCTCATTTAGCCAAGATTGGTTGGTTCGAAACTTTATGAGCACTCTGGCTAACACCGAGATCACAGAGCCAGCAGAACTAGCCAAAACCGTAGGCGCGAAGGCACAGGCAACCTT
>Ga0208788_1000465_pt1 | contig 20017 bp, 17 predicted proteins | sample Wag4_2014_7_11_3_FD_187363 | JGI IMG/M metagenome (GOLD analysis project Ga0208788, IMG submission 187363) | Fresh water mixed with fracking chemicals microbial communities from Ohio, USA - Utica-2 Time Series FC 2014_7_11 (SPAdes) (version 2) ...
GGACCTGCCTCGCAGGTGGGTCCACTCATCAACGAAGCACAACTCGAACGGGTGGACGCGCAGGTCGAAGATGCCGTGGCAAAGGGGGCAAGCGTATTGTTGGGCGGGCATCGGCTTGATGGGCCAGGGTGTTTTTACGCACCCACAATCCTCACAGGTGTCACGCCTGATATGCGGGTGATGCAGGAAGAAACCTTCGGCCCACTCCTACCCGTCGTCGTCTGTGAATCCGAATCCGAGATGATCCAAGCGGCCAATGCATCGAATTTCGGTCTGAGTGCCAGTATCTGGACCCCCGATCTGGCACGGGCCGAGCGCATTGCGGGCCAGTTGCAGGCGGGAACCATCTGGGTTAATACGGGCCTTGCGTCGTATGGCAATCCCTTGTTGCCACGCGGGGGCATCAAGGAGAGTGGCATTGGCAAGTCTGGGGGCGAGGCCGGCTTGATGGAAATGGTGAACACGCGCCTCATTGAGGTTAGTGGGCAGCGTTTTGGCAAATTGTGGTGGTTTCCTTTGTTACCCAACGCAAGCCAGATTTTCTCGACCTTGCTGGGTGTCGTACACGGTACAGGGGTGCGATCGCGGTTCAAGGAAATCTGTGCGTTCATTCGAAACCAGGCTTTCCCGTTGTCCTGATGCGTACGGTGTCATCGTTGCCAAATCAGTGAGGTGAGCCCGGCGAGTTTAATCCTGCCGATTTCAACCAGCGCGTGATGCGGTGGCGGCTCGATTGATGAAGACGAATCTGCCTGACCTCACGAATCAAGCATCCGTCCGCTAAGCCATTCAGGCGCTTTTCAATCAAACTGCCGAATTGCGTGATCTGCTTGACCAGGTGCAATCTGACGCACAAGCCATCAAACAGACCTTGAGCGAACTGAAGGGACGTCCGCAGCCAGCGCTGCCGTCAGCCAATTCGTGCTCTGGTCTCATTTTTCAATTCGCTGCGGCATTCATCCGGACCAGGGCTGTGGAGATGAAAGAATGCTAACTCCCAAGCCGCCCCCAAAACGATTCGCCCGATGCTGACGGGTGTTTGGCAGTCTGGATTGAATACTTCGCTTGAATGGAACTGGCTCAGTTACGGACTTTTCATCGACGCAAGGGCGTGCTATCTCATGAACGTATCGTGCAAAGGGGGTGTCCGGCATGTCACAGGTTTATGATCCCGTCCAATTGGCGGCAGAGCGCTCGAAGATCGAATCGTTCGTCCAAACGGTTTGTCAAAAGTTTGACTGGGAACTTTACGAGCAAGCGGAAGTCACGGAACTCGTACGCGAAGGCCTGGCCAAGAATCGCATCGAGTATGGCTTCCAGGCGTGCCCGTGTTACAGCTTCCTGTCGTACCACAAACGGGACGCGCAAGGTGAATTGCTGCGCGATGCCAAGGGGCAACCGCAAAAAAACCTGAAGGTCAATTGCCCGTGTGAGCCTGCGCGCGAGCTTGATGTGCCCGGGACAAAGCAGTATGCCTCAATGGCAGAGATGGAGCAAAAGACCGCGTTTTGGCCGGATCGTGGCACCATCACCGAAAACGCTGACAAAACAGTTACCTTGACGAGTTACCACCCAGGCTTTTGCCATTGCTTTCTGTTCAAACGCCCTGGTGCCACACTCTAGGAAGCCGTCGATGCTGAAGTTCGGGGGCAATGTTTGTTTTGCCGTTGATTTTAACCGTCAACATGCTTTTCCAGGTTCGATGGACTGGCGTGGGCCCGGCCCCAGTGGCGAAGGCCAACTGATGGACTGGCGTGGGCCCGGCCCCAGTGGCGAAAGCCAACTGATGGACTGGCGTGGGCCCGGCCCCAGTGGCGAAGGCCAACTGATGGACTGGCGTGGGCCCGGCCCCAGTGGCGATGGCCAACTGGCGGAGATAGGTTGCTTGAGCAGGGTGGCTGCCCGTTTGAATGCGTGTCTGTTCGCCCTTAAGGCGTGCGTTTGGCATTGCAGCGACCGGATGGCTGAGTGGTCGGAACGATCCGGAATTGGGCCTTGGGTGTGGTTGGTTAAGGTTAGAAGACCGTTGGGGTAATCAAGGTGACAGAGTTTGTTGTGGCCAAGCCGGGTGATCCCGTGGTCTCGCTCGAAGGCGTGCATCATCGCTACGCGGCGCGGGAAATCCTTGCCGGTGTGTCGTTGACGGTGCACTGTGGGGAATGCGTGGGCCTGATTGGGGTGAACGGCGCGGGAAAAAGTACCCTGCTCAAGGCATTGGCCGGCCAATTGCGCCCCGATGTGGGGCAGGTGGTTGTTCGCAGGGGCGCGAGCCTGGCATACCTGAGTCAGGATCACAACTGGGACGAAGGTGTCACGGTGGAGGAGGCGGTGTTATCGGGTGCCGCGCCGTTGCGCGAGGCCCTGCAACGGTATGTGGAGTTGGGCGATCGCCTCGCGGCAAACGGTGATGATGCCGCTTTGCTCGAAGCGCACACCGCCCTTGCGGAATGGCTGGAGTTGCACGGCGCCTGGAATCTGGAGCGGGATGCGCAGATGATTCGGCAGCACTTGTGCGTGCCTGCGCCCGAGCGCCTGGTGGCTGGATTGTCAGGCGGTGAGCGCCGGCGGGTAGCACTGGCGCAGGCTTTGGTTGCAAAACCTGACTGTTTGATTCTGGATGAACCAACCAACCACCTGGATGCGGCGAGTATTGCCTGGCTTGAGACGTATTTGCGCGGGTTTGGTGGTAGTTGTTTGCTGGTCACGCATGACCGGTATTTCCTGGATCGCATTGCCGATCGGATTATTGAATTGGAGGCGGGCAGCCTGACTGGTTACGCGGGGAATTACTCCGCCTATCTGGAAGCGAAAATGGCGCGGCAGGCAGCCGATGCGCACCGCGAGCGGGCGCGGCAAAATTTGCTGAGGCGGGAGCTTGCGTGGGTGCGCAAGCAGCCCAAAGCGCGCCAAGCGAAGAGTCAGGCGCGCGAAGCGGCGTATGAGGCGTTGGCTGCCGAGGCGGGTCCGCTTGTGTTGGATGACGTGGAACTGCGGATTCCCACAGGCGAATTCAGGCTGGGGAAACAGATTCTTGAATTGAAGAATGTCGGGCATGCGATTGCGGGCCGGACCTTGTTTAAAGGCCTGAGTCTGAGTCTGAGCGCGGGTGATCGCATCGGGGTGGTGGGCGCCAACGGTTTGGGTAAAACAACCCTCATGCGCATCGTGCAGGGTCTGATCCAACCTGACGCGGGTGAGGTGACCATCGGGGCTAACACCCGATTTGTCTATGCCGAACAGGGTCGCGAACAACTGGACTGCACCAAAACCTTGCTGTCTGAAGTGGTGGGTGATGGCCTCTATTTGACCGTGGATGGCCAAACTATCACGGCACGCACGTACCTGAAGCGCTTTTTGTTTGATGATGACCAAGCCAATCAGGTCTTGTCCCGATTTTCGGGTGGGGAACAGAATCGGGCGCAATTGGCCAAACTGCTCGCACGGGGTGGGAATGTCCTGATCTTGGATGAGCCGACCAACGACTTGGACTTGCCAACCTTGCGCGTCTTGGAAGAGGCTTTGTTGACTTTTCCTGGCTGCGTGTTTGCGGTGAGCCATGATCGTTATTTTTTAAATCGGGTGGCGACCTGGATACTGGCGTTTGAAGGTGACGGACAAGTCGTGTTGCATCCGGGAAATTATGACAGCTACCTGGCGTCGCGTGAACGTGACACCAATACGGGGACAGTGCCCCTGGCGCAGGTGGGGAAAGGTGAGGATAAAGACCCGGTACAGGTCACGCCACGCCGCTTGAGTTACAAAGAGAAGCGCGAACTGGAAGCCATCGAACAATTGTTGGCGGATGATGAAGCGGCTTTGCAGGCGATTGAATCACAGCTTGCGGATCCCCGCCTGTATGTCGATGCGGTGAGTCAAGTGGCTCCTTTAATGCAAGAGGCCGAACGTCTACGCGCGTGTATTGACGGGCGCTACGCCCGGTGGGAAGAACTGGAAGCCCTGGTTTGAATCGTTCGACGATGCGTCGTTTGGCCTTGGTGCACGCGATGACAGCGTGAGCAGTGAATGCGACAGTTCAACGCATTGGCGTAGCGATACCCGTCGCCATGTTTTGGGTAAAAAGGGGCGCTTGGCGGGTATGACAGTCAGGGGTGGTTTTTCTTTCCCAATCAGGGTCGGTTTGCTTGTGGGAAAAGAGGGGAGGTTATGGTTGCTTGGTTTGAAGCGGCGCATTCTCCTTGAAGACCATTCCGGACACAGACATTCACTTCATCTGCTGGAGGTGATCCAGGCGCGTTATTTTGTTTTGCTGGCACCTGACCCTGCTGAGCGTCTGTCGGCGTTACAGCAAGCCCAGGCAAGCATTGATGAGGCATTGGTCATTTTGATGGAACATATCCACATTCTGTCGATGCGGGAGCATCAGTTTCTGAAACAAGCGGAATTACCCGAGATTTTACGTCATTCGACACATTATGTTTTACGTCAGGTGGCATTGCGTCTTTCGCCCGGGTTGCCCGAGGTGCCAGAGCACGCTGGATTGCTTGATGCGCACGCATTTTTTGAGGAAAGTTTGCGCAGGAAGGCGTGGTGAGTGCTAACCCAGCAGCAAGGCCGAGCGGTTGAGCGAGGGTTTGTCGACACGCACGGGGCAATTCTGGGCGATCGCCCAGTTGAGCACGGCTGCGAGGGTCGCGCGGCTCAGACTGTGTACGTGCTCCCAGGCATACGGTGACGGTTGAAGGGCCAAGGATGTTTCCTGGTTGATGCGGGCAAGGCTCTGCGGGGTAATCAGCACGGGTATGGCCAATTGGTGGGCGTCGACAAACTCAAAAACGGCAGAATCGATGCTTGGACATGGCATACATCGTTCCTCCGTGACGATTGTCACGACCCCCTTGATGCGCGCTATCCAGGCATTTTGCCATTGAGAATAATACAAAAACTCGCTGGACGGTCCTGCGATGGCGTGTGCACGTTCCAGCGGAAACGGGCCACGCAAAACATAAAACGGGTACGCGAAGCGTTGTGTCCGAGTGACCTCGGCCTTTGCGTGCGGCAGGTAGACTGCGGGTGCGTTAAGTGCGGCAGCGGGTTCACTTTCTTGGGCACGGCGAAAACGCAGGCCAGCACAGTAAAAAGATTCGCCAGGCGGCCATTGAATGAATGCTTTGCTCTGAAAGTCTGTCAGGCTGAGGCGAATGTACTCAATGCCAAACTGACGCCAATGGTCGCCACTGCAGTGGAAGCGGACTTGCAACAATAAGCTGCGTTCCTGTCGAGGACGGAGTGTGGCCAAATGGAGCATGATCGGAGTGCCTGAGGCGTTGTCCACTTGGATGGTGAGGTTGTGGGGTTCCAAAGCATGCACAACTTGACCGTGAATGTGCCGTATCCAACTCTCCGGCGGGGTGGACAATGGCGCACAGTCCAGTCCGGAAAGGAGCAGGACGTCTTCGGATTGGTTGCGCAAAGTCAGCCTGAGTGGCATCACACCGCCTTCAAGACAGAGCCGCGTATAATCCGGTTGAATGCGCACAGACAAGGGTGTTCCCAGTTCGGCGTCGTCCAGGATTCTTTGAAATCCGAGCATGCAGGGTTGCGGTGCCCGCAGGTATAGCCAAGCCGAGGCGAGGTGCAGGCAGGCGGTGCTGCCATCTGAAACATTGTGACAGTGTAAACTGTCGAAGGGGCCTTCGTATGCGGCGATCGCCCGGGTGTTGTCAATCCAGTCGGCGGTCTTGAAAATCATGGGTTGAATCATTTGGCCATTAATGTTTGACCCTTCTTGTCGACACGCTCGAATCGTATCGGCACGCGCGTGTCGGGCGAGTTCGCCGAATGCTTCAAGCAGGCGCGACGCATCGTTTGCAGGCAAGTGCAGCCATTGTTGTCGCAGTTGCTGGCAGTGTTCGAATAATTCGTTACGCTTGCGATCCAGCAGGCGTTGTCCATCCAGAAGGCTCGCGGCAGGCTTTGGCAAGCTCAGCATCAACCGTGTTGCCGTATGGTGGTCACCGAGGCGGCTGTCGGCGATGATACGATCCAACGCACGAACATAGGCACACAGTTCATCCATCATTGCGCTCCCTGGCAGCCCCCGCACCGATGCAAGCCGTGTTTGAAGGGTTACGGCCCTACCGGTCCTGTACACTGGTGGATGCCATGGTAGTGCGGGCCAGACACAGGCCCTACAAAGGAACTGGCCTTGTTAGGGTGTGTGGGCTCTGGCATACTGTAGGGTTTAAGCAATGATGAAGCAGTGACAGGAGTGTGATCGTGGCCAACGTGGTGGTGGTCGGGGCCCAGTGGGGCGATGAAGGTAAAGGCAAGATAACGGATTGGCTGGCAAGTCAGGCGCGGTGGGTCGTGCGTTATCAAGGCGGGGCCAATGCCGGGCACACGGTGATTGTCGATGGTGAAACATACAAGTTGCATCTGGTGCCGTCAGGTATCCTGTATCCAGAAGTGGCGTGCGTCATTGGTTCGGGAACGGTGATCGATCCTGCACGATTGTTGGACGAATTGACGATGCTCAAAAACAAGGGCATTGACCTTGGCCGTCTCCATCTTTCATCTGGTGCCCACCTCACGATGCCCTATCATCGCATCATTGATGAGTCTGAAGAGCGACGTCGCGGGGGAAGTGCCCTCGGAACCACGGGGCGTGGCATCGGACCAACCTATACCGACAAGGCCAATCGTTCCGGACTTCGCGTTGGCGACTTGCGGGATCCCATGGGCTTTAAAACGCGTCTTGAAGACATTATGGAAACAAAAAACCTGATTCTGACCCGTATTTATGATTGTGCGCCGCTGGATGTGAACCAGGTTTATGACCAATACATGGCTTATGCCGATGCACTTACGCCTTATATCAAGGATACCGTTTCGCTTTTGCACGGTGCTATTACGCGTGATGAGCCAATTTTGTTCGAGGGCGCTCAAGGCACTTTGCTTGATATTGACTTTGGCAGTTATCCCTTTGTTACCTCGTCGCACCCCATTGCCGGTGGCGCGTGTATCGGCGCTGGCGTGGGCCCTAATGCGATCGACCGGGTTTTGGGTGTTGTCAAAGCGTATACCACGCGGGTGGGCGCGGGACCATTTCCGACGGAGTTGTCGGATGAAACCGGAGAGCAATTACGGCGTAACGGTCAGGAATTTGGCACCACCACCGGGCGCGCGAGGCGCTGTGGATGGTTTGATGCTGTCGTTGGGCGTCTCGCGACCCGTTTGAACGGTTTGGATAGCATCGCTGTAACCAAGTTGGATGTGCTGGATGGTTTTGAAAGCTTGCGCATCTGTGTCGGTTACCGTATTGATGGGCGGGTGCTGGATGAGTTTCCAGCGACACTGACTGAGCTTGCGCAAGCAGAGCCCATTTATGAGGAGATACCCGGTTGGCAAGCCAGTACCCGTCACTGTCGTCACTATGACGAGTTGCCGATCCAAGCCCAACGGTATCTTGAACGGCTTGCTGCATTGGTGGGAGCACCGTTGGCGATGGTTGCGGTGGGACCTGAGCGAGACCAGACCATTATCCTTGAGCGGTTGTTGGATGGTCCGCGGCGCCAGTTGCAAGCCGTTTGATGCGAATGGACGCCTCTTCAGCCAAGGCGCCTGAGGGTGGTGGGCGGATCGCCCTGTGGTTGGATGGAAGCCTCGAAGCATGTGTTTTGGCCACGTGGTTCACCAGGCTTGAACGGGAGTGGTTGGCTGTTGTGCCGTCTCGGGTGTCTTGGCATCCGGCAAGGGCACAGGCCGTGGACGCACTGCTGGCCCATTTTGGTTGTCAGCACCACACCATTGCAGCCCAGGACGATCCCTTGGTTTTGCCCGCTTTGCTGGCTTTGATCACGGCTGCAGCCGAGCATGGTGCGTACGGCTTGTGTTTACCTGTGCGGCGTGACCTGACCCAACCTGCTCACGTCGCGCGAATTACCGCCACCAATCAGTTGTTGGCCGCGTGGGGTTTTCAGGCACTGGAGCGCCCCTTCTGGCGCGCGAGTGATCAAGCCATTGCCAGACTGGCGCTGGCACTTGAGGCACCTTTGATTCACGCCTGTACATGCACCAAACCAAGCACGTGCCAAACCGAGCGTTGTGTGCGGTGGACAAAGGTGTTTGGCGCACTGGGTTTGCGCGATGAACCGTGCTGACGGGGCACCGCCGGATTCCTCAGTGTGACAGGACCTTGCTCAGAAACTGCCGCGCCCGATCCGTTTCAGGGTCACTGAAAAATGCCTCCGGCTGACGGTCTTCGACCAAGGTGCCACCGTCCATGAATAACAATCGATCCGCCACGTTTCTCGCAAAGCCCATTTCGTGGGTCACAACGACCATGGTCATCCCTGTATGAGCCAGTTCGGCCATCACCTGCAAGACTTCATTAACCATTTCCGGATCAAGTGCCGAAGTCGGTTCATCAAACAACATGATGCGGGGCCGCATCGCAAGCGCCCGGGCGATCGCCACACGCTGCTGCTGACCGCCCGACAACTGCGACGGGTAAACGTGCGCCTTGTGAGCGAGCCCCACCCGCTCCAACAACTCAATTCCCACTAACGCGGCTGAGGCCTGCGACATCTTGCGAACCTGAATCGGTGCCAACGTGACATTGTCAAGGACGGTTTTATGCGGAAAGAGATTGAAACCCTGAAACACCATCCCGATCTCGGAACGTAAACGACCAATCTGGGTTTGGGGATCCCCCATATCGTACCCGTCAACGATAATCTGCCCACTTGAAATGGTTTCCAACTGATTGATACATCGCAACAACGTACTTTTGCCCGAACCGCTCGGGCCAATCAACACCACCTTCTGACCTTCATCAATCTGACAGTTGATCTCGCGAAGCACCTGGTGCGAACCATAACGCTTGCTCACATTCCTGAACGTAATCATCATTGCAACCCCGTTGGATATGCGACGTTATCAGTGGTCAATGCCCTTTAACCTCCCCCTGCGCTCAAACAACTGTCAGCGCTTCACCATACCCTGCGCGATCAAAAAATTGAGGTAGACATCCAATTGCCTCAATCCCTCACCATCCAGCATGTGTAACTTCTTGACAATCGTTTTATGCTCTTCTGGAATGACGACCGGCAACGCCGCTTCAACCTGCCCTCGCGTTGCTTTGATTACCTCTCCGGTGCCTTCAACAATCCCTTGGGCAATTTCAGGCAAGGTTTCGCTGGCGGGTCGACCGGACAACAAGGTTTCAAGCGGCCCGACTCCCCCCTTAAAACCCAACAGCTGTAACACTTGCTGCTCTGTCACGCCTACCTCGCGCGCCCGTTGCATCCAAAACTGCGCCAAATGATCAAACGGCGAATTGGGAAAAGGCTGAGGCAAAAGTGGCTCCCCCTTGTGTTCAAGCGCGTGCAACCGCAACAGCGTGACAATCAGTCCCACGCATTGTACCCACGATTCACCGTGTTCCATTGAGCCATCAAAATAATTCTTGGGTTTTGGGTACCGTACAGCGAGGTGCCCGTCCCGCTAACGTGTCTTGAAACCGTTTACGAGCCAACACTTCGTTTCGGTGATAAAAACGCAAACCGTCGATCTCCACAAAGGGCTGCAAGACCCCAGCATCGACCAGGCTGACGAATTCACGAAGCGTGTTATTTAACAAGGCCGCCGCGTGATGAGGAGTCAGTAAATCGCGCGTTTCAACCAGCATGGTCGCCCTTTCGAAATTGCCCTGAAAAGGATTTTAACATAATATGGAATCCGCATAGGGGAGCGATGGCCATTGGTCACAGTCAGCAGATGAAATCCCGGGTTACACTGCGCAGCATGTCTGTCATCCGATGTGTCAAGCGGCTTGGCGTCAAACTGGTCGTCCCGGGCGCGGTTGTGCTGGGGTGCCTGTTTTGGTCCGTGACTGCGTGCGCCGCGCCGGTTGCCATCAGCTTCGGCGATGCCCAAGGGGCATTGGATGAGGGCGAGGATGTTGTGGCGTTTTCTTATGATGTCAAACGCCTCTTTCCGCTGGTGATGGCAAGTTTGAGTGCATCGAGGCCGGAACCTGACAGCAAACAGACCAATCTGACACCTGTGCCGCGGATTGCCAGTTGGCGCAGTTTCAGTCTGGTGCATTCGTTTGAGCTGGAACGATTTCGAGAGGGCTTTCGGATTGCTCACGCCGCTGAGCCTGAGGTATTGGCCACGTTGATGCCCGCGTTTGACGAGGTGTTCAAAAAATATGGTGATCGGCCTGACGATTTGGGGATTGGCGCCATTTTCTCCAAAATGAATGGGCGTCAGATCTGGTGTGCGCACGTCACGGAGGCGCTGAATCGCATCATTGATGGTTACAATGAAAACCAGGGGCTCGGCAGCAGTGGCGATGTTGAGTATCAGGTGCGTTTGGCTGCATGGCTTGGCAGACGCAACGAGGCATTGCAACAGGCGGTGGTGCGTCAGGGTGGGCAGCCTCATGTAGGCTTTGTTCAAAGTGTCACCGACGAGAATGGCGTGGCCAACTTCGACCTCCCGCCTGGCGTTTGGTATGTGGCCTGTCAGCGAAACGATGGGCGCTATTGGTACAAGGCCCTCCGGGTTACAGCTCGGGGCGGCTCCATCAAACTCGGCTCGACGGATCTGCAATCCGGCAGGCTCACATTGTCTGAGTGGATCGGCTCCTAGCGCACCAATCCTTGAATGACTGCAGGTTTTAATCAGGTCACCCAAGGCTAGAGGACTGGTAACCAAGGTTCGGCGTGGCCGCCCACGGCATGACGGTTCGTTTTGCACTCTGCCGACACCAAAGATTCTCAACCAATGGCCGACAGCGAGGTTTGACGCCAAAACCCGCGGTAGGAGCCCAGTGCGATAGCAGCGCCCGCTGGGATCTGTGCGGGGGGCGCGGGGTAACCCGCGTCCCCACCGCGACCTCTGCAAGCAGCTGGGGCGCGCCACCTACCGGAAACAATCGATCGCCGGCTCCCAAACACAGGCAAAAAGGACTGGCAGCGATGCAGCAACGCATGCGCTCGTGTCGCGCGCAATTCAAACCCGTTTGAAACAACAAGCACACAAAAACAAGATGGGAGTTCCCAAAAAACGCCTTTGTCATCATGTGCGGCCGCGTCAAGCGGTGATTCAACGACGATCACTTATACAACGCTGTGGGCGAGCCCTTGGGGTCTAGCGTCGAACTCCGCTTTATAATTGGCCATATCTGGACGACCGAGATTGCCGAACATGAATTTTTTGTACGCTTCGACGCCGGGTTGATCCAACGGGTTGATGCCTTGCAGATAACCTTCCGTCAGGGTAGCCACTTCCAGCAGATAAAACAGTTGGCCAAGCGTATAGGCATTGATTTCAGGCAGAATCAAATTGATGCTGGGTCGCCCGTCTTTGGCGTAGGCAAAACGTGTTCCCTCCATTGCGCCCGTCTGCATCTGATCGAGGCTCCATCCCGTCAAATAGTTGAGCCCATCAAGGTCGTCACGATCATCGGGAACAGTGATGGCATGCGCGCTGCGTTCAACCACCAGGTTTGTCACAACGGTATTGCGCGGTCCCTCCTGGATTTGTTGCCCCCGGGCATGAAGATCCCGGGAATTGACCGATGCAATGGGTATGCGCCCGCCCTCGGCCTTGCCGAGACTTTCGGCGCACAGTTGGTCGTACCAAAAACCCACGTATTCCAGACGCTTGCTCCAAGAAGCCATCAAGGACACGTTGCGCCCACGCTGGTAAGAAAGATGCATCAACGCAGCGTACATATAAGCGGGATTCTCAAACATTTTGTTGCTGCGACAACGAATGGCCATTGCGTGGGCACCGGCGACCAACGCCCGGATGTCAACGCCCGCAATCGCCGCAGGAAGCAAACCGACCGGTGTGAGGATCGAGAATCGCCCCCCCACATTGTCTGGAATCACAAAGGTCTCATAACCGGCACGATCGCTGAGACGTTTCAAATTACCAAGTTGCGCATCTGTGGTGGCGACGATGACATCCCGAACCGCCGAACCATAAACCTGTTCGGCGCGTTGTCGAAACAACCGAAATGCCACCGCCGTTTCAATGGTCCCGCCCGACTTGGAAATGACATTTTGGGTAAAGCCATCATCTATCCCAACAGGTCCCTGCGTGGGCAGCCGTTCAAGTAATGCGTGCATTACGTCTGTGTCGAGATTGTTGCCCTCAAAATAGATGCGCGGGCGGCCGTTACGCTGTGCGCGACTCAGTTCGTTGCGATAGGGCGAAAAGAGTGCCTCCAAAATGGCGCGTGCACCGAGGTAGGAGCCGCCGATACCGAGAACGACGTGGGTATCGGCCAGCGCTGCGAGGCGATCGGCACAGGCTTGAATGGCCGCTAATTCGCTCGGGGCCTGTTCGGGCAGGTCAAGAAAACCCAAAAACTCCGAACCGTCACCCGTGCGGGTTTCAATGGCGTGATGGGCCAAGGCGAGCGCAGGTCCCAACGCCTCCAGCGCCGATTCATCAAGCCCTGATTGCGTCCCGATCATCCGCGAAAGCATATAGTTATAATCAAGACGCACCGCCATGCGCGCTTGCCATTCCGGGTTCAAAAACTCCACGCTCCGCCTGCTTTCTTTGCTTGCCGACAAAAACCCGGCATTGATCATGACCTGTCGAGGGATTTTAACTGACTCATTGTTACCTTGATTCACGATACGATCAACCGGTATGGTCTGGAACCTAATAAAACAATGCACTGCAGACTGCCCTGCCCGATACGACAAGTCCTGTCCACCCACCTGAAAACGGCTTTTGACTGATCGCTTTCACGAGTTTGCCTGCCGCTTGTGGGGCAGATGGCCCGCTTCCTTTGGTTAATCAGGCGCGGGTTGCTTTCGGTGGCGCAAATGCGGTACGCCAAGCGTTGCCAATAGCTGATTTCGAGGCGGTGACGAACTGACCGGTTCCGTCACCGCCTCACGGACTGCCCCGACGATAGGCGCTGGTTGAACCGGGTACAAGAATACGCGTACGTTCGTGTTTTTGCGATCGCTGGGCCGTAAGGGAAACACCGTTTGGCGCATCGTGACACAAGTTTGTTTGCAAGGTGGTATTTACGCGTGAGTGGCGCCATCGTTGAGTTGATTATCAAACGTCCGTGGGCGATTGTTGGTTGTTGGTTGGTCGTGATGCTGATGTCGCTGCCGCTCAGTTTGCATTTGGGTGATCGACTGGCGCGCAGTCACCTGGATATTCCGGGCAGTCAAGCGGTCGATGTGATGAATGAGTTGACGGACAATTTCGTCAATCCCTACATCGCGCCGCTGGTTGTCGTGATTGAGACGCCAGCGCGCACGCCAGGCGATCCGGCACTGGATGCCTGGCGTGCGCGCCTGAGACAGCGACTTGCGTCGGTGCCGGACGTCTTGGGTGTTGTCGATTCCAAGCCTCCGCTTGGTTTGTCGTTGCCGCGCTTACGTGATGCCCACGCCGAAGTGTGGTTTATCGGTCGGACCTTGCGGGATCGCGAACGCAGTCTCCTGCCGCCTGTTCGCGAGATAATCCAACAGGAATTACCCACGCTGAAGGCTTTCGATTCCGCGGCACAGGTTTATGTGACGGGCGCGGGGGTTTTGGAAGCCGACATTGTTGGGGGAACGATGGGTGACAGTGCCACGGCGGAACGGCGTGTACTGCTTCCTGCCTTGGTCTTGCTGATGCTGGTATTTGGTACGCCACTGGCTGCCGCCATGCCGGTTTTGTTGGGCGCGGCTGCGTGTTTGCTTGCCATGGCCTTGTTGGTTGTGGGAACAGACTGGGTTGGCATGAATGGATTTGCCCAGACCACCGTGTCGATGATCGGTTTGGCGTTGGGAATTGATTACTCGCTGCTGGTTGTTTCACGATTTCGTGAGGTGCGGCGTGGCGGAGCATCGGCAGCAGACGCTGTCAGGATGGTGTTTAAAACGGCTGTTCGCACGGTGCTGGCGTCGGGCTGCCTGGTTGTGATTTGCATGGCAGCTTTGCTGATTTTAGGAACCACGGATGCTTACTCGGTGGGGGTTGCGGGCGTTCTGGTCGTGGGCGCCGCGCTTGCCGCTGTATGCACCTTGTTGCCTGCTCTGTTGCTGCTGGGTGACCGGTGGCTCGATTGGCCGGCAGGTTGGTCACGCCTGACCGATTCGGGGTGGGGGGCTCAGAAATGGTTGCGTTGGGGCGCTTTTGTTCAACGCCATCGGTTTTGGTTGAGCCTCGGTGTACTCGCACTGTTGTTGGCGATCGCCTGGAATGCCTCCAGAGCGGTGTTTGGGGTGCCGGAAACCCGTCATTTCCCGGCAGAACTGGAGGCGGTCAAGGCTGCATCAGTGTTGAAGCGTCTGAATGGTGCGAGTGTCAGTCAACCGATTCCGATGGTTGTAAGCACCCGTGACACCGGTGGGGTATTGGGTGCAGCAGGGGTTAAGCAGATGTTGGAACTGTCGCGGCGCTTGCATGAGGATCCGCGCATCAAGGCTGTTTTGTCGCCGGTGGACTTGCGGCCTGGCACAAAGGCGATGGCTTATCGCCTGTTGTACGCGAATGCTGAGCGCGCCTTGCAGCGTTATCCCGCGATCGCGACCTATACCCTGAGTCGGGACCACCGAAAAGCCTTGTTTTTGGTGTGGCCACAAGATGCCGTGACGCTGAAAGAGGCGGAGGGCATCGTTGCGGAGTATCGGCGGTATGCGGGAGAGTTGGCGGTTGCGATCAGCGGCAATGCCGCGTTAAACCTCGATTATAGACTCGCATTGGAACAGCGGGCGCCTTGGTGCCTCACCGCCGTGTTTGTGGGGTCGTTTGTCTTGCTTGGCATCCTGTTCCGTTCAATACTGATCCCGTTTAAAGCAATTTTACTGAATCTGTTGGCTGTTTCAGCATCGCTTGGGGCGCTCGTGCTGGTTTTTCAGGATGGTTGGTTGTCCAGTTGGATTGGCCTTGCCGAACCGATTAACGCCTGGCCTTTGTTCATTCCGGTATTGGTGTTTTGTGTGACGTTTGGCCTGAGTATGGATTACGAAATCTTTTTACTCAGTCGGGTACGGGAAGCGCGAAGTCAGATGAATGAAGAGCAGGCGATTTTGGCAGGAATGGGCCAGTCTGGCAGCATCATTGCGGCGGCGGCCTTGATGATGATCTTGGTGTTCGGTTCGTTTGCCTTTGCGCGAATTGTATTCACGCAATTGTTCGGCCTCGGGTTGGCCGTGGCCATTTTGCTTGATGCGACTTTGATTCGCGCGATACTGGCTCCTGCTTTGTTGCTGCTCGCGGGTCGTTGGAACTGGTGGCCAGGCGATCGCACCGACCAAAAGTTCCCGTCTTGACAACCCGGTGTGGTGGCTCACAGCTTAAACGGCGTTTGGGTCCAGGTTTCCGAGCGTTGCCAAAGGATTTGAGCGAGCCCCTCGTCAAGCGCCTGCATAGAAGGTGCCGCCGGGCCCGGTTTGCCCCAAATTTCGCGAAAACCGTTGGGGCCCCAGTAAGCACCATTGGGGATGGATGTGTCCAAGGCTGCCGCGATTTGCGGTGCAGCGCCCGATTCCGCATCCATGGCCAAAAAGCGGCTCAACCAGGCAGTCACGCTCATATCACGAAACAACGGGGTGTGGGTCCAACCGGGATGGGCTGCGACAGCCGCCATGTGGGGATGGGTCTGCTTCAGGCGGCGGGACAACTCGAGACTGAAAACCAGGTTTGCCAATTTGCTGTTGGCATAGGAGTGGGGCGCACCAAAGTCCTTGGCCGGATCGGCATTGGCAAAGTCCAGGGTTCCACGACGGTGGGCGATACTGCTGACCGTGACGACCCGTGCTGCGGGCGCCGCTGCCAAAAGTGGAAAAAGTCGGGCCGTCAGTAAAAAATGACCCAAATGATTGACGCCAAAATTGGATTCGAAGCCATCGCGCGTTTGGATGTGGCGAAAGTTCATGACACCTGCGTTGTTGATTAATACATCAATCGTCTTCTCCGATGCCAACAAGCGCTCGGCAAAACGCTGGATACTGGCCATATCCGCCAAATCGCACAGGGCAATCTGCGTTAACTGGTCCGTTGGGCCAAGAATGGCCTGCAGTTTGTCGACATCCCGAACCGCAGCGATGATCCGCGCGCCCTGGGCTGCCAAAGCGCGGACGGATGCCAATCCGAGTCCACTTGATGCGCCCGTGATTACAACCGTCTTCCCATCCATACGCTGCGACACAGACTATCCTTTCAAGCCAACCATTTCGCCCCGTGACCCATTTCACAGCAACGTTCACGACTCTATCACCATGATAACAGCCACACAACGATGCGTCTCGCAAGGGGGAAGGCATCCATTTGCTGATTGGTCGTGAAATGTTCGGTCGCTTTATGCTGGTTGTGACACTGGGCGTCGGGTTTGTTATCGTTGCATCTGGGGCGGCCAGTTATCGTCCCAACAGCGAAATCGACGCCTTTCACGCCGGCACGAACGATCGAATTGTCATTGTGACGGGTATAAATAGTAGCAAGCGATGCCAAAAAACAGCGATAACACCGATACACCTCGCGGCAGGCCACTCGCAAAGTTTTGGGTGAAAAAGGGTTGACGAACGGCACAGATAAGGTGCGGTGGGACAGGGAGACCGACGATGCAAGAGACATGGGTGAACCAGGACTTATCGATCACACCTTGTACTGAGCCTGCTCGCGATTGTGCTGGCACAGTCTTTGGCAGTTTCGACTCGGTTGTGGAGGGTTGGTATTGGGCGTGTGCGGCCGGCGAATTGCGGCGCGGGCAGATCCAACCCCTGAATTTTCTTGGTCGGAACATTGTCGTATTCCGCGATGAGCAAGGCGTCGCCCGCGCGATGGATGCGTATTGCCCCCACATGGGTGCCCATTTGGCTGAAGGGCGGGTGGATGGTGAGGGGATTCGCTGTTTCTTTCACCACTGGAAAATGGGTGCGCAAGGGCAGGTGGTCGACATTCCGTGCCAATCGCATCCTGCGCGCGTGGGTGTCAAGGTGTGGCCCGTGGCGGAGCAGTATGGCATGGTCTGGATCTGGAATGGAGCGGTTGCTTTGCGCCCAGTGCCTTACATCCCGGAATTGGCCGGTCAGGAAATTGATTGGTTGCTTGGCAATCGGTTTGAGAAGGGGTGCCATCCAAACATTGTGATGGTAAATGCGATTGATGAGCAGCACTTTCATTCGGTACACCCATTGGCATCATCGTTGGCGGATGGTTTGCATTTTGCGGTATCGTCCCCGGCGCAAAACTGTCAAATGTTTGACAATGATCGTCCCGTTCCAACAAACAACCCCTTCAACCGTTTGCTGGCGCGTTGGTATGCGGGGCCTTTGACGTATCGGATGGTTTATTGGAATGGTTCTACCGGTTCGGTGACGGTTGGGCCTGACTTTTTGCATTTTCACATCATTTTTGCCTTGCGTCCGACGGCTAAAGGGACATCGGAGGGCCAGACCATTTTGGTGACGGCCAAGCGCAAAGGGGTGATGGGGTGGTTGCTCAACCGGGTCATCTTAAAAGTGACGGAGATTGTGGGCAATTATTTTGCCAAGGGCGATACGCAGGTTTTCCAGACGATTCATTGGAAGTTTCAGACACCGATCGGCGCGGATCGCCCAATCGTTGAGTTTATTCGGCATGTCGAGCAGCAACGGGCGGTACCGTGGGGCAGTTGGGATGGTGACCAAAACGATTCTGCGGTCTTGGCGGCAAAACGCAAGGGGGACGCGTGTCAGCATTGATCTCGCGAACGGTTGCCGTCCGTGAACTGGACCACAAGGTGCGTCAGCGCATGTATGCGATTTTCGAAACGTACTACACGGCGGTGTCACAGGAACAGTTTGAAATCGATCTTGCCAATAAAGATGCGGTCATTTTGTTGCTGGAACGCGGGTCAAACGTGTTGAGGGGTTTCTCGACCTTGCGGCAGATGGTGCTGACAGACGAATCGGGTCGAACGGTGCGGGCCATTTTTAGTGGTGACACCGTGGTTGAAGCGGCATTTTGGGGGCAAAAGGTTTTGGGTGTGGCATTTTTGCGGTATTTGTGGTTTGCGAAGCTGAAGCGACCGTTTGAGCCGTTGTACTGGTTTTTAATCAGCAAAGGATACAAGACCTATTTGCTGATGGCCAACAATTTCCCAACGCATTACCCACGGCATGAATGTGCGACGCCGCTGACCGTGCAAGTTTTGATTCATCGATTTGCGCAGGGCTTGTTTGGCGCGGATTATGATCCGGAATCCGGTTTAATTCGTTATGCGGTGTCGAAAGGACAACTGAAAAGTGGCGTCGCCGAGGCGACGCCAGATGAAATGGTACGTTTTCCGCGCATTCGTTTTTTTGAGCAAAAAAACCCGTACTGGCGAGACGGTGCCGAGTTGGTATGTTTGGCGGAAATGACTTTCGGTTTGCCGTTTGCCTATGGGTGGAAGCGCGTCAAAAAGGTGACCCTGGCGCCTTTTTATCGACTCAAGGCGCGACCGGTTGTGCGTGACGTCAGTGTAGCCATTGAACGGGAGTCCGGAATACAACCCCTGGTTGGTGCGTTGGATACAGGGAGTGTTTCCGATGGTCGTTGATGACATGCCCGTGTGCGATCGCACCCAGTCGATTTTGCGTCACGCTTTGCACAAGGCGGGGAGTACTTTCGAGTCTTTTAAGGGTGTGCCTGATAATTTTTGGGATGGGCAATTTTTTAATCTGGAACGCACAAGCGTCTACCGTTCGGCACGGCGTGATGTGCAGCAGCAAATTGTTTCGCGGTGTAATCGGGGTTTGCTTGAGGAAGCTTTTTACATTGAGGATGCCGGCATGGTGTATGCGTCTCGCATGTGCATGCTGGCTGATTCCGATGAGGAACGCATGCTATATGCCTTGTTCGCGGCTGATGAGGCCACCCATTATGCCTGGGTGAAAGAGGCGTTGGGTCAGGCGATCGCCCAAGTCAAGCCCAATGCGTTTCACCGTATCCTGAATGAATCGATCGCCGCTCACAACCCGGCAACACTCGTCTTTTTGATTCAAGTGGTGCTGGAAGGCTGGGGCTTGCAGCGCTACAGCGACATGATGCGGGGCTGCCAAGAACCGTGGTTTCGGCAGGTGTTACAGGCCATTTTAAAGGACGAAGCGCGTCATCATGGTGGTGGGGTCGTACTCAATGTGCAAAAGTCGTTGGTGGCCAAGTTGGGTCGCAGTGAGCGTCAGGTGTTGATTGATACGCTCAGGCAATTTTTGGGCATGGTGCAGGTAGGGCCGCAAGCGGTACTGTCGGCCATTGATGAGGCAGTGGGTGGCTTGTCGCGTGCCGAACGGGTGAAGACCCTGGAGGAATTGGATACAATGGCACACAGCGCCTCGCGTTTGAATACCTTGCGCCAGTTGATGGCGCAGGAGGGCGCACACGATGTGATTGTGGCTCTGGAAGAATTGCGTGCGTTTGACCCTTTGGAAGCAACGAGGTGTGTATGAGTGAGAAGCTGCCCCGTCCGGTTTCGGCAATCGTTCAGGATGAAAAACTCTGCAAGAAGATTCATCTGAATCATTCACGCAACAAGGAGCAGGATCATACGGCATTGCTTGACCAAGCGGCGAAAAAGTTTCGATATGAGGACTGCCAGCATCAGTATTGGAACTCGCCGGAGCATTCGCTGCTACATGGTACGCCATTGTGGGATCAGGCGGATGAGACGCAGCGTTTGCGTTTGAATCAGTTGTATTGGGTGGCGTATTATTCGCAGATCATCTCAGCGGAAGTCGCCACAATTTTCTTGAATCAGACCTGCGCGGCCGGACTTTATGCCTTGGAAGATTTTCGCGGGGTCTGTGATATGTTGGACCTCGAATCGGCCCAGGAACGCGCGCATATCAATGCGTTCAAAACTGTGAGCGATCAAGTCGAGGAAGCGCTTTTCGGTGAGCGGGTGTTTTCATGGTCCATGCGCAGCCCCTACGCGCAGACCATGCTTTTTCCGGACACCAACAAATTGAAGGATATGTGGCGCACCTTTCAGTTGCAGGCGTACAACCTGCTCACGTCAAGCAATGCGTTCATCGCGTCGCAGTATTTTACGGTGCGT
>Ga0208788_1000466_pt1 | contig 19988 bp, 17 predicted proteins | sample Wag4_2014_7_11_3_FD_187363 | JGI IMG/M metagenome (GOLD analysis project Ga0208788, IMG submission 187363) | Fresh water mixed with fracking chemicals microbial communities from Ohio, USA - Utica-2 Time Series FC 2014_7_11 (SPAdes) (version 2) ...
GTTTCTTTTCTGATCAATCACAGCTAAGTGATGTCAACTTTAGCTGACATAGGTGTTCCATGGAACGCATCCTTAAGGGGCGCTCGGCGCTCGTCACCGGTTCAACTTCGGGCATTGGACTTGGCATTGCGCTGCTGCTGGCGGAATCCGGCGCCAAGGTGATGCTGAATGGCATGGGCAAGGCCGAAGACATTGCGGCGGCGCGCGCCAAGGTGGGCGCGGCGATGGGCGGGGGTGAGGCACCCTATTCGGCGGCGGATCTCTCCAAGCCCGCCGGCGTGCGCGCCATGGTGGCGGAAGCCGAAGCGGCGCTTGGGGGCGTTGATATCCTGGTGAATAATGCCGGCATCCAATTCGTGAGCCCCGTTGAGGATTTCCCGGAAGAAAAATGGGATGCGATCATCGCGATCAATATGTCGTCCAATTTCCACGCCATTCGCGCCGCACTGCCGGGGATGAAGGCGCGCGGCTGGGGGCGGATCATCAATATCGCTTCCGCGCATGGGCTGGTGGCCAGCCCCTATAAGGTTGCTTATGTGGCGGCCAAGCATGGCGTGGTGGGCATGACCAAGGTTGTCGCTTTGGAAATTGCCGAGACACCCATTACCTGCAATGCGATTTGCCCTGGCTTTGTGAGGACGCCGCTTGCCGAGGCGCAGGTGAAGCCACTCGCGGATAAATTCGGCATTTCGGAAGAAGCGGCGCTGCGCGATCATTTGCTGGTGAAGCAACCTTCGCGGCGTTGGATTGAGGTGGAGGATATTGCACGCATGGCGCTTTATTTGTGCGGCCCCGGTTCGGGCGCGGTGAATGGCGCGGCGCTTTCCATTGATGGCGGCTGGTTGGCTGCGTGATGGACGCGAATATCCCGGCAGGGAAGGGGGCCGGGGCGCCGGCGGATGAACTGGCATCGCCTGCGGTCGCCAAGGCAGTGGCAAAGAAACGGCTCAGCCTGGCGCTGCAAGGCGGCGGTACGCATGGTGCCTTTACCTGGGGTGTCATGGAACGGCTTTTGGAAGATGAACGCATAGATTTTGATGGGTTTTCCGGCACTTCTGCGGGTGCGATCAATGGCGCCATGGTCGTGCAGGGCCTGATCGAAAATGGCCCGGCAGGTGCCATCAAGGCGTTGGATCGTTTCTGGCGCAGCATGGCCGCCAATCTGGCGGTAAGCCCCTTGCAGGCGCTGCCTTGGGAAAAGGCAATGTGGGGGCATGACCTGACCTGGTCCATCGCCTATCGCACTTTCGATACGCTGTCGCGCGTGTTGTCCCCCTATCAAATCAATCCTTTCCCCATCAATTACAATCCACTCCGTGATGCGCTGAACCAGAGCATTGATTTTGAGCGACTGCGCGAAGAAACCAAGGCGCCGCGGCTGTTCATTTCCGCGACCAATGTGCGCACGGGCAAGCCTCGGGTTTTCACGCGACGTGAAATTGACGCAGAGGTGCTGCTGGCTTCCGCCTGCCTGCCGCAGGTTTTCAAGGCGGTGGAGATTGATGGCGAGCCCTATTGGGATGGCGGTTACCTCGGTAACCCGGCGCTATGGCCGCTATATGAACAGGGCGGGCCGCCCGATATCATGCTGATCCAGTTGAACCCGCAAGTGCGCGAAGAAATGCCGACGAGTGCATCAGATATCGTCAATCGGCTGAATGAAATCACCTTCAACGGGAGCCTCATGGCGGAAATGCGCGCGATTGATTTCGTGCAGCGGCTATTGGATGCGGGGCGCTTGGAACAGCCGCGTTATCGGCGCCTGTTCATTCATTTGATCGAGGATGAGGATCGGCTCCGTTCCTTCAAGCTTTCAACGAAGTTCAACGGCGATTGGGAGTTCTTGTGCATGCTGCGCCAATTCGGGCGCGATGCGGCTGAGAATTGGCTGACCGATCATTTCGATAAGCTCGGCCGCGAAAGCAGCGTGGATATCCGGGAACGTTTTCTGTGACGGCCAAGGATATCTGGGACGCCAAGACCTATTTGCAGTTTGAGGATGAAAGGCTGCGCCCGGCGCTGGATTTGATCGCGCGCATTTCACATGAAGCACCGAAGCTGGTGGTGGATTTGGGCTGCGGCGCGGGCAATGCGCTGCCGATGCTGGCGGCACGCTTTCCATCCGCGCGGGTGATGGGCGTAGATGGCAGTGCCGCGATGCGCGCCAAGGCTGCGGCGGCGGGGTTTGAGACAACGCAGGCGGAGATCTCCACCTGGAAGCCCGAAGCGCCCGTGGATGTGATTTTCAGCAATGCCGCGCTGCAATGGCTGGATGGGCATGAGGCGCTGTTTCCGCGCCTGCTGGAATGCCTCGCACCGGGCGGCGTTTTGGCCGTGCAAATGCCATCCATGCATGCGGCACCCTTGCGCGCTGTTCAGGATAGGATTGCGCGGGAAGGGCCTTGGGCTGAGGTGTTGCAGCGCGTAAACAGCGCGCCGGCTATTTTGACGCCTGAAGCCTATTACGCGATGCTCAGCCCGCGTGTCACCAAACTTGAGATGTGGGTGACGGAATACATCCATGTGCTACGCGGCGAAGACCCGGTGGTGCGCTGGGCCATGGGCACGAGCCTGCGGCCCTTTCTGGATGCGCTGGGGCCTGAGGGCAGCAAGGGGTTCCTGGCCGCCTATGCGGCGGCGATGCGCGTGGCCTATCCACCAGGGCCAGATGGGGCGGTGCTGTTGCCGTTTCGGCGGTTGTTTATTTTGGCAAGGAAGTAGCGTTACCCCCGCGCCAAATCCCGCCTGAACCAAACATACAGCCCAAGCCCAACGCCCAACGCTGCCACCGCAAAAAACACCGGCACTGTCGCGCTGCCCGTGACATCCCTCAGCCATCCGGCAAAGGCCGGGCAGCCGGTGCAGCCGGCATAGAACCAGACGAAGTAAACCCCGAGGCCCCGCGCGCGGCGTTCCGGCGCCACGGCCTCGGCCGCCAATGCCGAGAATACGGTGATGGGCAGCGCGTAGCAGAAGCCATGCAGCAGCCCCAAAGCGGGCGCCCAGGCCACATCCGCGATCGGCAAGGCGAACGCCGCCAGCATGGCAAGCAAGCTCGCGCTGATTGTCATCGGTCCCGCCACCCCCGCGCGGCGCGCAAGCCAGGCGCCCGCCGGCACGGCCAACAAATTGGACCAGGAAATAAGGGAGACAGAGAAACTCGCCTCCGCCAGGCCAAGCCCGCGTGCCATCAGCATCGGTGGCGCGAAGCTCACCAGCACCATATAGGCGCCATTCACCAGCGCCCAGCAGGCGCCGGCCAGGCACATGCGGCGGAACTCGGCCTGCGTCAGCGCGCTGCCAGTGCTGGCGCTGACCGGCAGCGCGCGCGGTTCCGGCCCGCGGGCGAGGGCAACCGCGATGAAGGCGATGCCCACAGCAAAGGCCGCGACCTGATAGGGAAGTTGCCAGCCATGATCAGGCACAAAGCCGGGCAGGGCGGCTTGTGCCGCGGCAATGCCGAGCGGCCAACCCAGCACATAAACCGCCATGGCGGGGAAAAGGTCTCGGCCCAGGAAGCGGTCCTGCACCATTTTCGTGAGCAGCAATATCACCAGCAGCGTGCCGAGCCCCATGAGCAAGCGCCCCGCGATCAGTAGCGCCACATCTTCCGCATGCGTCGAAACAAGTGCTCCCAGGATCAGTAATACCAAGCCCAGCAGCACGCCGCGCCTGTCGCCCAAGCGCCGCGCGACTAGGCCCAAAGGATACGCAAGGAAAAGCCCCGGCAACCAGAACAGGCCAACCAGCGTGCCAAAGCCTGCCCAATCCAAGGCGAAGGCATCCACCAAAGCGGGACCAGCCGCGCCGGGCGCCTGGAACATCGCGCCCAAGGCCGCGCGCAGGATGAAGACTGCCAGCAAAAACGCAGCGGCTGACTTCAAAAAACCCATATCAATCTAGCCCTGCCACCGCGCCGCAGCGCCACCATCGCCTTCTGTCGAAACAACCGCGCCAGCGGCTTGCCCCGCGCCGCGTTGATGCCGATGAAGCAATGCACTTCCCACCAACGCTTGGCGCCGCCCTTGCCTTCAACATGGGGCAAACCCCGCAACCGCTCCCGCAACAAGGCATGGCGCCGCGTATTCCAGCCATGTGGCATGCGTCGGCTGAAGGGATTGCCGGCGGCGATGAAAACGCCTTCCTGCGCGCGCCAACTTCGCAGCAGCGTATCCAAACCCGGCGCGCGCTGACCGATGCGCGCCGCATGCGCGCCCGCAAAATAGCAGGAAGCCCGATAGGCCCGAAAAAGCTGCTCTGCCCGCTTCATCGCAGATGCAGCAACATGCCTTTAAGGTAAGCACTTTCGGGCAGCATCGGATGCAGCGGATGATCCGGCCCCGCGCCGCCCATATGCAGGATGCGCGCTTCCCGCCCGGCGCGTTGCACGCCCCAGGCAACGGCATCGGCGAATTCACCAGGTGCGACATGATGGCTGCACGATGCGATGAAGAAAAAGCCGCCCTTTTCCACCAAGGTGGCGCCGAGCCGCGCGAGCTTGCCATAAGCGCGCAGCGCCGCCGGTTGATCCTTGCGTGCCTTGGCGAAAGCGGGCGGGTCTGTGATCACCACACCGAAACGCTTGCCTGCGCCCACCATGCGTTCCAAGGCTTCCAGCGCCTCGGCCTTTTGCGTTTCCACCCGATCAGCAACGCCATTGCGCTGCGCTGCCTCCAGCGCCAATGCCAGAGCGGCCTCACTGCGGTCCAGCAACGTCACATGCGCTGCCCCCGCGACCGCAGCGGACACACCAAAGCCGCCCGTATGGCAGAAGGCGTCCAGAACCGTGGCACCCTTGGCCAACCGCGCCACACGGGCACGATGCTCGCGCTGATCAAAGAACCAACCGGTCTTCTGCCCACCCAGCGGATCAACGGCGAAGGAAAGCCCGCTTTCCTCAACGGAAATCATGCCTGCTTCGCCGTGCAACAGCTTGGTTTCCTCGGCCAAGCCTTCCAGCGCGCGTACGGCACTGTCATTGCGGGCAATCACCATGCGGGGCGCGATCAGCGCGTGCAGTGCTTCCAGGATCAGCGGTGTCGCGGCTTCCATGCCGGCACTATTGGCCTGGATGGTCACCGCATCGCCATAGCGATCAATCACCAGGCCCGGCAGGCCATCCGCTTCGGCGTGGATCAGGCGGTAATGCGGACGATCAAACAGCTTGTCGCGCAGCGTCAACGCTTCCTGCAGGCGTTTACGGAACCAGTCAGCGTCGCAGGCGGCATCCGGGTTACGATCCAGCTTGCGCGCGCCAATCAGCGAATGCGGGTTGAAATGCCAAACGCCATGCTTGACGCCATCATCACCTTCCAGCCGCACCACACTGCCCGGCGGCAGCGCCTTGGCCGCCGGGTTCATCGCGATTTCATTGGAAAAAGCCCAAGGATGGCCAGCCTTCACGCGGCGGTCTCGGCCAGGGAGCAAACGGATAACGGGTGGTAGGGCAGCATTCATGCGCCGGACCATGGCGGTTTGCCGCTTGTCCCGCAATGCGCAAAGCGCCAGTAAGCGCTGATGTTGATCTGTCGAGACCTGACGTCGCTTCGGGCCGCTTCTGCGGCGCTGCGCAGCAATGGCCACCGCCTGGGCCTGGTGCCCACCATGGGCGCGCTGCATGACGGGCATCTTGCCCTGCTGGCGGCGGCGCGTGCCGCCGGGGCGGATGCTGTGGCCGCTTCCATCTTCGTCAATCCGCTGCAATTCAACGCCAGTGATGATCTGGCGCGCTACCCGCGTGATGAGGATGGGGACCTTGCCAAGCTTCGCGATGCCGGATGCGATTTGGTCTGGTTGCCGCTCGTTGAAGCCATGTATCCGCCCGGCAGCGCCAGCGTGATTGACGTTGCCGGCCCATCGCACGGTTTTGAAGGTGATGTGCGGCCCGGCCATTTCCGCGGCGTCGCCACGGTTTGCGCCAAGCTGTTTCTGCAAACCAGCGCCGATATCGCCGCCTTTGGCGAGAAGGATTGGCAGCAATTGCAGGTGGTCCGCCGCATGGCGTGCGATTTGGATATTCCGATCCATATCGAAGCGGTGCCGACCATCCGCGAAGCCGATGGCCTTGCCATGTCATCGCGCAATCGTTTCCTGAAGGCGGCTGAACGCGCCGCGGCGCCGATGCTCTATCATGTCATGCAGGATGTGGCGCGGGCGATTACGGCGGGAGTTGCCGTCGCGCAGGTTTTGGCGGAAGGCAAGGCAAGACTGATGGCCGCCGGTTTCGCGCCGGATTATCTGGCGCTTGTTGCGGCAGAAACGCTGGAGCCTTTGCCGCAAAAAACCGCTGCATCGATGCGGCTTTTGGCAGCGGCACGGCTTGGGTCGGTGCGCTTGCTGGATAATATGGGTGTTGCGGCCTGAAGTGGGTTTATCCGCGCACCGCCAGCACCACCCCCGATAACACCAAGCTCAGTGCGAGGATTTCGCGGAGGCCAAAGGGCTCACCCAGGAACAGCGCCGCACCCACCACGCCGACCACGGGCGTGATAACCGTGCCAAGCGACGCAAGTGACGCCGGCAGCATTTTCAGCGCCGCGAACCAGGAAAGATAGCAAAGCCCAAGTGCAAAGACGCCGCCATAAATCAGCAGCCCAACACCCAGCGCCGAAACATGGCTGAAATCGAGCGGATCGAAAATCATGGCCGCAATCAGCAGCGGCGCCACACCAATGCCCACCTGCCAGGCAACGGAACTTGATGGCGGCAGCCCAAGCGGCATGCGCTTGGTCAGCACGGTGCCCAGCGCGAACAACACCGCTGAGCCCAAGCCCAAGGCCACGCCGGGCAGCTTGGCGATGCCAAGATCAAGCCCCTTGCCCAGCACCAGATAGATCAGGCCCGATAGTGCCAGCACCAGCGCCAGAATGCGGGCCAGACTTGGCCTTTCCCCCAGTATCATCCAGGCAAAAACCGCAGCCCAGACCGGCATGGTGTAGCAGATGATCGTCGCCTCAGACGCCGAAAGCCAGAGCAGCGAAAAACTCGCAAGCCCCATCCAGGCCGTGACATTCAGAAGCGAAATCAGCGTGAGCCTGCCCCAAATCGCGCGCGGCACGACAAGGCTTTGCCTTTGCGCCAGCACCACCGCCAGCAGCACCATAAAGCCAAGCCCGCCGCCAATCGCGCGCGTGGTCAGCGGTGGTAATTCAGCGAGCAGCACCTTCATCGCCGGCCAATTCATGCCCCAGCCGACGGTTGTGATCACCAGCAGAAGCAAGCCGCGCTGGGTGGCGGCAGAATTCAATGCATGAAATCCGGCTCTTCCCGCGTCAGGATACGCTTGATGCTGTCCAGATGCAGTTTTGCGCTTTCACGATCCCCTTCGCGCATTTGCGCATAGGTGCGCGCGGCCATCTCGGCCGGCACGGGCTTCAGCTTGCGCCCGGTGGACATGGCCAGGCGCTGCGCTTCGGCGGCGCGTTCCAGATAGTAAAGATCATCCCAGGCTTCGGCCACGGTTGCCCCCACTACCATGACGCCGTGGTTTTTCATGAAGACGATATCGGCATCGCCGATGGAAGCGGCGATGCGGTCACCCTCACGCTCATCCAAGGCAAGGCCGTTGTAATCTTCATCCACCAAGGTGCGGCCATAGAATTTCAGCGCGCTTTGCCCGGCCCAAACCAAGGGCGGGCCTTCCAGCATGGCGAGGGCGGTGGCGTTCGGCATATGGGTATGGAAGGCCGCCTTGGCGCGCGGCTTGTTCAGATGCATGCGCGCATGGATGTAGAAAGCGGTCGCTTCCGGCACGCCATCCCCGGCCACCACATTGCCCTTGAAGTCGCAGACCAGCAGGCGCGATGCGGTCATTTCCGAAAAGGCCCAGCCATAGGGGTTCACCAGGAACAGATCATCGCGCCCCGGCACCACGAAGGAGAAATGGTTGCAAATCCCCTCATGCAGGCCAAGCCGCGCCGCCATGCGGAAACAGGCCGCCAGATCCACCCGCGCGGCGCGCACGGCCTCGGCATCCAATTCGGAGTTTCGCAGAATGGCAGGGGCGGAGGGTTCAAGCGCATGGGCCATGGTGTTTCTCCCGGGGGCAGGCATAGGTTAGAATTGCCCTTTAAGATGCACATGGGGGCCAGGAAGATGCAACGTCCGCGCCCCCAGCCTTCCCGTGCTGCCTTGGCACCAATTCGCCCCTGGACAGGGGGCGTTTCGCGCGCCAAAGGCAGGGCGAAAGCAAGCCAAGGGATTAGCGGAACATGAGCGGCACAAATCAGCGCATTGATGGCAAGCGGCTTTGGGATTCTCTGATGGCGATGGCCGAGATCGGCGCCACGCCCAAGGGCGGCGTGAAGCGCCTGACGCTGACCGATGTGGACAAGGCCGGGCGGGATCGTTTTCGCGGCTGGTGCGAAGCCCTTGGCCTCACCGTGCGCGTTGATTCCATCGGCAATATGTTCGCCCGCCGCGAAGGCCGCGACCCCTCTCGCCTACCCGTACTGCTTGGCAGCCATTTGGACAGCCAACCCACCGGCGGCAAATTCGATGGCGCGCTGGGGGTGATCGCCGGGCTTGAGGTGATGCGCAGCATCCATGACCTGAATATCGTCACAGAAGCGCCGATTGAATTGGTGAATTGGACCGATGAGGAAGGCAGCCGCTTTGGCCATTCGCTGATGGGTAGCGGCGTTTGGGCCGGCATCTATACGCAGGAAAAAGCCTATGGGCTGCGCGATGTGGATGGCGTGAGTGTGGGCGATGCGCTGGATGCCATTGGCTACAAGGGCCCGCATAAGGCGGCACCCTTCCCGGCGGATGCCTATTTCGAATTGCATATCGAACAGGGTCCGATCCTGGAGCGCGAGGGCAAGCAGATTGGCGTGGTCACCGGCGCTCAGGCGCAGGTTTGGTATGATGCGGTGATCATCGGTCAAGACAGCCACGCCGGCACCACGCCGCCTTCCGCGCGGCGCGATGCGCTGGTGGCCGCCGCGCGCGTGATTGAACGCGTGGATGCACTGATGCGCGCACGGGGTGAGGATGGCCGCGGCACGGTTGGCTTCCTGCAAGTGCTGCCCGCCAGCCGTAATGTCGTGCCGGGTGAAGTGCGCTTCAGCGTAGAATTCCGCCACCCGTCAGATGCGCAAATCCAGGGCCTTTCCGAAAGCTTCCCGGAAGAAGCGCGCAAGCTGGTGGAAGCCAATGGCTGCAAGCTTGAATTGACCGAGCTGTTCCGCATCCCAGCGCAGCCCTTTGATCCTTCCTGCGTTGACCTGGTGCGCCAGGCCGCCAAGCGCCTTGGCTTACCATCGCGGGAAATCATCTCGGGCGCCGGCCATGATGCGGTTTATGTCGCGCGTTCCGTGCCGACGGCGATGATCTTCACGCCTTGCAAGGATGGGCTTTCGCATAACGAGGCCGAGAGCATCATGCCCGAAGAAGCCGAAGCCGGCTGCCAGGTGCTGTTTGAAGCGGTGGTGGCGCGGGCCAATCGGGCCTTGTGAGGGGCGCGGCTTAGCCGCCGACCAGCTTCGCCACGATATAAGCAACACCGGCAGCCAGCCCGCCGATCAGCAGCGTCTGCACCGCGCCGCGCCCCGCAGGCAGGCCGGTCGCTCTCGCCTTCAGCCAACCAAACCCCGCCAGCGCCGCGCCGGTGATGCAGGCGGAAATCACCAAGGCCTGTTGCGTGCTGTCCAGCAGCATATAGGGCGAAAGCGGCAATAACCCGCCCACCACATAGGCGCCGCCAATCGTGACGGCTGACCGCGCCGCGCGATCCGGCTGCGGTTCCTTCAAATCCAATTCAAAGCGCATCATGAAATCCACCCAGCGGCGCTTATCGGCGCAGATGCTATCCACCGCCATACGCAACGCATCACCGCGCACGCCATAGCGATGCAGGATCGCCGCCACTTCCCAGCGTTCGCGATCCGGATAGATTTCGGTTTCTTCCTCCTCGCGCTTGCGTTCGGCGGTGAAATGCTCGGCCTCTGTGCGCGCGGCGAGGTAACCGCCAAGCCCCATCGCAACACAGCCTGCCGCGATTTCCGCAAGACCCGCCGTGACAATCAGCGGATTGGCCGCGACTGCGCCTGACAAGGCAGCCGCCAAAGCAAAGGGGACGGTCAGGCCATCGGCAGTGCCGATCACCAGATCACGCACCACATCATTCTGCGTGAAATGGCGTTCCTCATGCGGCGGGCCGGGCGGCATGGGCCAAAGCCCGTCGCGGCTTGGCGCTTCGGATTCGGGGGGCTGCGTGCTCATCTCAAAACAGGCTTTAGCGCAGAAAGGATCAGTTTAGCGAGGGGAATGCGTGGCCGCGTCTTCTGGCCCCGTGAGGCCGGCCAAGGCTTCCTCCTCCGCCGTCAGATGCAGCGCCAGCAGCGCTTCCAACGCGAATAGGGTGCGGCGTAGAGCGGGCGCCACCTCCGCGAAGCCCCCCGGCACCTCCGCAAGCGGTAGCAGGGCGGAAAACCGATCCGCCAGCCCTTCGATTTCGGTATGCATCCGCAGCAACACCCCAAGCGGGTCTTGCCCGCCAAGGCGCGCCGCTGCTTCGGGGTAAAGCGCGCTTTCCTCGGCGGCCTGATGCGGCAGCAATTCATCGCGGAGCCGCCGTTCAAGCGCGCGCAATGCGGCGAGCTGCGCCTGGCCTTCATGCAAAGTCTCACCCGCGCCGCGCAGCGCCTCGGCCAAATCACGCAGGCCCGCATGTTCGGCGACGCGGTCCGCAAGCCCTGCCTGACCCGAAAGCCGCGCCACGGCGCCATCCTTCCCCGGCAGCAGGGCGCGGAGTGCATACAGGATGGCCGCGACATCAATCGCTTCCTGCAACAGCGCCCCGGCGAGCGGGCTCAGCCAGCCAAGGGCCGCGGCAACCATGGCAATCAGCGATAGCCCCATGCCCAGCAGAATGGCTTGCAGCGCAATGCGCCGCGCGCGGCCTGCAATGGCGATGGCTTCCGGCACGCGGTCCAGCCGATCCGCAAGCAGCACGACATCGCCGGCTTCGGCGGCCGCCGCCGTGCCATGCGCGCCCATGGCAATGCCGACATCAGCGGCCGCCAGCACCGGCGCGTCATTCACGCCATCACCCACCATCGCGACCGGCCCATTGGCGGCCTCGGCGCGCAAGGCGATCAGCTTTCCTTCCGGGTCGCGGTCCGCCAGCATCGCGTCCAAACGCAATGCAGCAGCGATGGGCGTGGCGGCGGCGGCGCGGTCCCCCGTCACCATCAAAATGCGCGCAATGCCAAGCTGGCGCAGCGCCCGCACCGCGCGGGGCGCTTCTTCGCGCAGCCCATCCGCCATGATGAAGGCCGCCGCCGCGCGCCCTTCCACCGCCAACCAGCCGACCGAACCGGCAGCACTTACCAAGGCTGCGGCGAAAAGCCCATCTTCCGGGCCCATGCCTTGGCCGATCAGAAAGCCCTCACTGCCCAGCGTCAGCGCCTTGCCTTCCACCAGGCCAGAAAGCCCGCCGCCGGGGGTTTCCTCAACGCTTTCGGGCACGGGCAGGTCAAAGCCGCGCGCGCGGGCAGCGGCGACCAGCGCGACGGAAACCGGGTGGGTGGAAGCCTGCGCGAGGGAGGCCCCGAGGCGGAGCGCGGCATCGCGACCAAGCGCGGGATCGGCCTCAATCCCCGCCAGCCTCGGCCGGCCGGGCGTGAGCGTGCCGGTCTTGTCGAAAATCACGGTGCGGATGCGGGCCAGCCGTTCCAGCGCGGCGCCGCCCTTCACCACAATGCCGCGCCGCGCCGCGCGACCAATGCCGGCGATCAGCGCAATGGGGGCGGCGAGGATAAGCGGGCAGGGGGTGGCCACCACCAGCACCGCGAGCGCGCGGCGTGGATCGCCGGAAATCAACCAGGCCGCGCCGGCCACACTACAGGTCAGGATGATGAAGGCGATGGCCCATTGATCAGCAAGCCGCACCAGTGGCGCGCGGGATTGTGACGCGGCTTGGGTTAGCCGGATGATGGCGGCATAGGTGCTGCCCGCCGCCCCCGCACGCGCCCGCATGCGAAAGGCGCCGCCTGCATTGACAGCGCCGCTGCGCAGCCTGGCCCCTTGGGGCAGCGCAACGGGCAGGGGTTCGCCGGTCAGCATGCTTTCATCAAGCGTGGCACCGGCATCTTCCAGCGTGCCATCGGCGGGCACGGTTTCTCCGGGGCGGACCAGCAGCAGATCACCGGGCGCAATAGCATCCAGCGTGATGTCGTTGATTTCGCCATTGTGGATGCGTGCCGCGCCACGCGGGGCGCGCGCCAGAAGATCGGTAAGCGCCCCTTGCGCGCGGCTCTCGGCCCAGGCTTCCAAAGCCTCACCACCTGCCACCATCAGCGCAATCACGGCGGCGGCGGCGGCTTCATCGAGTGCCAGCGCGCCCAGGATGGAGAATAGCGCAATCACATCCACGCCAAGCCGCCCACCGAGAAGGGAGCGCAGCACGCCAATCGCGACATGCAGCGCGATAGGCACGGAAGCCGCGGCCCAGGCGATCGCTGCAAACGAAGCGTAACCGGAAAGATGCAGCACAATGCCGGCAAGCAGCCCAAACAGCACCCAAGCCAGCAGCAGCCGCGCAATCTTCATGGCGTGGCGCGCCGCGCGCTATTCACGCATGGGGCCCAATTCAGCGTCTCGGTGCACATAGGCGGACAGCAATAGCCCAAAGCCGATCATCACCGTCAGCATGGCCGAACCGCCATGGCTGATCAGGGGCAGCGGCACACCGCCCACCGGAATGGCGCCGGTGACCATGGCGACATTCACAAAGACATACAGAAAGAAATTGGTGCCAAGCCCAATCGCCAGCAGCCGTCCGAATTGGTGGCGTGATCTGAAGGCGACGATGTAGCAAAACACAATCACCGACAGCAGCATGAAAAGCGTCGCCATGGCGCCGATGAAGCCGAATTCCTCGGCGATCAGGGTGAAGATGAAATCCGTCTGCTTTTCCGGCAGGAAGTTCAAATGCCCCTGCGTGCCCTGCAGGAAGCCCTTGCCCGACATGCCGCCTGACCCAAGCGCGATCTTGGATTGGATGATGTTGTAGCCCGCACCAAGCGGATCGCTTTCCGGATCAAGAAAGGTGGTGATGCGCGCGCGCTGATAATCGCGCAAATTGTCATAGGCGATGGGCGCGGCAATGGCGGCAGCGCCTGCCATGAGCGCGAATTTCCACCAGCGCATGCCGGCTGCCCAAAATACGGCGGCGCCTACCATGCCGGTGATCAGCGCGGTGCCCAGATTGGGCTGCTTCAGAATCAATCCAACCGGCACCAGCACCATCAGCGCAGGCGGGATCAGGAAAAGCGGATTGCCCATGCGTTCCCAGGATGCGCGGTGAAACCAGGCCGCCAAGCCAAGCGCCAGCATGATTTTCATGAGTTCCGATGGCTGCAATTGCACCGGGCCGAGATCAAGCCAACGCTGCGCGCCCTTGCCGACATTGCCGTGAAACAGCACCAGCACCAGCAGCGCGAGCGCAAAGGCATAACCCACCCAGGCGAAGCGCAGGATGATCCTGATATCAATGAAGGCGATGCTCAGCATGATCACCAGACAAAAGCCAAAGCGCAACGCGTGCTTCTGCGCATAGGCATCCGGATTGCCGCTGCCCGCGGTCAAAAGCGCGACATAGCCAACGGCCGCAATCCCGCCCAATAGCAGCACGAAAAGCCAAGGCACGCGCCAAAGTTTGGAAACCAGGCCTGCGCCCCGACTTTCCGTGAGCAGCCGGCGTTCAAAAATCATCGGCCAAGCTCCGCCACACGCGGGTCGCGTGGCGTGGGCGTGATGGGCAGGCGCTGGAAGGCCTCCACCAGAATATCGCGCGCGAGCGGCGCCGCGGCGCCCGAACCGCTGGTGCCATGTTCAACAATGACCGAAAGCGCGAAGACCGGATTGTCATAGGGCGCATAGGCGACAAATAGCGCATGCGGGCGCCATTCGCGCGGCAGGGTCGCGACATTGAAGCCCCTTTCACGCTGTTCGCGCGTGACGCGCCTGACCTGGGTAGTGCCGGTCTTGCCGGCCATGACGCCGTATTGGCCAGGCAGCCGCGCTGCGCCCGCCGTGCCGCCGCCATTCACCACCGCCCACATGGATTCGCGCACTACGCGAAGATCGGCATCCGGAATGCCAAGCGATGGCCAATCTTCGGGCCTGCCGCCGCGCACCGGCTGGCCGGCAATTGCGCGGGTCAGATGCGGCTGCACGGCGCGGCCAGTCGCAAGCCTTGCGGTCATGACCGCAAGGGAAAGCGGGGTCAGCTGATAAAACCCCTGGCCAATGCCATGCACGATGGTGTCGCCGATATTCCAGGGCTTACCCTGCGCCTGCCGCCAACCACGCGTTGGCACCAAGCCGCGGCGCGTACCGGGCAATTCGATGTCCAGATCAACGCCAAGCCCGAAGCGGTTGGACATGGCCGCGATCTTATCCATCCCCGTGCGGCGTGCCATTTCGTAGAAATAGACATCGCAGCTTTGTGCAATGGCGGTGCGCATATTCATGCCCCCATGGCCGCTTTGCTTGTGGCAATGGAAGCGATTATCGCCGAAATCGAAATGGCCGGGGCAATGCACAATATCGCCGGGCCGGCAGACCTTGGCTTCCAGCGCGGCGAGAGCGACCACCATCTTAAAGGTTGACCCCGGCGCATAAAGCCCATTCGTCGCCTTATTGATCAGCGGCGTCGAACGCGATGCAGTCCATTGCCGCCATTGCGCCGCGCTGACGCCTGAATTGAAGATATTGGGATCAAAGGATGGCTTGGTTGCCATGGCGAGCACTTCGCCATTGCGCGCATCCAACAGCACGGCCGTTGTACCTTCATCAATCTTGTCGCGAATGGCCTTTTGCAGCCCGGCATCAACGGAGATTTGCACATCCTGACCTGGGGTGCCTTCGCGCCGATCCAATTCGCGGATAACGCGGCCCAGCGCATTGACTTCAACCTGGACAGACCCCGCACGCCCGCGCAGCGCGCTATCATGAAAGCGCTCAAGTCCTGCGCGGCCCACGCGCATGCCGGGCAGATTGACAAGGCCCTCATCGCCGGCTTGCTGTTCGGTGGGCGTGCCGACATAGCCAAGGACATGCGCCAGATGCTCGGTTTCCGGATAAATGCGCGTGGTGCCCATATCAACTGAAACGCCGGGCAGGTCGGGCGCGTTCACTTCGATCGCCGCCATTTCCTCCCAGCTCAGGAATTCGCGCAGGATCACGGGGACGAAGCGCCGATTGCGCCTAATGTCACGTTCGATGCGCGCCTTTTCATGATCCTGGAGGGGCACAATGCGGGAGAAGGTTTCGATGGTGGCCGCCACATCCGCGGTCTGTTCCGCGACCAGCAAGGCGCGCCAATTAAGCCGATTCCCCGCCACGACATCACCACGCCGATCCAGGATCCGCCCGCGCGGCGGGGAAAAAAGCCTGGCGCTGACGCGGTTTTCTTCCGCGAGTGTGGCGTAGCGCCGGCCATCTTCAATCTGCAACCGATAAAGCCGATGCCCCAGAAAACCAAGCGCCCCCAACTGCGCCACACCCAGGAATGCAGCGCGCCGCGTGAAGATTTTCCGCCGGTGTTCTTCTTCCCGCTTGATATTTGTATTGCCACCAAAGCCGGAAACGCGGCGCCCGGGCCATAGCGTCATGATGCATTCTCCGCCCGGCGCATCGCCTCATGCGCACGCGAGAGGATAATGGCCATCGGGGGATAAAGCCCCACGCTCAGCAGGAGCGTGTGGAAAATGGGGGGCAGGGGCGGCGTGGCCAGCAGCAGTAACGCGGTGAAGCCCCATGTGAGCAGCGTGGCGCCAAAGGCGCCAAGGCCAAAGCATAGCCAAACCATGAGAAAGCCCTGCCGGGCCAGCCAAAAGCGCAGCCGCATGGCAACGCCATGCAGCGCTAGCAGCGCAATGATATGCACGCCAAGCGGCGCCAGCGTCAGTAGATCCAGCAATAGCCCAAGAAGAAACACGATAGGCGGCGCCATGCCTGCCGGGCGAAACACTGTCCAGAAGGCGATGGAGGGCATGGCAAGCGCGAAGGCCAGCGCCGGCAAGCCGGTGGGCGTTGCCGACAGGATCAGCACCACCGCGGTGGACAGCAACGGGAAGGCCAGCCTTAGCAGCGCTTCAAGGCGCCGTGGCAAATCTTGCGGTGGTTCCGGGCGCCCGGGCGGCGGTGCGCGGAGTTTCGTCGGCAAGCTCATGGCGGCGGATCAGCGCCGCGCGGGGCGGGGTTCCGGGCGCGCCACCGCTTCCGGCGGCAGAATGCCCGAAAGACCGAAATCGAACAGCCGGACGATTTCCAACTGATCGAGCCGCGCAAAAAGTTCCACTTCCAAAGACCCTTGTGCGTTCCGCCGCACCACCCCCACCGGCAGGCCGGCTGGGAAGGCATTGGCCTGGGCGCTGGTCACCACCCTTTCGCCTTCCTGCGGAATGACGCCTTCCGGCCAATACGCCAATCTTGGCCGCGCGCCATTGGTGACAGCCATCACGGCGCGGGCGCGGCTGGCTTCCAGTGTCACGGGTATGCGGCTGTTCATATCGGTTGCCAGCAAAACGCGGGCCGAGCGCGCGCCCACTTCCGTCACACGGCCAACAAAGCCACGATCATCCAAAGCCACCTGGCCCTTGCGGATGCCATGCTGCGGCGGGATCGAAAGCAGCACCGCACGGGCATAGGTGCCCCCACCATCGGCCACCACGCGGGCCGCATGAAAATTAGGCACACCTTCCGGCATGAAGCCAAGCTGGCGGCGCAGCAGCGCGTTCTCGGCTTCAAGCCCGAGCGCCGCCGCATGCCAGCGGTGAAGACGCTCATTCTCCTCACGCAGCCTGGCATTATCGCTCCGCAAGGTCGCGATGCTCCGGATTTCCGCAATCGCCCCATCCACCGCATGCACGGGATGCGACATCGCCGCGTAAATCGGCGCCAGCGCGTCCGAGAGTGTATTGCGCAGCCGCTCCACCAGCAGCGTATCCGCCTTGCCAAGCAGCATCACCCCAAACGCCACGGCAATCATGATCGGCAGCGAAAGCCGCGCCAATACCTGCCGTAGCGGGATGCTGAGCCTGATCACGCGGGGCTACCCTTTCCCCCTCCTTCTTAATACATGGAGGTAAGCACATGTCGCAGCCGCTTGATATCCTCAAGCGCGCGCCCGGTGCCAAGCGCCACACAGGAAAGCGCATCTTCCGCCGCGACCACAGGCAGGCCCGTGGCATCGCGCAGCACCTGGTCCAGCCGGCCAAGCAAAGCCCCGCCACCGGTCAGCACAATGCCCTTATCCACGATATCGGCGGCAAGCTCTGGCGGGGTGTTTTCCAAAGCGGTCTTCACTGCATCCACAATCTGCCCCACCGGTTCGGCGAGGGCTTCCGCCACCTGGCGCTGGCTGACAACCACTTCGCGCGGGACTCCATTCATCAAATCGCGGCCCTTCACTTCGGCGGTTGGGCCTTCTTCACCATCCTCGGGCGGGGCGGCGGCGCCAATTTCAAGCTTGATCCGTTCCGCAGTGCTTTCGCCGATCAGCAAATTGAACTGGCGGCGGATATAGGAAATGATCGCCTCATCCAGCTTGTCGCCGCCTACGCGCACACTGCGCGCATAGACAATGCCGCCCAGGCTGATCACGGCCACTTCCGTGGTGCCGCCGCCAATATCCACCACCATGGACCCCGAAGGTTCCGTCACCGGCAGGCCGGCACCAATCGCCGCCGCCATGGGTTCTTCAATCAGCAGCACCTTGCGCGCGCCGGCACTTTCCGCGCTTTCCTGAATGGCGCGCCGTTCCACCGCCGTGGACCCCGAAGGCACACACACAATAATCATGGGGGAGGCAAAGCCGCGCCTGTTATGCACCTTGCGGATGAAATGCTTGATCATTTCTTCCGCCACTTCGAAATCCGCAATCACGCCATCGCGCAGCGGCCGAATGGCCGAGATATTCCCCGGCGTCCGCCCCAGCATGAGCTTCGCTTCTTCCCCCACCGCCAGCACCTGCTTGCGGCCACGCACATCGGAAATGGCGACCACACTCGGCTCATTCAAAACGATGCCCCGGCCCTTCACATAGACCAGCGTATTCGCGGTGCCGAGGTCAATGGCCATATCGGCGGATAGGAAGCCGAATAGGCGTCCGAACATGCTGAAACCCTTTGCAAACAAATTAGGCCCCGGCGCCTGGGCGCCGAGGTGGCGGGAATGGCTTTCCGGCAAGCCAGAAGGATCAGGGATTTACCCCCCCTGGGATGGACTCTCAAGCCGTAATCCGGGGGCATGACCCCCGGCGCTTCAGGCCCGCAGCACCGCCGGCGGTTCGGTGCGTTCGCGCTTCACCAAAAGCTTGTTCAAAGCATGCACATAGGCCCGGGCAGAGGCGACGATGGTATCCGTATCCGCCCCCTGGCCATCCACAAGCTTGCCAGCTTCTTCCAGCCGCACGGTCACCCGCGCCTGGGCATCCGTGCCCCCCGTGACCGATTGCACGGCATAAAGCTTCAGGTTCACTTCATGCGGGAACGCCTGGCGCAGCGCATTGAAGGTGGCATCCACCGCGCCATCCCCGGCCGCCACGCCTTCGCGCCTTTCGCCATCCACTTCGAGGGCGATGGAGGCTGTCGGGCGGGTATTCATCCCCGTCGCAACCGTGAGTGCCACCAGCTTCAGACGGTCATTCTGGCGCACCACTTCATCATCCACCAGCGCCACGATATCCTCATCATAGACCACCTTCTTGCGGTCCGCGAGGTCTTTGAAGCGGCGGAAGGCGTCGTTCAACTGATTATCGCCAATCTCATAGCCCATGGCCTTCAGCTTATCGCGGAAGGCAGCGCGGCCGGAATGCTTGCCCATCACCAGCGATGATGTGGACCAGCCCACCGACTCCGGCGTCATGATCTCATAGGTGGATTTATCCTTCAGCACGCCATCCTGATGGATCCCCGATTCATGGGCGAAGGCATTGCGGCCCACAATCGCCTTATTGGGCTGCACATCAAAACCCGTGATCGTCGCCAGCAAACGACTGGTCTTCAAAATATTCTGCGTCACAATCCCATTCGAAACTGGGATCGCATCGGCGCGCGTGCGCAGCGCCATCACCACTTCTTCGATGGACGCATTGCCCGCACGTTCGCCAATGCCATTGATGGTGGCTTCAATCTGCCGCACCCCGGCACGAATCGCCGCCAGAGTATTCGCGACCGCAAGCCCCAGATCATTGTGATTATGCGCGGACAAGATCACCTGATCCGCACCCGGCACCCGTTCCCGCACCATGGTGAAAATGCGCGTCATATCCTCAGGCAACGCATACCCCACCGTATCCGGGATATTGATGGTGGTGGCACCCGCCTTGATGGCGGCTTCAACACAACGGCACAGAAAATCCGGGTCCGTCCGCGTGCCATCTTCCGCCGACCATTCCACATCATCCGTATGCTGGCGGGCGAGTTCAACACTGCTGGTCACCAATTCCAGCACCTGTTCCGGTTCAAGCCGCAACTTCACCCGCATATGCAAAGGACTGGTCGAGACAAAAGTATGGATACGCTTGCGCGCCGCTGGCTTCACCGCCTCAGCCGCTCGCAAAATATCAGCCGGCGCCGTGCGCGACAGGCCGCAAATCACCGGCCCATCCTTGGAAAAACGCTGCGCGATAGAAAGCACACTTTCAAAATCCCCGGGCGAGGCAATGGGGAAGCCCGCTTCCATCACATCAATCCCCAACTCCGCCAGCGCTTCCGCCATGCGGAGCTTTTCCTGGAGATTCATGGAAAAACCAGGGGACTGTTCACCATCGCGGAGCGTCGTGTCGAACATGATGATGCGGTTATCGGCGAGCTTGCCGAAAGACGGATGATTTATGGCCATGATAGGGTTTTCCCTGGGCAATCAATGGGTTGCGTGGTCAAATAAGGCTTCCCCTGAACGATGCCTGCCGCGCGCGGCAGGCCTTCACGCCCAGGGGCGAATAAGTCGAAGCCCAAGTAGCGCGCAGGCGGCAG
>Ga0208788_1000467_pt1 | contig 19985 bp, 28 predicted proteins | sample Wag4_2014_7_11_3_FD_187363 | JGI IMG/M metagenome (GOLD analysis project Ga0208788, IMG submission 187363) | Fresh water mixed with fracking chemicals microbial communities from Ohio, USA - Utica-2 Time Series FC 2014_7_11 (SPAdes) (version 2) ...
AATATGTCAATAGAATTAAAGATTAAATCAAAGCATCTCGGCCTAGAAGCCAAAGTTATCAAGTTTGAAGAAGCTAAACTGAAGCAACAGCTTCGGTGGTTGCGGAAGCATCAAGAGTCTGTACACAAACTTGAACGGAAACTTAACTCTATTACTCAACATCGCAAATGGGATGTTCGTAACGAGAATAGAGCAACCTTCTTGGCCAGAGCTTACATCTCTGGTGTTCCATACAAAACTGTAGAGAACAAGCGTAAACCAGAGAATGAGTACACATTTAGAATCTATGTTCTTCAAAGAGTTCAGGCTATGGTAAACCGTTATCATAATAATAACATTACCAAAGAAGCCCTTGAAGAATGGGTAAATGTATAAAGAGTTTATTCCCCTAGGGTCCTGTTGGTAGGGACGCGTGACTGTTAATCACGTTGCTGTAGGTTCGAATCCTACTAGGGGAGCCAGTTTTGTTGGGTATAGCATGGTGCTGTCAAGATGGGAGTCATGACCCTGAGACGAATGTGGATCGTTACCACGCCCGACTCCAAGTTGAAATCGGCCTCGACGGAGGCTGTAAGAAGTGTGACTGAATAATCCCCTCGTCAGTGGGGATAAGGTAGGCTCGGGGAGTGGTCCTCCCCCTAACCAGGAACGAGTCGTTGACTGAAATTTACAGATAGTAATTGACTAGGTCATGGAGGTACAACTGAATCCTCCCACTTCGCCTTATAAATAATTCATGCGGCATTAGCATAGTGATGGTGCGTCGGCCTTCCAAGCCGTAAGGGACGGGTTTGATTCCCGTATGCCGCTCCAATTCAAGGAGTATATTATGACAGAACGTATTAAGATCAAGCGTTATTGGGATAAAGAGGTTGAAGAAGGCGATGAGCTCAAGCAGGTTATCCCATCTGTAGTGTTCAAGACACGAGTACGCGATGACGAGATGATTCTATTGAAGCATCCTAACCCATATCGCTGGGAAGACGTGACGACATGGGACCTATTCGCAGGTAAACGCACGGTTCTCTTCTCCCTTCCTGGTGCATTCACACCGACATGTTCGACATATCAACTTCCTGGTTTCGAAAATAACTTTGCTGAGTTCAAGGCCCTTGGAATCAAGGACATCTATTGTGTGTCGGTCAATGATGCTTTCGTCATGAACGCATGGGCCAAGGCGCAGAAGATCAAGAAGGTCAAAGTAATTCCTGATGGATCTGGCACGTTCACTCGTAAGATGGGCATGCTGGTCCATAAGGATAACCTCGGTTTCGGTGAACGCTCATGGCGTTATGCTTGTGTCATCAACAACGGCAAGATCGAGAAGTGGTTCATCGAACCAGGCGCAGAGGATAACTGTCCAGTTGATCCATACGGCGAAACCTCACCAGAGAATATCCTATCATGGCTACGCGAAAACAGTTGATCGCTGCAGGAGCCGGCGTTGCAGTCGTCGGCATCCTATCCTATCTTGGATACAAGGTCGTTAAGCAGATTAACGATATCAACTTTGATGATTTTTTGGGAGAAAACGTTGATGACCTCTACAATTACAGAACGCCGAATCTCAAAGGCGAAAAGGGCCCAAACGGCAGCACAAAATCCGGCCTTTAAAGAGTACTGGCGTAAGGTTGCTGATACCCTATCAAAATATATCGACGATTAATTTTTAAAAAAAATGCGGCTGGATTGATTCTGGCCGCATTTTTTTATGTACAATATATGAAAACGGCTGTAGGATGGTTATACCAAATCAAACAAAGGAAGTTTTCAAATGATCAAGGTTTATCAAATCGCTCTTACCGATGCTGAAATCGATGCCACCAACCGTGGTGAAGAAACCGAAAAGTCGAAGGCCTATTTTGGTCGTTCGTTCGACTCGACCTTCAAAGCTGAGAACTTCCAGTACTACACCCATGTTGCCAACCTCGATACTACTGACATGGAAGAAGCTTTCATGTTTATGAATCTTTGGGAAGATGAGTCGAAGGTTGAACGCCTTGGTCCTTGCTCTTCGATGTCAGTTGGTGACATCCTTGAGATGGAAGATGGTACTAAGTTCCGTTGCGCTTCGTTTGGCTTCACCGCTCTCTAAGGATATTTGATTATGGCTCTCAATCAAGAAATTAATGAACTTATCGAAGAACTGTGGGCATCTGACGAAGCCTCTGCTTTGACTAATCGTGCAGCACGGGTGATCGATAGGCTTTATCGTGAACTAATTGCCGCAGAGCGCGAAAATGAAATGGTATACCAAGATATGGCTGGAGAAAGTATCTAGTTTGTATAAATACCCGTATGGGTTACGATACTATATTCAAACTTATCGGTGACGTCGGATTCCCCATCGCAGCAGCAATGCTCGGTGGGGTTTTTGTATATTTTGTTATCAATTATATCCTCGAGAGTGTCGTAAAGGCAATCAAAGGGATGCAGGGTATTATTATGGGACTTGACAATCGAGTCAAGACAATGAACCATGATATTATTCGCGTTGATGCAGTTGTCAGTTCCGCTCTAGGTTTGAAGCCAGATCTAGATAGAATCGCACGAGCAGACGGGAAGAACGACGCTCGGAGAGATTAATGGATCCAACTTTAATTGCTGGTTTTGTAAAACAATATGGATTCCCTATCGTTGCCGCCGTTGGCATGGGGTATTTTGTGTGGTTCATTTATAAGTTTGTAACTGACAGATTAATGCCATTAATTGGCGAAACTAATGTAATTTTAATCGCGTTGATTGACCGTATCCGCATGTTGGATAATGATCTCATTAGATTAAACCAGAAGGTGAGTGTTGTATTGCAGATAAAGGAGGATCATAGTGACAATATCACTAAAAATTGAAATTGTCAAGATCTTCAAGTTTGAATTTGAACTTTCTTCTGACAAGAAACTAAAGAAGGAAGAAGCAAGTGCTGAGAAAAAGCCTGATACTAAGCAGCCTACTGATACTAAGTAGTCCTGCTCACGCGCAGTTAGTACAATCATTCAAAGATCCTGCCTTCAGCGGTTATGGATGGTCTTCTCATGTGATGTCGATCGATGCACAGGAAAGATCAAGAGATCAAGCCATCAAGGATGCAGAGGCGGCTAAGATTGCATTGGCCAAGGCCGAGGCAACCAACACTCCTCTGGCCAAATTCATGGCACTGTTCACATCACAGGTTTATGCCCAGTTAGCAACTCAGCTCTCAAACAATCTGTTTGCAGAGGGTGGAACTGCTACTGCTGGTACATTTAACCTGGACGGTAATGCGGTCAGTTATGTCAAGACCGGTACCGAAGTCAAACTAACAGTTGTTGATAAGAATGGTAATACTACAGTTGTTACTGTTCCTATTGCAACATTCGCATTCTAAGGAGATAGATGATGAAAAAGATTCTAGCTCTAATGCCATTGCTATTATTAGGAGGGTGTGTAGGTGGTTCTATTCCCGCACTCAATCAATCGTATCTTTTGCGCAGTGATGCAAAGGTCGCTAAGTTTGCTAACGATGATTTATTCAAGAATCTTCCGGAGCTCGACGGCGCGCCGATCCCTATCGCAATCTACTCATTCACAGATAAGACGGGTCAGAGAAAGCCTTCACAGACAGTCTCGTCATTCTCGACTGCCGTAACCCAGGGTGCTGATGCCTATGTTATCAAAACATTGGCAGATACTGGTGACGGCAAATGGTTCCGTCCTGTAGAACGTGTCGGTATCGATTCACTTATCAAGGAACGCCAGCTGGTACGCCAGATGAGAGAGCAGGAACAGGGTGAAAACGCTACACCTCTTCCGCCTCTTATGGTTGCTGGTATCATCCTTGAAGGTGGTATCATCGACTATAACTCGGCTGTCAAGACCGGTGGTAATGGTGTCCGTTATCTAGGAATTGGCCCACATACACAGTATATCGAAGATCAGGTAGTAATCCATCTTCGTCTTATTTCCGTACAAACAGGTGAAGTATTGACATCTGTAACTGTACAGAAGAATCTGTTATCCACTTCAGAAGGGCTAACAGCATTCAAGTTCTTTAATATGGCAACAAATGCGTTTGAACTGGATACACAACAGACCTCAAACGAAGCGGGTAATTATGCTATTCGTTCTGCCATTGAGACCGGTGTAGTTGAATTAATTAAGCGTGGTGAAACAAAGGGTCTATGGCGCTTCAAACAACCACAAGGAACTCAACAATGAGACTAATTAAGACTCTTGCCCTTGGTGCTATGTTAGTTGCGCAATCTGCTTTCGCGCAGGTTGTTCTTCCTACCGCACCCAATCCTCCTGCAATTGTAACCACATCGCCTAACGAAACAGATGCTGGTGCAGTAGCTACAACAAACAAAGTCTACATTGACCAAGCTGGCCAGAATGTAGATATTAATATCGTACAGACTGGTACCGCAAACATTATCGGTACATCAGCGGATCCTATCTATCTACGTGGCGATAATCAATCGGTTATTGCTATTCAGACTGGTGCTGGCAACTCTCTTCTGATGGGTATTGTCGGTGACACTGGCGCTGGTGGTATCGGTACAGTTACAGTCCGTCAGATTGGTGACAATAATACTGCTGACATTCGCTGCGGTACTCTTCAAAACGAAACGGCGTGTAACCAACTTGATATGAATGCCCGTTTCACAGGTAATAGCAATGCCCTTAACTTCCACGGTTCGGGTGCAAACATCCGCAACTCGATGGATATCAATGGCAACAATAACACCCTTGATATGGACGTATTGTCTCCTAATGCTACACAAACTCTGCTGTTCACAGGCGATTACAACAACATCGACGTGACACAGACTGGAACGGGCGGTACATACGGCCATTCGCTATATGCTAACTTTACTGGATCATCAAATGTGCTAACAACTCAACAGTATGGTGTATCGGAAACGATCGTCAACATTAACAGTGTGGGTTCAAATGGCACGTTTAATATTAAAACTGGCCATTAATCTCTTATTTCTGTTATCGACTCCTGCGATGGCATCAATCGGGTCGATAACAGATTTTAAGGGTGCTGGCAATATCAAAAGAGCTGCTAAAACCATGCCGGCAACCAAGGGTTCCGGTATCGAGAAGATGGACACTGTCTCTACGAATAGTCAAGGCAAGTTCATGATCTCGTTTGTTGATGGCACAACAGTCAAGATTACAGAGAACTCACGTCTCGTGATCGACGACTTTGTATATGATGGTGGCAAACCAAAACGCGGCAAGCTCGGTCTAAGGCTTGCATTGGGTACTGCTAGATATGCATCAGGAGCCCTTGCGCATGGAAATCCTAGAGGCGTGAATATCCGCACACCTACGGCTACGATCGGTGTTCGTGGTACAGACTTCCTGATGTCTGTCGACGAGGCTGGTAGAACTATGGTTGTTCTATTGCCGACTTGTTTTGATGAGAAAGATATCACCAAGATCAACTTCGATTGTCCGACCGGAGCTATCGATGTTGTGACTGCTGCTGGCGTGGTGCAACTCAACCAACCATTGCAGGGGACGGTTGTAGAGTCTACGTTCACTCCACCATCTCCTCCTGCAACTGTTAGTCTTGCTCTTCGTGGTTCAGACAACACGCTTCAGATCTCTAGCCCTTTGACTGATACTGGTATTTCACTGGTCGAGAAGGCACGTAACGATCTTAAGAAGTATGCTAATCCATCGAAAGCTGCATCTGATGACAACGAGAATCCGGATGTAGGTGCATCAACCGAGCAGATTGCAGTTGTGTCTGTTCGTCTTGCTACACCGCAGGAAATTGAGAATGTATATCTTGAGTTCAATCCTGAAGGTTTGCCGAAAGAAACAATCTATACCAACATCTCTCCTACATTCAAAAAGAATGTACAAGTCGGATGGGTATACACAAGACTATCAGACGATAAGAACCAGGCTGTAACTATCTGGGTCACTAAAGATTCAGAGGCACAGATCGTATCAGTACAAAACGGTATCGCGGACGTCTATAACATGATGGATGATAAGTGGACAACGTCAGGAACGGGCAGACCGCAAGGTAATATCACTGTTATACAAGAGTCAGGTGTAAGATGAAAAAACTAATCACCATGTTTTTACTGTTTTTTTCAATGCCACTATTTGCTCAAGTAACAAATTATGGTTTTGAAAATGGTAACTATTCGGGTTGGACTGTAAGTAATGGAAGTACAGCTTTAAGAACATCGTGGTCTCCAAATGGTAACGGCGTTCAAGTTGCATCTAATATGACGAATTATTGTCCAGGTGACGGTAAATGTTGGACCGTCACACCATATGGATCATACATGGTTTCACTTCAAGCAGGCGGCGGATCTCCTGGTTTTGATAGTGCCATGACAACTCTTGGTTTACAAAGCTCTACGATCACATCAATTAAAAATACCATTTACTCTAATGGTAACATGTATCCAACGAATGCTACGTCGATTAGCAGAACAGTAACTTTGCAGGCAGGTGTAACATACACTTATGCATGGCAATATCTTTCGACTGACTATGTTCCGTATAACGACGGATCCATGATTACTGTTACTGGCGGACCTGGAACACCTACTATCAATGGACAAACACAAAATTTTGCTCTGCTCGGTTTCACAAACCAAGGCACAGGTAACTATTCAGTAGGATCTTATGGGGCCACAGGTTGGCAGGTTGCGGTATTTACTGTTCCTACTGATGGAAATTATCTTCTAGGATTTGCCTCGTTCAATCTTGGAGATACTGCTCTGTCACCAATTTTGTTTATCGACCAGATGCAGGGAACTACATCATTGAATGGAACAACGTTCACGCCAGTTGAACCCAATGCTGGATCTTCTGCACCGTCTGCTCCACCTCCTGAACCCATAGAACCGACTTATCCGGCAACATCTATATCGGCAGGACAGGCTGTTAAGATTTCACAGACATCTGCTCTGACCAAAAACTCTGTTTATATTCAAAACTATGGGATATCCACAAACGTAACTATCGAACAAACCGGCAACTACAATGCCGTACGTGGTATAAACGGCGCACAATCCGCACTAATCAACGGCAACTATAATACGATGGTTGTTAAGCAGGGAACGCCTACAGTCAACGGATACAACAACCTTGCTGAGATCTCTGTCACTGGTGGATACAACAGTCTTAACATCGACCAAAGAAACAATGGCAAGTATACTGAGGTATCTGTCAACGGTTCGTCTAACAGTCTTATACTTCAGCAGAAAGATGATACAACCAAGAGCGCGTTCTTCTCGATTACTGGGAATTCTAACAGTCTGAATGTACTTCAGGAAGGAACAGGCCAACACTTCTTAGATATTATCGCACCTACATCTGGCAATACTATTACAGTAACTCAATCAGGAGCAGCGCAGAAGCTATTCTCTTTGAGTATAAATAGTCCTAATGTTGGTGTCACTGTTACTCAAAACAACGCAACGACCGGTGATTCAGCAGCAATGTCGATAACATGTAATACGGGACCGTGCAATGGCTACAGTTACACAAAGAATTAAAGCAGTATTGCTTTCGCCTTGGTTGGCACTATTCACATTTGGTATTCTATTTGCCGTAAAGGTCTCGGATCCATACTTGGTTGAGGCAACTCGCCTTAAATTTTATGACTACATCATGCTTGATAAGCCAAAGCAATCAGAACAGATTGTAGTCATTAATTTAGGGGAGAAAGCAATTGAGAAATATGGCCAATGGCCTTTCCCGCGCAAAGACCATGCTGAAATTATTAGCGACATTTATGGCCGAGGGGCTGCTCTTGTTGGTACTACTGTACTTATGCCTGAGCGCGATCGGATGGGGACTGATAGAGCTCTTGCGACTGCTCTGACGCAGTATCCAGTAGTCCTGAGTCAGACAGTAACCGATTCATGTAAGGCAGGGAACCAGAATATTGCTCGGACCGGAGTTGCTGTAGTCGGCGACGGACAACCAACTGAATTTCTTCCTCAATACCCATGCGTTCTAAGTAATATACCAAGTCTTCAAGAAGCAGCCGCCGGTGTAGGGATAACGTCGACACTACCCGAGACTGATGGGGTTGTAAGACGAGTTCCTCTTCTATCTCAATCAAAAGGCGAATACTATCCTGCATTTGCGATAGAGATGCTGCGTGTAGCTGCAGGAGACTCTTCGTATCAAGCGAAGATAAATCAGACTGGTGTTGAAGCATTACGAGTTCCTCAATTTGACACTATTAAAACGGATGAATATGGTCGGGTATTTATAAACCCGAACTATGTTTTTCCAACATATGAATACGGTGCTCAATCTCTTCCGGATCTAACGGGTAAGATGGTTGTGCTTGGAGTAACTGCTGCTGGAGTTGCCAACCCTGTAGCGACTCCACAAGGTGCGCGCTATCCCCATCAGGTACAAGCCAGTCTTCTAGAGACACTTGTTGCTGGGGATTCGGTTTCGATTCCAAATTGGCTGCCTTTGGTAGATCTTGGCTCATTCTTGTTTCTCACACTTGCAATGATCGTGTTCTCACGTTTTAGATTCTCTCTTATATATATCGGTGTGCTCTTTGGTGCATATCTGTATCTGCCACTATATCTGTTCGGCAAGTACAGCATCCTGATGGATGTCAGCTATAACGTAATCGCTGCACTCCTGATCTACATGCATATCTATACCGTCAAGTTCATCAGTGAGTTCCTACAGAAGCAGCAGATCAAGAAGCAGTTCGGCACCTATCTGTCACCAGACCTGGTTGCACAACTCCAACGTAATCCGGAACTGTTGACACTCGGTGGCGAGAGCCGTGAGCTGTCAATCATGTTCACCGACGTACGTGGTTTCACTGCCATCTCTGAACACTATGGTGAGGATGTACAGGGTCTGACCAAGATCATGAACCGTTACATGACCGTCATGACTAAGGCAATCCTTGAGAACAAGGGAACACTAGACAAATATATTGGTGATGCACAGATGGCATTCTGGAATGCACCGCTAGACAACAAACAACACGCATTGGATGCTGTACGTACATCATTCCAGATGCTCAAAGACTTGGAGACATTTAATGCAGAAGTTGAAGCAGAAGGCGTTCCGGCTTTCGGTATGGGTCTTGGTATTAACACTTCCACTGTGGTTGTTGGTAATATGGGCAGTAGCCAGCGTTTTGATTATACTTGCCTGGGTGATGGCGTTAATCTCGCCTCTCGTCTCGAGGGTCAGTCCAAGCCTTATGGGGTGGGGGTCGTACTTGGGCCAAAAACCGCCGAGTATGTACGGGATACATACCAAACCATTGAACTCGATCTCATCGCGGTCAAAGGCAAAACGGAACCAGCAAGAATCTACACGGTCCTAGAGAAGAAGGATGCTGCGGCCGAGAAGGCACACAACCTGTTCCTAGAACACTATCGTGCCGGTCGTTGGGATCGTGCAATGGCCATGGCCGTCGAGATGGGTGACAAGATCTTTGGCGGTGCGCTGAAGAACTACTACGTCATGATGGAACAGCGTATCCAGGATCTCAAGTTTGACGAACCGCTGCAGTGGGATGGAATTTATCGCGCTGCCTCAAAATAGTTGTGTACATTATTTCCAAAACATGATAGGGTGTACCTATGATGATAAAGGAAAACAAATTGAACATCACTATCACAGGTATGGTCGGTAAGCGCAAGGAAAAGGCGCTGCTCAAGCAAGCAGCAGAGTTCTTTGCCAATCAACTCATGGACCCACGCACGGTCCGTAATCTCACACTTGACATTGAAGTCCGTAAGAACTTTGACGTAGACGGTGAATGTGTCGACGAGGACGGTATCCGCAATCCTCGCTGGTTCACTATCGGTCTCAAGAGTCAAGACATCTCTGACATGATCAGGACTCTTGGTCACGAGATGGTGCATGTCAAGCAACATGCCAAAGATGAACTTAAGTCTGGTATCCTTGTTCCTACACGCGGCGGTCTGAAAATGACTAACCGATGGCTCGGCGAGATCTGGAAGCCTAAGGGCAAGGAACATCACTACTTCGATTCTCCATGGGAGATTGAGGCTTATGGTCGCGAAGTCGGCCTCTTTCAAAAATGGATTATGCAATGTTCGAAATAGTAAAATGGATTGGCACGGTCTGTGTCATCATAGCAGCAACATGTCGTGCATTCGGTTTTCATACAATCGATCTTATTCTTTCGATTATCGGCGCTGCCATCTGGGGTTACGCCGCATATAAGATGAAGGACAATGCATTGCTTGCTGTCAATGGTTTTATCACTGGTATTTTAATCATAGGAGTTGTGAAATGAAGAATGTTTTGACAAAGGTTTTCAATGTTGTGTTTAGCGGTACCACGCTTTTTGTATTAGCCGTCGCGGGATTTGGTTATGTTCTAGTAACTACAGCAAATAAACAGCAGGAACAAGAAAGCATCTGTTATGCACAGAACATGGTTCGTGTCAAGACTGATGCGGGCCCCCGTTGTGCACTGCCTAACGCTTTGGTGGAGATCAAGTAATGAGCGACCTACCGATACCACCGGACTGGGTGCTACACGAAGCCGCGAAGCGGTGCGACATACACGGAGCTAACGTCTCTGGGTTGCGCAGCCGTTATACAGCAAGCGGTGACCCCTACCGCGCCCTCTGCGACATGATCGCCAAGCACGAACAGAAGCCGGTTGATCGCAAGCTGCTGTGTGCGCGGGAGGCTGCAACGGATTGGGAGTGGGTTAAATCTGACGATGCGGCAGTTGCCGTCTGCGTCCGCGCCATCGAACTTTGGGAAGAGGGGTTTGGGAAATGAGCGACGACGACAAGGCGCTGGTGAAGCAACTATACGAACAAGCTGACCAGCGTCACGGTTCAATTGGGTCGCTATGCTCTCTTGAATGGAAAGCAGCCGACCGCATCGAAGCCCAAGCGGCAGAGATTGAGCGGCTGCGTGAAGCGTTGCATACTCCGCTGGCCTTTATTGAAGCCCTCCACGAAAATGATCCAGACGATCAAATTGCGGACAACGGCATGACCGTGCTTGATGGACTGAAACAGCAAGCGCTATCTATTATAAAAACAATCCGCGCAGCCCTAGAGGGAAAGGCAGAGCAATGAAGTATTGGCTTATTCTAATGCTGTTCACACAGGACGGCAAATACATCGATAAGATGGAATCGAATTTCGATGGATATGGTTCATGTGCAGTTGCTGCAGGTGCAATCACATCTGAGTTTGTCAACACTGGTACCAAGATTCAGGCTTGGTGTGTATCTGATGATCATTATAATGGTATCAAACAAGACGAAGGTATTCCATGGGATGTTGTAGGAGTTGGAGATGAGTGAAGAACGTGTAGGCATTATTGCTAGTTGTTTTGACTTGTTTCATGCAGGTCACGTTCTGGCGCTGTATGAAGCAAAAAAAGAGTGTAATCGGTTGGTGGTTGCTTTGCAATCAGACCCGACTATTGATCGGCCTGACAAGAACAAACCTATCCAAGGAATGTTCGAACGATATGTTCAGGTACGGGCGTGTGCGTATGTCGATGATATAATTCCGTATGATACTGAAGCAGATCTACTCAACCTATTGACAGGTTATAATTGGGATATTCGGTTTCTTGGTGATGACTATTACGGCCGTACCAATTATACTGGATATGGGTTGGATATTCCGATTTATTATCTTTCAAGGAAGCATGACTATAGTTCATCAGCTCTTCGTGTTAAGATTGAACAAGCTGGTGCTACGGCAGCAAATGCAGGCAGCGTCATACCTGTATAAATACCACTGTCACGCCTAATGGGTGACACAATTAAACTCGCTTAATAGGAGCACAATATGAAAAAGACCCTAATCGGCCTGACGGCCGCTGCACTCGTTGCAACCCCAGCTCTAGCCATTTCTTGGAGAACAGAGCTCTTCTCTCGCCTAGATACAGACACAAACGGTTCAGTTTCTATTACAGAACTGGAACAAACAGGCTGCCGCGTAAATAAGAAACTATTTGCTTATGCAGATGCTGATCGTGACACCGGTCTATCGAAGGTTGAGTTCTTCAAAAATCGTGAACTCTTCTCTCGCTGCAAGTAAGAGGAGACTTTAGTTATGTTTAAAGATAATCCTTTCATGAAGCCATTCGACCACCGTTTCTTTGTAGGATTCGATCCTATTGTAAAGAAGCTGGCAGAGGCAACTGAACAAACAGCAAAGCTTGCTCAGAATTATCCTCCATATAACATCAAGAAGATTGACGAGAACAAGTATTCTATCGAGATCGCTGTAGCTGGTTTCGGTAAACAAGATCTTGAGATCGAACTTGATGATGATAAACTAATTGTAAAGGGTAATACTGCCCACACCGAAGATCCCTTCGAGTATCTTTACCACGGTCTTGCAGCACGTGCATTCACACGCACGTTTAATCTTGCAGACAATGTAGAGATTCGTGGAGCGTCAATACTCAATGGTATTCTTAAGATTGCTCTGGAAGCAATTATTCCAGAACATAAGAAGCCAAAGAAGGTTGACATTGTTGATGAGGATGCATCGGCTCCTTCGACTGCTGAGTTTATAGCAGATCGTAAGGACAAGTAAAAAAGATGGGGGCGAAAGCCCCCATCAATCTATTATCCCCAAGCGAAGTATTGCTTGGTTTTCTTAAGTCTATCATCCAGACCGTGTGTGCCACCATTCACTCGCTTAGTAATCTGAGTGATCACAGCATCGGTTACACCCTTATCAGCAATCGCAAACAGATTATTCTTACGGAAGAACCACAGTGCCGATTCAAACGCGAGCTCTGTCGCAACAATATCTGGACTTGTTAGAACGTCCGGACGGCCAATATCTGCAGCAAACTGAGTATAGTTCGACTTCCCGGTTAGCTGAATTGGTCCGCGACCTCGAAACTTCCATCCGTCCCCAGAGCTTTCCGGTCCATTACCCATGCGATTGGCATAAACCTTGTTAGCAATTCTTTCCGGCTTACGAGCGTAGCCATTTGTTGAAACAGGTGTTGGAAAGTATTTCTTAAAGATGCCGTTCAAGCCTTGAGCAGAATAGTTGAGATTCTCTGAGAATACCTTGAATCCACCTGACTCATGAGCACACTGACCGAAGAAGTGTGCAGCCTGATTGTTTGTCAACTTGAAGAAGTTTCTTGCTGCCTTATAAGTACCAGGACCCCATTTATTATCGGCTGCAATGCCGCACTTAGCCTGGAGAGCTGCCAATGCCCCAAGACCCGCTGCAACTGGAGCTGCCTTTTGAGCAGTCTGCTGAGGAGTTGCTTGACCAGCTACTTGAGGAGCTCCTGCTTCGCGAGTCGTTGACGGATCAAAGTCAGCAACAGGAACATACTGAGTCCCGCCAGCCTTAGACTTCTTAGCGATCAGACGCTGCTTGCGGTTTCCACCTTCCTTCTTGATAGAGGCGTGTACCCAACCAGAGTTCTTGTCACCTGCTGTATAGAACTCGAGGATAACCTGATCAAACTCTAGGTTGTCAGCAACCCAGTCGGCAACCTTCTTGTTGTCTACACCCTTGACTTCAAAGTCGATAGCCTGACCATTGACGTGTTGTGAAGTCTTCGATCCGCCTACTGCCTGATTAACGGCAGGTGCACGGTAAGATGAGTTGATCGTTACCGGCCCAAACTTAGCACGTACGGGCTCGAGGATCTTTTCACAGCAATATTTCATATTTGCAATGTGTTGTGGTGTTGGTGTGTTACTTAGCCCAAGCTTCTTAGCAGTCGGGGAAACTGTCATTTCTTCCAATTTAAAATGTTCAGTCAGTTGCATTTTTTCGTCCTTTATATATGTACATATTATCAAACCCGTGTTATACTTAAGATTGGCCTCAAGGAGATATCATGAATTTTTACACCAACGTAACACGGCATAAGGGTAATATTCTGGTTCGTGGGATCAAGGACGGCGCGCCGTACAAGTTCTCCACCAAGTATAAGCCGTATTTATTTATTCCTTCTAATAAGTCCACTGAGTATACCAACCTTAAGGGTGAGTATGTCGGGCGTGTGGACTTTGATTCGATGTATGAGGCACGTGAGTTCCTCAACCAGTATGACAATGTAAGTGGCATGAAGATCTATGGTCTCAGCGACTTTCAGTACATGTACATCTATGACAACTATTCAGGTCAGATCAAGTATGATCCGGCCCAAATCTCTGTATGCTCTATCGATATCGAAACCAGTATTGAAAACGGTTTCCCTGATATCGAGACGGCTAACAGCGAGATCACAGCTATTACCATCGGCCGCAATGGTAAGAAGGTTTCCTTTGGTTGCGGCGAATACAAGGAGCATCTACCCAATGTCAAATACTATAAATGCAGGGACGAAACAGCCCTACTGGAGTCTTTCCTCGGAGTTTGGGAAGGACCAGAGTTTTCGCCTGACGTTATCACCGGCTGGAACATCGAGTTCTTCGACATCCCGTACATCGTTAATCGTATCAGACGAGTACTTGGAGACGCTGCAGCTCTCCGTCTTTCGCCCTGGGGAATCCTCCGCGATTATCAGGTGCCAGTCCGAGGACGAAACCAACTGGCCTATACACCAGTAGGAATTGCCGTCCTCGACTACATGCAACTCTATAAAAAGTTCACGTACGTCACACGGGAGTCATACAAGCTTGACCATATCGGTACGGTAGAACTGAATCTACCTAAGCTTGACTATTCCGAGTACGAGAACCTGGATGATCTCCGTAACCGGAACTTCCAGAAGTATATGGAGTACAACATCCATGACGTTGAGATTGTGGAGAAGCTTGAGGACAAACTAAAGCTGATCGAGCTGGTCTATGCTATGACATATGACGCCAAGATTAACTATACCGACTGTCTTGCATCCGTGAAACAATGGGACGTAATCACCCACAACTATCTCATGGATCGCAAGATCGTCGTGAATCCTTTTGGAAAGAGTAACAACGGAACACTGGTTGGCGGTTATGTCAAAGATCCAAAGATCGGTATGAGTAAGTGGGTTGTGTCGTTCGATCTTAACTCCCTTTACCCTCACCTTATCATGCAGTACAATATCTCCCCCGAGACGTTTGTTACTCGCCTGAATGATAAGGTGACGATCGACGACTTACTTGTTGGCGGTGCAGAGAAGTTCGGTGAATATCTTGATAAGACGAACTATGCTCTCGCCGCCAACCTTTGTATATATTCGAAGGAGAAGCGTGGGTTCCTTCCTGCTCTCATGGAACGTATGTACAATGATCGTATTCGGTACAAGAAGGAGATGATCGAGGTCAAGAAGGAGTACGAGAAGTCCAAGGACAAGAAGCTCCTCAAGGAGATCGCCCGTCTTGACAATATGCAGATGGCCAAGAAGATTCAGTTGAACTCTGCCTATGGTGCATTGGGTAACCAGTACTTCCGTTGGTTTGACATCAACCACGCCGAGGCCATCACCATGTCTGGCCAGTTGTCCATCCGTTGGATCGAGAAGAAGATGAATGAGTATCTCAACCGTCTCTTCAAGACCGAGAACATGGACTACGTGGTTGCATCCGATACCGACTCCATCTACATCACGCTCGAGTATCTGGTACACATGATGTATCCTAACGGTGCTGATGATCAGACTATTGTCAAGTTCATCGACGATGCCTGCAAGCAGAAGATCGAACCGTTCATCGACCGTGCCTATCAGCAACTGGCCGATAACATGCGTGCCTATGCTCAGAAGATGCAGATGAAACGTGAAAACATCGCCAACAAGGGTATCTGGAAGGCGAAGAAGATGTACATCCTCAACGTCTGGAACTCCGAAGGTGTGCAGTACGACAAGCCTAAGCTCAAGATGATGGGCATCGAGGCTGTCCGTTCTTCTACTCCTCCGTCATGTCGTGATGGCATTAAGAAGTCGCTCGAGATCATCATGAACGAGGATGAGGCATCATTGCACCGGTACGTGGCAGACTTCCGTGTAAACTTCAACACGCTTCCTTTCGATGAGATTGCCTTCACCAGTTCGGTTAAGGATATGGAGAAGTACCACATCGCCGGTCAGTATCAGTCTGGCTGTCCCATCCACGTACGTGGGGCCGTAGTCTACAATAAAATTGTCAAGGATCTCAAGCTCCAGAATAAATATGAAACTATCGGCTCAGGTGAAAAGATCAAGTACGCTTATCTTAAGAAGCCGAACCCTACTAAGGAGCATGTCATCTCTTGTCCATCAACACTCCCGAAGGAGTTCGGTCTTGAACCGTTCATCGACCGTGAGCTGCAGTTTGACAAGGCATACATCAAACCTATCGAGTCTATCATCAATACAATCGGCTGGCACGTAGAGAAGCGTGCTTCATTGGAGGATTTCTTTTAAATGGCAATCACAGAACTAGAAGACTTTGACTTTGGTTTCACGACCGTAAGTGAGGACGTATTTGCACAGGCTGAACAGGCGACTCAGGAAGGTCAAGCAAAGGCTGAACTGATGTACAAGATGGTACTGCCACTTTTAAATAATTTATCTAAAGATGCAGACAAGAATGCATACATACATTGGCCAAATCGTGCCACAAAGATTGAAGAATTTAAGAAGAAGTTGTCTTCTATTCTAAATTCTTGATGTACATTATTCATATTTCGTGCTATACTAAGAATACAAGGAGGACATATGTCGGATCTATTAAATAAACTTCGTAAGAATACTACAATCAAGGACTCAGATATCCTAGCAGACTCTAAGTTCTTTAATGCTAAGGACATGGTTGCAACCACTGTTCCTGCCATTAATATTGCCCTTAGCGGTAAGATCAACGGCGGTTTTGTGCCTGGTCTGACCATCTGGGCAGGTCCATCAAAGCACTTCAAGACTTCGTTCAGTCTTCTGATGGCCAAGGCATACATGGACAAGTACTCAGATGCAGTCATGCTTTTCTATGACTCAGAGTTCGGTACTCCTCAAGCTTACTTCGACTCGTTCGGCATCGACACCTCACGTGTACTGCATACGCCGATCACTGACGTTGAGCAACTCAAGTTCGACATCATGCATCAGTTCGAAGAGATCAAGCGTGGTGACCGTGTCATCGTAGTGATCGACTCTGTCGGCAACCTTGCATCTAAGAAGGAAGTCGAGGATGCACTGAAGCAGAACTCGGCTGCTGACATGACTCGTGCAAAGCAACTCAAGAGTCTGTTCCGTATGGTCACACCTCATCTCAACCTTAAGGACATTCCTCTGATAGTGGTTAACCACACCTATCAGACTCAAGAGATGTACTCGAAGGCTGTTGTGTCTGGTGGTACCGGTATCTACTACTCGGCTGACAACATCTTCATCATCGGCCGTCAGCAGGAGAAGGACGGCAAGGACATTACCGGTTATAACTTCATCATCAACGTTGAGAAGAGCCGGTTCGTCAAGGAGAAGTCCAAGATTCCTATCGAGGTATCATGGGATCAGGGCATCAGCAAGTGGTCTGGTCTGATGGACATGGCTCTAGAGTCTGGCCACGTAATCAAGCCGAAGGTTGGCTGGTTCCAGAAGGTCGATATGACCACTGGTGAGATCTTCGACAAGAATTGGCGTATGGCTGATACCTATACGTCTGAGTTCTGGATTCCGATCCTGATGTGCCCTAAGTTCAATGAGTTCATTGAGAAGAAGTATGCCGTTGCTGCAGGTGCTATCATGCAGAGCGAAGATGCAATTGAAGATCTGGTACTAGACGAGGACGATTGATGAGAATTGAAAACGTTATCTTTGGAAATCTTGTTAATAATGAGGAGTATGCTCGTAAAGTAATTCCGTTCTTGAAGTCTGACTATTTCACTGATAATGTTGATCGTACCATCTTCGAACTGGTCGAGTCGTATGTTGCTAAGTACAATACTTTCCCCTCGAAGGAGGCGTTGAGTATTGACCTTAGCAACAAGACCGGTCTATCTGATGACCAATTCAAGAGTGCCGAAGGCATCATCTCTGAACTGGCCAAGAGTGATGACCGTGACATCACATGGTTGATCGACTCTACTGAGAAGTTCTGTAAGGATAAGGCTCTTTATAATGCTCTCATGGCGTCGATCAAACTGGTCGATGATAACCAACGCAAGGACGGTATCTCTGTAGGTTCTATCCCTCAGATCCTGACCGATGCGCTGGCTGTGTCATTCGACCAGAATATCGGCCATGACTTCCTTGACGACTCTGATGCTCGGTATGAATTCTACCATCGTACCGAGGTGAAGATCCCGTTTGATCTTGACTTCTTCAATAAGATCACGAAGGGTGGATTGCCTCGTAAGACACTCAATATTGCTCTGGCGGGCACGGGTGTGGGTAAGTCACTGTTCATGTGTCACTGTGCAGCCGGTAATCTGATGGCAGGTCTCAACGTCCTGTACATCACCATGGAAATGGCTGAGGAGAAGATTGCTGAACGTATCGATACTAACCTGCTTGGTATGACTACTGACGATCTTCGTGAACTTCCTAAGACAACCTATGATACACTCATGGGCCGTGTCAAGCAACGTGCCAAGGGCAAGTTGATCGTCAAGGAATATCCGACTGCGTGTGCTGGCTCGGCTAACTTCCGTCACCTTATCAACGAGCTGAAGATCAAGAAGAACTTTGTTCCTGACATCATCTACATCGACTACTTGAACATCTGTACGTCATCACGTATCAAGGCAGGTTCTAACGTCAACTCCTATACGATGATTAAGGCTATCGCCGAAGAACTTCGTGGTCTGGCTGTTGAGTGCAACGTTCCTATCGTATCGGCTACTCAGACCACTCGTACAGGTTACTCGTCGTCTGATGTCGGTCTTGAGGATACGTCTGAGTCGTTTGGTCTACCGGCCACGGCCGACTTCATGTTCGCCTTGATCTCGTCTGAGGAACTTCAACAACTCGGCCAGATCATGGTTAAACAGCTGAAGAACCGTTACGGTGATCCATCCATGCACAAGAGGTTCGTCATCGGTGTGGACTACTCTAAGATGAAGTTGTACAACACCGAGGAGTCTGCTCAGGATGATCTGGTAGATGACACGCCTATCTTCGACAAGTCTACTACTGGCCAACGTTATGAGAATGAATACAAGCCGGCATCAAAGTTTGACAAAAACAAGTTTGCGGGGTTTAAGTAATGGACTTTGAAAAAATGTCAGTTAAACCGGAACCACAATGGTCGGTCATAAAACAACCGGTCTATAAGTGGAGATGCCAACTCCATCCAGGTACGTACTGGATGGTAGAGGACCACCGAGTTCCTAATTGGTTTCATCGTAAGATGCAAGAGTTTTGTTTTGGTATTGTATGGGAGAAGATTGATGGTTAACTATAAGATCGTGAACACAGGTCAACTTATCTATGTCGGTAATGGATTTGCCGATATGGGTGGTGATATCCTTGAGACCAAGACAGATCAGATTGTAATCAAAGGCATGCGGATGTCCAAAGCCAAGGAAATGGTTCGCCATCTAAACTTTGGTGGCGGCTTCGATGGATCTACTCCTGCATTTTTTTTAGCTGAACGCGAAAAAGTTCTAGAATTGACGAATGAACTTGTATAAATAATGGTACACTATGTGGTGCGTGGATATGCAGTTCAATCTGTATAAGAGGCAAGTGTCTTAATTGACGACTGGAATAGACGGGATTACAGGTGGGGTTCCTCCTGTCACACGCATTTGGGGCGGCTTTCGGGTCGCCCCTTTTTTTATGTACAATATTTCGAAAAGGTGGTAGGTTGAACAATCAGCTAAGGAGAAAACCATTGTACAACATCCAATACTTCGATAACTCAATCGACACCTCTTCACCCAAATTCCCCACTATCCAACAACTCATCGACTTCATCAACCAAAACCCAGAACTCGACTATTCCATTGTCCTCTACAATAACCACCTCGTCGGATATAACACCGCCGATATCATGTCAAACGGAAAACCTCGCCGCAAATTTATCAACTACATGTCCAAAATGTCTTCCATTCTCGACAACTACGTATCACCCTGGAAACC
>Ga0208788_1000469_pt1 | contig 19876 bp, 23 predicted proteins | sample Wag4_2014_7_11_3_FD_187363 | JGI IMG/M metagenome (GOLD analysis project Ga0208788, IMG submission 187363) | Fresh water mixed with fracking chemicals microbial communities from Ohio, USA - Utica-2 Time Series FC 2014_7_11 (SPAdes) (version 2) ...
CCCAGAGAGCGGACGGTCTAAACAGGTGTAGCCAAGCGCTTTTGAAAAGAGCATGCGTTGGCGCTCGACCGCATGGCGCTCGTAAGGCACATCGACGGTATGGTCCAGGGGAAGTGAGGCCAACATCGAGGAGGAAGAGCCCTGTCCAAAGCCCCATCGCCCACCGTCACCGGTCTTCACCTTCGCTGCAATCAGCGCACTGTGGCGTGCACCCTGCGCATCAATGACGTAGTCATAGTGCTCATCGCCCACCGCACTCAGCTGCCGCAGAAAATCATCCCAGCTGCTCAGGTCCCAAGGCCGGCCCCGTGCTCGGTCAATGCCCACGCGATAGACCTTGTTCACGGCTGGAGACAGCAGCGGAATGGCTGCAAGGCGCTCCTCTGCCACCCAATCAATCTCAAGATCGGGGCGCTGGTGTTTCGCCTCGGCCACTGCAGACAGACAGTGCACCATGCCACTCATGGTGCCTGTTTTGATCACCAGTGCCTTGGGCATGGCAGCAGCTGCTTCAGAACGGCAGCACGAGCTGCGAGTTCAAAGACAGAAGGCTTGCGCGAAACTCGGACTGTATGCGGGCCAAGGCTGTATCGCTCTGCGCCTCAAACCGCAACACCACCACGGGTGTTGTGTTGGATGGACGCGCAAGGCCAAACCCATCGGCATACTCCACACGAATGCCATCAATTGTGGTGCGCGAGACCGCACTCGGAAACACACCGGTCTGCGTCAAATCGGCCACCAAGCGATGGTTCTCGCCCTCTGCAGTTTTGATCTGCAGCTCTGGTGTGGAACGCGCATTGGGCAGTGACTCCAGCAACGCGGATGGATTGTCCTCGCGAGAGAGGATCTCGAGCAGGCGAGCCGCTGTGTAGAGTCCATCATCAAACCCGTACCATCGGTCATTGAAGAAAATATGGCCACTCATCTCACCGGCGAGCGGTGCACCCGTCTCACGCAGCTTCGATTTGATGAGCGAGTGGCCCGTACGCCACATGAGGGGCTGCCCCCCGTGGTCCGCAATGTCTTGTGTCAGCAGTCGGCTGCACTTGACGTCATAGATGATCTGAGCGCCAGGGTGTTTGGCCAACACCTCTCTGGCATAGAGCATGAGCTGACGATCCGGAAAAATAATCTGCCCCGAGGCTGTGACCACACCAAGGCGGTCTCCGTCTCCGTCAAAGGCCAAGCCCAGATCCAGCCCCCGTTCATGAATGACACGCTGGAGGTCTTCGAGGTTGTGGGGGTCTGCAGGGTCTGGGTGATGGTTCGGGAAGTTTCCATCTATTTCGCAGAAAAGCTCAGTCACCTCACAGCCCAAGGCACGCAGCAGCAGGGGGCCCAGCTCACCCGCCACACCGTTACCCGAATCGACGGCAATGCGCAGCGGGCGCGCCAAGGCCACATCGCTGGTGATTCGGCCGAGATAATCGGACCGGACATCACGCGCAGTGGTGCTGCCCTTACGAAGACCCTGGGCAAGGAATGCCTCCACGCGGCCGTCTTCAAGACCAGCCCGCAGGCTTTGAATCTCGTCTCCGGCCAGGGTCCTGCCACCGAGCATCATCTTGAGCCCGTTGTAATTCGGGGGGTTGTGGCTGCCCGTGATCGCCACACCCGTGCCTGTGCCCAGCAGGTAAGTGGCAAAGTAGACCAGCGGCGTGGGAACCATGCCAATGTCGATCACATCGATGCCTGCCTCTGTGAGACCAAGCGTAAGTGCAGCCTGCAGCCGAGGGCCTGAGAGTCGGCCGTCTCGACCCACCACGCAGCGGGTCTGACCATCGAGTGTCATCAGCCAGCCCAGCGCATGGCCAATCTGCCGCACGCCTGGTTCCGTGAGCGTTTCGTCAACCACGCCTCGGATGTCATACGCCTTGAAAATCCCTGAAGGGGGAACGGAGGGGGGAAGGCCGGTCTGCATGAGGTGCTCCTGCATGGGGATGCGCATGATGAAGGCCTCCCTGACGGGGAGGTCGCTTTTATTTTACGATGGCCTCATGGCGACTTATGCAATTGGAGACATTCAGGGCTGTGCGGACAGCCTCAAGGCCTTGGTGCACCAGCTCAAGATCAAACCAGGCCGCGACACCCTGTGGTGCGTGGGCGACCTGGTCAATCGCGGCCCGCAGTCTGCAGAGGTCTTGCGACTGATTCGCGACGCCGGCCCCCACGCCATCAGTGTGCTGGGCAATCACGACCTGCACCTGCTCGCAGTCGCCTGCGGCGCCCGCAAGGCGGGTGCGTCCGACACCCTGGGCGATGTGCTGGCTGCACCCGATGCAGCCGACCTATTGCACTGGCTGCGTCACCGGCCCCTTGCACACGCGCAGGGACAAACACTGCTGGTCCATGCGGGAGTGCTGCCCAGCTGGACACTCACCGATACCCTTCGCTACGCACAAGAGGTCAGTAATCGGCTGGCCAGTGACCATTGGCAGGAATTTTTGTACGAGATGTACGGCAACAGTCCAGCCCACTGGCGCGACGGCCTCACGGGGCAGGCGCGGCTCAGAGCCATTGTGAACGTGCTCACCCGCATGCGTTACCTCGATCGCACCAGTGGCGACCTCGAGTTCAAGTGCAAGCTCAGCCCCGCACTGGCGCCTGCCAACCTTGTGCCCTGGTTCGACATGCCGGGTCGCAAAACCACACGGCAGACCGTGGTCTTTGGGCATTGGTCAACGCTGGGTGTTCAGCTGCGTCCCAGGCTCATTGCACTGGACTCTGGCTGTGTCTGGCAGGGCTATCTCACTGCAGTGCGGCTGGACGATCGGGTGCTGTTTCAGCAGGTGGGCTTGGAGCATTGAGCCGAAGCGGCCCGGCGATGATCGGGTAGAGGGCATGGGCCAGGGCGCGCCGGTCGGGATTGGCGTCGCCATGCACCACGTGCTGTGCATCCACGGGCCGATGCAGAATCGGATTCGCAGTGAGTCCTCGTGCGCTCATGATCGCCACAATCGACTGCACCAGGCTCATATCACCAATGTATGCAGGAATGGTGGTGGGCTGCCCGTCTTGAAAATAGCGCAGCGTGAGCGGCCTCATGGGCAGGCTGGGCCTGTGTTCAATGAGCGCAAAAAAGTTGGGGTAAAACTTGAGCACCGTATGGCCATCGCTGGTGGTGCCCTCTGGGAAGAACATGATGCGTGCACCGTGATCGAGCCTGACCTGAGCCTCGTTCATGACCTCTTTAATGGCTGATCGTCGTCCGCGCTCGATGTAGAGCGTGCCCGATGCAGTCACGAGCGGACCAATCACGGGCCAGGTCCGAATGTCAGACTTCGCAATAAACGTGATGGGCTCGAGCGCCTGCAGAACAAAAATATCGATCCATGAAATATGGTTGCTCACGACAAGGCATGGCGTCGGAAACTGCACGTCGCCCTCCGGCATGAGCCGCACACCGCAGAGCCCAAGAACCCCACGCGCAAATATGCGCAGGCTCTGCTTGCGGCCGGCTGGGCCCATGAGCCGCAGGCCCGTGAGCGCCCAGAACAGGCCGAACAACACCCAACAGGTTAGAGCTGGCAGCCGCCAGGCCAGTCGAAGCACCCGCATGATCAGGTCGTCGTGAGTCCCTGGCGATACACCAGACGTCCGTCCACCAGGGTCGCCTTCACGCGACCTTCGAGCTCGCGCCCAATGAAGGGGGTGTTGCGCCCCTGGGTGTGCAGGGTGTCGGCAGTGATAAGCCACGGCTCCTGAGGCGCATAGAGGCAGAGGTCGGCCTGCCCCCCCTCACGAATCTCACCCGCATCTCGCTTGAGAATACGAGCGGGTCCGGTGGTGAGCAGTGCGAGGGTCTTCTCAAGCGCCACCTTATGATCGCGTGCCCAGGCCATGGTGAGCGGCAGCAGCAGCTCGAGCCCGATCACACCCGGCTCAGCCTCACCAAAGGGGAGCTGCTTGGCATCGTCATCGACCGGTGAGTGGTCGGAACAAATGGCATCGAGCGTGCCGTCCTGGAGCGCAAGCGCAATGGCCTCTCGGTCCCGCTGACTGCGAAAGGGTGGGTCTACACGGCAGTTGCTGTCGTAGTCGCCAATATCGAGGTCGGTCATGTGCAGGTGATGAACCGCCACATCGGCGGTGATGGGCAGCCCCTCAGCCTTGGCCTTTCTCACCAACTCAAGACCTGCTGCCGATGACAGTCTGCAGAGGTGAAGCCGAACGCCCGTCTGCCGCACCAACTCAAAGAGGGTGTAGAGACGAATGGTCTCGTTGGCAACCGGCACGCCGGGCAGGCCCATGCGACCCGCAGTGGGCCCACTGTGCGCCACGCCGCTGGCTCCAAGCCAAGGATCGCGGGCGTAGGCCCAGACGGTGTAATCAAAGGTCTTGGCGTACTGCATGGCCCTGAACAAGACCTGGGTATCGACCAGCGGGTGCGTGGACTGCGAGAAGCCCACACAACCCGCCTCGGTGAGCTCAGCCATTTCAGTAAGCTGCTCACCCTTGAGCCCTGCGGTGAGCGCGCCCAGCGGATGCACATGGGCCTGAGCCAGCAGCCTCGCGCGGTGCTTGAGCATTTCCACCAGACCCGGCTCATCGAGCGGTGGATCGGTATCGGGTGGGCAGACCAATCGGGTTACACCGCCAGCGATGGCTGCACGCATCTCGGATTCGAGCGTGGCCTTGTATTCGAAACCAGGCTCACGCAGCCGCGCAGACAGGTCGATGAGGCCTGGCAGTACCCACAGGCCCTCCGCTTCAAGTGTGTGCATGGGCTCAAAGCCCGCAAGGCCAGCGCCCGGAGCAGTCATGGCCCGAATGCTGCCGCCTGCGATGTAAACGTCGCGCGCTTCAGTGCCCAGAACGAGCCCACCACGAATCAGGATGTTGGGAAAGGATTGGCTCATGCGTGGGTCCGATTCAGAATGCTCATCACGGCCATGCGCACCGCAATGCCAAAGGTGACCTGATGCAGAATGACTGACCGCGCACCATCGGCCACCAGCGAGTCAATCTCCACGCCTCGGTTCATGGGGCCAGGGTGCATCACAATCGCATCGGGCTTGGCCACGCGAAGCCGCTCCTCGGTGAGCCCGTAATGCTTGAAGTATTCCTGCGGGCTCGGCAGCATGGCCCCGCGCATGCGTTCATTCTGCAAGCGCAGCGCAATCACCACATCGACGTCTGCAAGGCCTTGCTCCAGATCGGTGTAGGGTGTGACGCCCATCTCGCGCAGCCCCGAGGGCAGCAGGGTCAGGGGCGCAATGACGCGAATGTCGGGAACGCCCAAGGTCGTGAGGGCATGAATGTCTGAGCGCGCCACCCGAGAGTGCAGTACGTCGCCCACAATGGCCACCCGCAGATTCTGAAACTCGCCCTTGAAGTGGCGAATGGTGAACATGTCGAGCAGGGCCTGGGTGGGGTGGGCATGACGCCCATCGCCTGCGTTCATGATGTGGATATGAGGAGCCACCTGATTCACATGCCGCGCAATGAGGTAGGGCGCACCGCTCTGGGCGTGTCGCACCACAAACATGTCTGCCTTCATGGCCGCAAGGTTGTCGATGGTGTCTAGCAAGGACTCACCTTTGGCGGTGCTCGACTTGTTCACATCGAGGTTGACCACTCGGGCTGCAAGCTTGGTGGCTGCAATCTCAAAGGTGGTTCGGGTGCGGGTGGAGTTCTCAAAGAAAATATTGAAAATGGTCTTGCCGGCAAGGAGGTCGGCATTGCGCACCTCCATGCGCTCAAGATCAACGAAATCGCGCGCGTGGTCCAAGACCTGCAGCATGACGGCTCGCGGCAGACCCTCGGTCGAGAGCAGGTGGTTTAACTCACCGCGTGCGTTGAGCTGGATGGACTTTGGCATTCAACAACCCTTGCAGAAGTATGGCCGCGGCCTCGGCGTCGATCTGAGCCTCGCCTGGCGCCAGTGCGGAAGTGTATCGCTCATCCTCAAGAATGACCGGCTTTGAAAAGCGCCCCTCAAGCTGACGAGCAAATCGCTCGCAGCGCTGGGCAAACGGGTGTGTCTGACCATCGGGGTAGACCGGCAGGCCCACCACCAGCCCACTGGGCTGCCACTCCTGGATGAGGGCCGCAATGGCAGCGAACCGTTGGGCGATGGGCGTACTGGCCACCACCGTGAGTGGCCGAGCGCCGCCCGTGAGGCCATTGCCAATGGCCACTCCAATTCGCTTTTCTCCAAAATCAAAGGCCAGCAGAACGCCAGCCAGAACATCAGGCGTGACCAACGGCCCCAGAGAGGTTGACCGGGTCAACCCCCAGCGAGCGAAAGGCCGCGCCCATGCGCTCTTCAATGGGCAGGGAGAACAGCAGTTCATGGTCGTGAAGCGGAACCGTGAGCCACGCGTTGGCTGCAAGCTCGGCATCGAGCTGTCCCTCGGACCATCCGGAGTAGCCCAAGGCCACCATGAGACGCTCGGGACCCTTGCCATTGGCAGTAGCCTCGAGAATGTCGCGCGAGGAGGTGAGGCCAATGCCGCCCGTCATGGCCAAGGTGGAGCTCCAGCTGCCCTTGGGCTCATGCAAGACAAAACCGCGGTCGGTCTGGACGGGACCACCCAGCAGAACCGGCGTATCTTCCAAGGGGTGCCCTTCGAGACTCAGGTCGAGCCGGGTAAAGAGCGTGCCCAGCGTCATTTCGGAGACGCGGTTAATGACCAAGCCCATGGCGCCTTTGGGCGTGTGCTCGGCGACGAAAACCACGGAGCCACCGAACTGCGGGTCGGTGAGCGAAGGCATGGCCACCAACAACTGACCAGCCACCGAGGGAAAGACCTCACCGTCTTGGGTCATTGGGACCTCCTCGTCCGCCTGTTCCAAGGCATGATTGAATTCTTCGGTCCAGAGTTGACCCATGCGATGGATTCTATCAGCCCTTTTTTATGCGCCACACAACCCCCTGCAGCTTAGTCTGGATTCGCCGCGACCTTCGCCTCGATGATCACGCCGCGCTGGCCCAAGCCTTGCGCTATCCCGAGCCGGTGGCGGTGGCCTTTGCGTTTGATGAGGCCATTCTGGCGCCGCTGCGCAGCCACCCCCAGGCCCTCCAAGAACATGGCCTCACGGTTGATCGCCGTGTGGCCTTCATTCACGCGAGCCTGGAGGAAATTGACCAAAGCCTCGCCAGCATGGGCAGTCGACTCTTTGTGCTTCACGGTCATGCGCAGGCCGGCATTCCCGAGCTCGCTCAGTCGCTCAAGGCCGTGCGTGTGGTCTGCGCGCACGATGACGAGCCCCAGGCCCGCAGCCGAGATGCTGTGGTTGAACAGGCGCTCGCTGCGCAGGGCATTGCATTTGAAACCGTGAAGGACCACTGTGTCTTTGAGCGCCAAGAGGTGTTGACGGGTGCCGGCAAGTTCTTCTCTGTATTCACACCGTACAAAAATGCATGGCTCAAGCGCCTTGCAGCGCAGTCCCAGGCCATCGAACCCCACGAGACAACGGATCTTGCAGACCGGTGTGTGCCCGCGCCCGAAGGGTCCACCTACCGTCTGCCGAACCTTGGGGACATGGGGTTTGCGGCAGTTGAGGACCTCGCTGCCCTCCGGCCCGGCCCCAGCGGTGCGCAAGCGCTGCTGACTGACTTTCTGCCGCGGCTTGGACGCTACAAAGAGGCACGAGACTTCCCCGGCAAGCGCGGGCCGTCTTACCTATCGGTGCACCTGCGGTTCGGAACCATCAGCATTCGCCAGCTGGTGCGGCAGGCTCAGGCCGTGATTCAGAGCAGCCCCTCCGAGGCCGAGGGCGCGCAGACCTGGCTCTCAGAACTGATCTGGCGCGACTTCTATATTCAGATCCTCTCCAACGTGCCGCATGTAACGCAGGGCGCATTCAAGCCGGAGTACAACCAAATCGAATGGCTTGAGGCAGGCCCCGTGTTTGAGCACCGATTTGCAGCATGGTGCGAGGGCCGAACGGGCTACCCCTTGGTGGATGCCGGCATGCGTCAGCTCAACACCACGGGCTACATGCACAACCGTTTGCGCATGGTGGTGGCCAGTTTTCTCACCAAGGATTTGGGCATTCACTGGCAATGTGGTGAGCGCTACTTTGCGCTGCGCCTAAACGACTTTGACCTGTCCGCCAACAACGGCGGCTGGCAGTGGGCGGCCTCAACCGGTTGCGATGCACAGCCCTACTTCCGCATCTTTAACCCGGTGAGCCAGAGCGAGAAATTCGACCCCAAGGGGCAGTTCATCCGGCGGTATGTGCCTGAGTTGGCCAGTCTGCCCGATGCGGCTATTCATGCCCCATGGGAAACGGGGCCCCTAGTACTTGAGCAGGCTGGCGCGCGATTGGGCGAGGCCTACCCGCACCCGGTTGTGGACCATGCCCAGGCAAGGGCGGAGACGCTGGCCCGGTTTGCCGTGGTGAAACGCGCCTAGATTTCCACCATCTCGAAGTCAGATTTCTGGGCCCCACATTCGGGGCAGGTCCAGGTAATGGGAACGTCCTCCCAGGCGGTTCCGGGGGCGATCCCCTCTTCGGGAAGACCCGCAGCTTCGTCGTAGATCCAGCCGCAAATCAGGCACATGTAGGTTTTCATAAACGTCCTGCCACTAAAATTGACGCCATTCTATCGTTGAAGGGCCTTTCCCCCATGATCCAGCGCAATGTTCCTCAGAGTGAAGCCCTGTTCGCCCAGGCCCAGCAGACCATCCCCGGGGGCGTGAACTCTCCGGTACGGGCCTTCCGTTCGGTGGGTGGCACCCCGCGCTTTTTTGAGCGCGCCCAGGGACCCTTCCTCTGGGATGCAGACGGCCACCGCTACGTAGACACCATCTGCTCGTGGGGGCCGGCCATCGTGGGCCACGCCCACCCCAAGGTGCTCGAGGCCATCTCGAAAGCGGCTGCACACGGCCTCTCGTTCGGAGCGCCCACGCGCGGAGAAGTCCAGCTTGCTGAATGGGTGCGAGCGCACCTGCCCTCTATGGAAATGATGCGCCTGACTTCCAGCGGAACCGAGGCCACCATGTCCGCCATTCGGGTTGCACGAGGCTATACCGGGCGCAGCAAAATTGTGAAGTTTGAAGGCTGCTACCACGGCCACGTCGACAGCCTGCTGGTGAAGGCCGGCTCGGGCCTGCTCACCTTCGGAAACCCAGACTCCGCGGGCGTGCCCGCAAGCTTTGCCGCGGAGACCATCGTGCTCGACTACAACGACATCGCGGGTGTGGTGAGCTGCTTTAGCGAACATGGCGCGGAAATCGCGGCGGTCATTGTGGAGCCCATCGCCGGCAACATGAACCTCGTGCGCCCACTTCCCGGGTTTCTCGAGACGCTGCGAGACCAGTGCACCCAGCATGGCAGCGTGTTGATTTTTGATGAGGTGATGACCGGGTTTCGTGTGGGAGCCCAAGGTGTACAGGGCTTAACCAACATCCAGCCTGACCTCACCACCCTGGGCAAGGTCATTGGTGGCGGCATGCCCATGGGTGCGTTTGGTGGCCGCAAGGACATCATGCAGGTCGTGGCGCCTCTCGGCCCGGTCTACCAGGCCGGCACACTCTCGGGCAATCCAGTTGCTGTGGCAGCAGGCCTTGCCACCCTTGAACTGGTCTCGGAGCCTGGCTTTTTTGACACCCTGGGTGCCATTACCTCTGACCTCATGGCAGGCCTGTGCGACGTCGCCCGTGAGGCAGGTGTGCCCGCCTTCTCTGCTGACAGCGTGGGCGGCATGTTTGGCATTTACTTCAGTGCGCGAACGCCGCAAACCCTTGCCGATGTCACCGCCAGTGACCGGGCTGCATTCAATCGCTTCTTTCACGCCATGCTCAATCGTGGGGTGTACCTCGCGCCTTCGGCCTATGAGGCTGGGTTCCTCTCGATTCAGCATGAGGGTGAACCGGTTGAACTCATTCTTGAGGCCGCGCGCGAATCCTTTCGGGAGAGCCTGAACCCTGCCTGAACCGTGCCTTAGCCCCGCGAACGCAACGGGCACAGGGCGCTTTGCGCCCTCCCCCAGCGGGCCGCTTCATCAGGGTTCACTGGTCACGGCCCTGGCGAGTTTTCTGGATGCACGATCACGCGAGCATCGATGGCTCGTGCGCATGGAAGACCTCGACCCGCCGCGAGAGCAGCCTGGTGCGGCCAGTCTCATTCTCGAGCAGCTGCGCGATCACGGCCTGCACTGGGACGGAGAGGTGCTCTTTCAGAGCGCGCGAAATGCAGCCTACGCGCAGGCGCTCCATTCCCTCGCGCAGCGACAGCAGGTGTTTGTCTGTCGATGCACACGACGGCAATTGGAAGGGCATACCCATTACCCGGGGACCTGTCGCGAGGCGCATCTATCTGCTGATCAAGCGCCCCATGCCTGGCGACTGCGGAGCCCCTGTGGGCAGGACGATTTTGTCGTAAAACGCGCAGACGGGTTCTGGGCCTATCACCTCGCCGTCGTGGTGGACGATGCCTTCCAGGAGGTCACGCATATCGTCCGCGGCGATGACCTTGCTGCTGAACTGCCGCGACATCGCTGGCTGCAAACAGCGCTTGGATTCGATCAGCCCGAAGTTCTGCATGTGCCCGTGCTGCGCAATGCGAATGGTGAGAAGCTCTCCAAGCAGACACAGGCCCCCGCGCTCTCAGGAGGCGATCGCGTGCACCGGCAGCTGCGGGACGCGTGGGATTACTTAGAGCAGGTCATGCCGAGGGCATTGATCGAACGGTGGGAGCTTGTTCATCAGGGGTTCTGAATGATGGGGGGATGTCACCCACTCTCCATCGCGACGGCGCTTTTCGATATTTTTTCTTCTCTCGAGAAGAATTGAGGGCGCACATTCATGTCTCCCATCCGCACGGAGAGGCAAAAGTCTGGCTTGAACCCACCATCAGGCTGGCGTACGCTCACGGCTTGAGTCGGAGCGAAATCGGGCAGGTTCTTTTAACGGTCTCTCAACATCAAGGGCGCTTTAGAGATGCATGGAAAAAGCACTTTCTCGGTCAGGGTGACTGAATGCTCAGACACCATGTTGATGCTCGAACTCGATGGGCCAGACACAGGTCCTCTCGCGCTCAAAGTCTCTTTTGCTGAATACCCGGAGTTCGAGCGTCAAGATCGCCAAAAAGTCTGCATGGTTCAGAGGCCTCATCCAGACCACCTCTATTGGCCTCTGCTTGATGTCGATCTGTCACTCAGTGGTTTGAAAAATCCCAGCCTTTTTCCTCTGGCATTTCAGCCAGAACGGGTCAGACGCGCCTAAATCGCGTTGCGGGGCTTTCCGCCTAAGAGCACGGCACCACTGCCCACCTTCTTGACCCCACTCGATAAGAGCGGGGACTTCGCTGCGCCTGAAGCCGGTGTAGAGGTGGGAGCGGGAACATCGGCGGCATCTTCATAGGGCATGAAGAAGAGCGGATCGGCACCGGGCGGCATGTCGAGCCCGGGCAGCTTCTCGCGCGTGAGCTTTTTGCCAATCAGCTTCTCGATATCTTGGACTAGACGCTCATCTGCAGGAGACATGACGCTGATGGCCTGCCCTGAGGCCCCGGCCCGGCCCGTTCGGCCAATGCGGTGGACATAGTCCTCAGCGGCATAGGGTACGTCATAGTTGATGACCGCAGGCAGCTCGGCAATGTCGAGTCCACGGGCAGCGACGTCGGTCGCCACCAGCACCAAGACCTCGCCCTTTTTAAATCCCTCAAGCGTGACAAGCCTCTCGTTCTGACTCTTGTCTCCATGAATGGCATCCGCAGAAATGCCTTCCTTTTGCAGTTCGCGGGCCAGGCGGCTGGCACCAATCTTCGTGTTCGTAAAGACAATGACCTGTTGAAGCTTGAGTCGCTTGATCAGCCGAACGACCGCACCCCGTTTGCTTTCGGGACGATCGACCAGGTAGACCTGTTGGGTCACGTTCTCGGCCGTCGCATTGCGTCGTGCGACCTCGACCGTGATCGGATTGTCCTTGAGGAAGGTCTTGGCGAGCTTGCGAATTTCGGGCGAAAAGGTTGCGGAAAAGAGCAGGCTCTGACGCTCGGGGGGCAAGAGGTTCACGATGCGCTGCAGGTCGGGCAGAAAACCCATATCGAGCATGCGATCGGCCTCATCAAGCACCAGCACACTCACCTGCGAGAGGTTCAGGGTCTTTTGCTGCACATGGTCGAGCAGCCGCCCCGGTGTGGCAATGAGCACCTCAACACCTGCGCGCAGTGCGGCTGTCTGGGGGGCCATGTCAACACCACCAAACACAACGGCGCTGCGAAGAGGTGAATGCTGAGCGTACTGCGCAACGTTCTGGTAGATCTGGTCGGCAAGCTCCCGCGTGGGCGCGAGCATGAGCGCACGCACGGGGTGTCGCGCGGGTGACACACTGCTGCTCGCAAACGGCATGAGCCGGTGCAGAATAGGCAGCGTGAATGCGGCGGTCTTGCCGGTTCCGGTTTGAGCGGCACCCATAACATCCGCACCTTGCATGACGTGGGGGATGGCCTGAGCCTGAATGGGCGTGGGGGTTTCGTATCCGGCATCCTGGACAGCGCGCAGGATGTCTGGGTGTAGACCCAGTTCTTTAAATTGCATCTGGCCATTATCCACGAAGACCATGCCTCCTGCCTTGCGATCTGCCTTTCCAGCTATCTTTGTGCTGATCTGGAGCACGGGCTTCATTGTGGCGCGATACGGCATGCCCCATGCCGAACCAATGACATTTCTGCTCATGCGCTTTGCCTTGGTGCTCTTGGTGCTGCTGCCCTTGGCGTGGATCTGGCGTGCGCCCTGGCCCAGCCGCGATGTGGCCTGGCGGATTGCATTGGCCGGCGTGCTCCTGCAGGCGGGCTATTTGGGCGGGGTCTGGGCCGCCGTTCGAGAGGGCATGGGTGCGGGCTTGGTCGCGCTGATCGTCGGCCTTCAGCCCATTCTCACCGCGGTCCTGGTCACCCTTAAGCGCGAGCCCATTGCCCGCAACCAATGGGCCGGCCTGCTGCTGGGCCTCGCCGGAGTGGGGCTGGTGGTCTGGACCAAGCTGAGCCTTGTGGGGCTGAGCCTCGCAAGCCTCGTCTTTGCCTGCATAGGCCTTGCAAGCATCACAGCGGGCACGCTGTATCAGAAACGGGCCTGCCCCAGCTTTGACCTGCGCACGGGCGGCATTATTCAGTACGCGGCCTCTGCTGCACTCTGCCTGCCCTTGGCCCTCGCCTTTGAGACTGGCGAGGTGAGCTGGGCCCCCGAACTGATTGGTGCACTGGTCTGGAGTGTGCTGGCCCTCTCCATTGGTGCAATCTCACTGCTCTTCATCATGATCCGCGAGGGGGCAGCGACCCAGGTCACCAGCCTGCTCTACCTCACGCCCCCAACCACCGCAATCATGGCCTGGATGCTGTTTGATGAACCGATCACAAGCCTCACTGTCCTAGGTACACTCATGACGGTGACCGGCGTGTGGCTGGTGGTTCGGCCCCAACGCTAGCGCTGTTTCAACTCCACTCAACACATAAGGACCCACCATGACCCGTGTTACGCGCATCCTCTCCGTTGGCCTTCTGGCCGCACTCCCTATGGCCGCATCTGCCGTGAGTTTTGCCAAGCCCGAGCAGGCCATCAAGTACCGTCAGTCCAACTTCTCCGTCATGGCCACGCACTTCTCCGACATTGGCGCCATGGTCAAAGGCGAGAAGCCCTTCGACGCCAAGGCTGCCGCTTTGAATGCCGACGTTGTGGCCACGCTCAGCGCCCTGCCTTGGGCTGGCTTTGGCCCCGGCACCGAGGGGGGCAAGGCCAAGCCTGCCATTTGGAAAGAAATGGACAAAGTGAAGGCCGGCGCAGCGGACTTCCAAAAGGCCGCAGCAAACCTGAAGACTGCCGCAGCCTCGGGCAACCTCGACAACATCAAGAAAGCATTTGGCGCCACTGCGCAGACCTGCAAGGCCTGCCACGACAGCTACAAAGACAAGTAAACCAGCACCACCAGCACCACAAGCCCCCAGCCCAGTCGGTCCACCCACTGGGCGAGGAGGGCCTCCATGGGGGCACCGCCCCACTTCATAAGACCCGCCACCAAGAAGAATCGCCCCCCGCGCCCCACGATCGAGGCGAGCACAAAAGGCAGCAGCGGCATGGCGGCAACGCCGGCAGCAATGGTGAAAACCTTGTATGGAATGGGCGAGAAGCCCGCAATCAGAACGGCCCAAAAGCCGTACTCATCGAACCAGAGCTTGGCCGTCTCAAATGCGCCGGCGTAGTGGCTCTGGAGCAGCCAAGGCTCGATCGCCTGGAAGGCATATAACCCAATGACATAGCCAAAAAGCCCTCCCAGAACCGAGGTGACCGTGGTGAGCAAGGCGAACCACCAAGCACGGCTCGGCTGGGCAAGACACATCGGGGCCAGCATCACGTCCGGCGGGATCGGGAAAAAGGAAGACTCGATGAAGCTTAGGAAGCCCAGTACCCAGGTGGCGCGCTTGTGTCGAGACCAGGTCATGACGCGCAGATAGAGGCCGGAGAAAAGTGTCTTCATGGTGGGAGGATCATACAATCGCACCATGACCGAAGCCCGCTGGCAGTTCAGATCCAAACAAGAGGCATTGCGGCGCGGGCTGAGAGACGGCATTGGTGTGCCCGCAGCCGTGCTCTTTGCAGGCATGCTGGGCTTTGGGGCGCTGGGCCACAGCATTGGCCTCTCCCTTGCGCTGACCGGCAGCACCACCATCTTCATGTTCGCCCTGCCCGGGCAGATTGTCTTCGCTGAAATGGTGGCCCTGGGTGCCTCGGCCTGGCTTGCCGGCCTCGCAGCCATGATCACCGCTGCGCGATTTCTGCCCATGACGCTCACCGTGCTGCCCCAGATCCCTGCCGAGCATCAGAGCCGGTTTCGCTACCTCACGGTGCACATGCTCGCGCTCACCAGCTGGGCCGTGGCCATGCGTGACTTTCCCAAGATGGAGCCTCAATACCGGCAGGCCTACCTGATTGGCATGTCGGCTGCCTGCTACGGCTGCGCCATTCCGGGGACCTTCATTGGATATTTGCTGGCTGGCCAAGTGCCCGTGCCCCTCACCTTGGCGTTGCTCTTTGTGAACCCGCTCTTCTTTTTTCTGACCTTTTTTGAGGTAAAGCCAGTCGCCAACCGCCTGGCGTTGGTCTTCGGCGCAGCCGTGGGGTTGAGCGTCTATGTGGTGTTTCCGGACTACAGCATTCTGGCTGCTGGCGCGGTTGGAGGAAGCCTTGCCTATGGCCTCAACCGCTGGCGCGAGCAACGCACCCAGGCGCGCGCGGACGGACTCCCGAGATGAGCGGCGAGCAGGCCTTACTCGGGCTGGTCATCGCCGCCTTGGGCACCTACCTCTGGCGCTTTCTGGGGGTTGCCTTCTCTGGCCGCATCAACACCGAGAGCGAGGTCTTTCGATGGATGAGCTGCGTGGCCTATGCCATGCTGGCGGGCCTTGTCGCACGGATCATCTTGATGCCCATCGGACTTTTGGAAGAGGCATCGCTGCTGACACGCATATCCGCCGTCACACTGGCTGCCGGGGTTATGCTCTGGAGGCACCCGCGGTTTGGTGGGCTCGTGCCCGCCCTCATTCTGGGCTGCGTTTTTGTTGGAGGAGTGAGCGCACTTGGCTGATGTCCTAACCCCCTTCGCGGCAGCCCTGCTGCTGGCCTATTTGTTGGAACCCATTGCGCGGCAGGTGCAGCGCTGGGGCGCACCGCGTGCATTGGCCAGTGTGGTTGCCATTCTGGTTGGGATCATGCTCTGCATCGGACTGGTGGCGGTCGTGATCCCCGTGCTGCAGAACGAGCTGGGCCAATTGCAACAGCGGCTGCCCGGTGTCATCGCAGACGCCTATGCCCGCGTGTATCCCATTCTGGTGGACCACCCCATCTGGGCTCAGCTCGGCATTTCGCTGGATGACACCGAGACCCTCAGGGCCAAGCTCGTGGAGTGGCTGGGTGGTCAGTCCGCACAAATCTCCAAGACCGCCGTGAGCACGCTACAGACTGGACTGGGTGTGGTGGTGAGCATCATTGGCTGGCTGGTGCTGGTGCCTGTGGTGCTGTTTTTTCTGCTCAAGGACTGGGCCCGCATTCTGGGAGAAACCTTGTGGCTCATTCCCAAACGCCACCGAGAGCATGCACGCGAGATTGCAGGCGACATTCACGGCACGCTTCAAGGCTACCTTCAGGGGCAGCTGCGCGTGGTCCTAGCCATGGCGGTGTTCTACAGCGTTGGGCTGCTCATCGCAGGTGTGAGCAGCTGGCTCTCGATTGGCATTCTCTCGGGCCTGGCGGTGTTCATTCCCTACGTCGGCTTTGTGTTCTCGACCCTGCTCGCGCTGGTGGCCGCCATGCTCGAGCTCGGGCCCCTCACCGGGTTCATGTCCGTGGTCGTGATCTACACCGCAGGCCAGTTACTCGAGGGGTTTGTGCTCACCCCCAAGCTCGTGGGCGATCGCATTGGCCTGCACCCCCTGGCCGTGATCTTCGCCCTGATGCTCTTTGGCAGCCTTTTTGGATTCCTGGGGGTGCTTCTGGCCTTACCGCTCGCCGCTGTGCTGGTGGTGCTGGGCCGCAGAATCATTCGCCATCTGCACCAGCGCGATGACCACTCGGGGCGGGCCTCGGGCCCTCCAGCGGAGCCGCCGGCACGTTAACGACGGTTCGGTGCGGAAACGGAATCTCAATGCCGTTGGCATCAAACGCGTGTTTTAAAGCCTTGAGAAACTCGCGGCGCACGAGCCACTGCTCTCCGGCCACGACCTTTATGCGGCATTTGATCACCACCGACGAGTCTGCCAACTGGTCGACGCCTGCAATCTCCAAGCCATCGAGAATGCGAGAGGCAAGCTCCGGTCTGTTGCGCAGGCTCTGAGCCGCTTCGCGCATGACCGCATAGACGCCCTCAATATCTTCCTTGTAGGCAATCCCAATATCGGCCACCGCATAGGCAAAAACACGGCTGCGATTGGTCACGGTGGTGATGGCGCCATTGGGCACAAAGTGCACCGCACCCTCGTAGTCACGCAGCTGCACGTAGCGCAGCGTGACGTCTTCTACGGTGCCTGTAAGGCCTGCAATCTGCACCACATCGCCTTGGCGGATCTGATTCTCGATGAGCATGACAAAGCCCGTGAAATAGTCCTTCACCAAGCTCTGCGCACCGAAGCCCACCGCAATGCCCGCCACACCTGCAGTGGCCAGAATGGGCGCTATGGAGATGCCCACCTCAGAGAGCACCAGCATGATGGTGACCACGCCCAGCACAACCGAGAGGATGTAGCGAAACACCCGAAGCAGTGTCTCGATGCGGCGCTTGTCCTCATCTCGCTCGGCCTTGGACTGCAGCTGGTCACCAAAGAGGCGCAGCAGCCTTCTAGCAAGGCGAGTGGCGATCCAGGCCAGTAGCAGAATGAGCAGCACATTCGAGATGGCGATGAGCGCATCGACCCAGGGCGGCAGCGGGCCAATGCCCAGCTGACGAAGCAGTTCTTGAAGGGTTTGTTTCAGCATCTCTTCATTTTACGAGGCATTATCTGCGCCATGACATCAAAACCCACCCCACCCATTCAGGTCTGTGTGTTCTGCGGCTCCAAGCTGGGTAACCAGCACCAATGGGCCGCAGTTGCAGCCGACGTAGGTGCCTTTATTGCGCAGCAGGGCTGGGGCCTAGTCTTTGGGGCGGGCCGATGGGGGTTGATGGGCACCGTAGCCCAGGCCGCCATTGAAGAAGAGGGCCATGTGGTCGGCATTATTCCGCGCTACCTCATGGAGACGGAGCCGGTCCTGCATGGCCTGTCAGACCTGCAGGTGGTCGAGACCATGATCGAGCGCAAGATCCGCATGATGGAGCAGAGCGAGGCATTTCTGATCCTGCCCGGCGGCATTGGCACCCTAGAGGAATTGTTCGAAGTCTGGACGGGCGGACAAACCCGGGCGCATGCCAAGCCCGTTGTGCTGGCCAACCTTGATGGCTACTTCGATGGCCTGCTGGCCTTCATGCATCAGGTCTGCGAGGCGGGCTTTCTGCACCCTGGCAGTTTGGACCGTATTTTGGTGGCCCACGACTTCAAATCGGTTTGTGATCTTCTGACGACGCACCTGCATCCGAACGCACAAGATGCGACAGGTGCTGCACCTCAGCCCAGCTGAGCAGCTGCAGTCCCGCATCTGGCTGGTGCGCAAGCTTATTGAGACCCCCGTTGGGAATGCCCCAGGCGCGAGGCTCCGACAGGCTGACCTGCTGCGCCATGCGGTAGACCATATCGAGCACGCCACCGTGCGTGAACACCACCACCGATGAGCCGGGCTTGGCCCATGCGAGCACGGCCTGCACTGCGGAGTCGACCCGCGCATAAAAGGTGTGCAGGCTCTCGCCCCCCTCTGGGGTGTAGTGCGGGTCACGACGCGCCCAGGCATGGGCCGCCTCAAGATTCTGCTCACGCATTGACTCAAACGACTGGCCCTGCAGCACACCAAAGTGCCGCTCTGCGAGGCTGTCGAGTGCCTCCACAGGCAGGCCCATGTGATCGGCCAGCGGCTGAGCTGTATCGCGCGCCCGTTGCAATGGACTGCTCACCACCGCATGAATGGGTGCCTGGGCAAGTGCGTCCCGGACGGCCTGGGCCTGGGCCCTGCCATGGTCGTTGAGGGGGATGTCGAGATGGCCCTGAATGCGCTTGGCAACATTCCATGCGGTCTCGCCATGGCGAACGAAAATGAGGGTGGGCGTGGACGTGAGTGAGGTCATTTTTTCAGCACCAGAATACTGGCCGAGAGCACGAGCCCAAAGCCCATAAGCATGCCAACGGTGAGTGGCTCACCCAAGAAGATCACGCCCCAGAGCACGCCAAAGGCGGGGATGAGGAAAGTCACGCTGGTGGCCCGAATGGGGCCAAGGTCTCGAATGAGTCGAAAGAAAATCAGGTAAGCCAGCGAGGTCGAGGCCAGTGCCAATGCCAGCACTGACAGCCAAGAGGCTGTCGTGGGCTGGGCGGCAGGGGCCTGCCAGAGTCCGAGGGGCAGTAGCCATAGGGTTGCAAAAAACAGGCTGTGCTGAGCATTGGCGTATCCAGAGGCGTGTGAGAGCAATCGCTTGGTGAGAATGCCCGCAATGGCGTAGCAGAGCGTGGCCCCCATGCAGGCCAACACGCCCAGCAGCACCTTGGGCGTGAGATCGAGGGGCCCCAACTGGACCATGAGCGAGACACCGGTTGCAGCCAATGCCACACCGATGATCAGCTTGGGTCGTAGCGGCTCATTGAGGAAACGGATCGCGAGCAGGCCACCCCAGAGCGGCACCAACGCGTTGAGAATGGCCATATAGCCTGCAGGCAGCACCAGAGCCGCCAGCCCGTAAAGCGCAAAGGGCAACGCAGAGTTGAGAAGCCCAATCATTGCGTAAACGCGCCAGCCCACACCGCCGCGAAGGGCTGACTGGGCTTTGGCCCAGGGCCAGACCTGAACCAGCGCCCAGAGCGCGAGCCAAGCCAAGCCCACCCTTAGTTCAGCCGAGAGCGCGGCTCCAAAGTCGGGCGCTGCAATGCGCAGAAATAAAAAAGAGGCGCCCCAGAGCGCCCCCAGCAGAACGAAAATAAAGAAATTCAACGCGTCGTCGCTTGTTCCAGCATGGTTCGCGTGAATCTTCCCATATCGCGCTCCGCATCGTTGCGCTGGAGTCCGGCCTTGCGTCCGCGCACCGTGACCTGGATCTCGCCTGGGCGGGGCAGCACGATGTAAATGGGCATTTCCTCAAAGCGAAGCGTTGTCCCCGCCGCAATGCCCACCTCTGAGACAGTGTCGTCTGCGCGCCGCACCCAGATCCAGCTCTTTTCCGGGAACTGCAAGACCAGGGCGGCTGTGCCGGGTGTCTCTGTGGGCGAAGCCACGGCGGAGGGCGCAGGTGTCGCGGGCGCAGCGGGTGCCGGCGGCGTCTCCGTAAACGGGGCAGGGGTAGGCGTAGGGTCAGGG
>Ga0208788_1000470_pt1 | contig 19865 bp, 18 predicted proteins | sample Wag4_2014_7_11_3_FD_187363 | JGI IMG/M metagenome (GOLD analysis project Ga0208788, IMG submission 187363) | Fresh water mixed with fracking chemicals microbial communities from Ohio, USA - Utica-2 Time Series FC 2014_7_11 (SPAdes) (version 2) ...
GCGTATATGAAGCGATGGATCGTTCTAAAGTCTTAAAGTTAATTCCTAAATCTGCAACGATCTGGTCAGGTAGAAGTGAAACTAGATAGGAGTACCGAGACAGTCGCGCATCGTATTCAGGGAAAGGTCGCACGCTAGTTGTAGCCCCACCTAGTTCGGATGCGCTTTCCAATAAAACAACGCTCTTTCCGGCTTTCGCTAAATAAGTTGCGGCGACAAGTCCGTTGTGGCCACCACCGACCACAATTGCGTCATATTTCTTGTCGACAATCATTGTGTGATTAGAGCGCGCGAGCCATACGATCGAAGGCTTCAGTAATTATCTCAGGACTGGTCGCAAAGTTAAGGCGAACATGGTCTTTACCTAAGGCGCCATAGATATGGCCCGGATTAAATGCCACTTTCGCACGCTCCACTAGCGCTGCACCTGGATCTTCCCCAAGATTTAACTTACTTACATCTAGCCAAGCCAGATATGAGCAATGTGGAATTGTGTAGCCAATAGTTGGAATCTTTTCTTTGATTAGTTCGGCGATGAGCTTTCTATTGTGATCTAGTTGATCAAGAACTGTATCTAGCCAAAGCTCGCCTTTTTCGAAGGCAGCAACTGTGGCAAAGGCGCCCAATAGGGAAGCGCGATAGTGCAAGGCCGGTGGAAGTTCATTTAACTTCTCATGCATCTTGGCACCTTGCGAAATTATAATTGCACACTTGAGTCCGGCGATATTCCAACCTTTACTTGCTGCGTTTACAGCTACGCCGACCTCGGCAGCGTCTTCACCAAGTGCCAAAAATGGAGTAAACGGTTGCTCTTTGAAGGTTAGCGGGGCGTGAATTTCATCTGAGATAACGACGACGCCATGTTTTTTCGCAAGAGCGACAATTCGAAGTAAATCTTCGCGGCTGTAGACCTTGCCCATTGGATTATGTGGACTACAAAGTAAATGAACCTTTAACCCGTTTTCATAAGCCTTTTCTATGCCGGCCCAATCATGGCTCCACCCAGTTCCATCTGCTTCTTCTGCGTTCTTTATAAATGGAACATCGACCATGGAAATCTTTGTCTCATTTATCCAGGTGTAGAAGTTCTGATAGACGGGTGAACTGATCAGAACTTTATCCCCTGGCTTGGCAAAGACACGTAGTAGTTCGACAACGGCTACTCCGACATCGGTTGCGATACGAACAAAAGTTGGCTCGACATCCCAGTTCCAGCGACCCTTGGCAAAGCCCGAAAATGAAATACCCATCTCAGGAATAGAGCCGAGATACCCCAAATCGGATTTCAAAATCATCTCTGACAATACTTCGCGAATTCCGTCAGCAACCGGAAAATCCATCTCGGCTACAGGCAACGGAAGGATGTCATGGGTGAAGCCTCGCCACTTTTCGCTGCGATGTGTTTGTAACTCAGCAAGAGTTGGTGCAAAAACTAGGCGATCGCTCATGTGCGTGAGTATGCCAGTTAAGCCTCGTTTGGAGAAAGGCGGCGCGTTGAATTTCGCACTACAAGCGTTGTGGGAAGAACTAATGAATGTGGTGCTGCGCTTGGCTTTCTTAGCCTTTCCATGATTGACCACGCTGCCATCTCGCCCATTAACTGCACTGGCTGCTCAATAGTTGTTAGATCGGTGTATTCAGACATTTCATGTCCATCAAATCCCACGATAGAAATATCATCTGGAACTTTTAACCCATGGCGTCGCGCCGCCTGCATCGCACCTAGGGCCATCTCATCTGATTCGCAAAAAATCGCAGTGGGGCGATTCGGACGGGCGAGAAGATCATCCATGGCTCTTGCCGCAGTGTGCAACGTGAAATCTCCATGTACTTCACGAGATGGGACCCACTCAATGTTATTTTCATGCAGAGCTTGCATGAACCCTTTACGGCGGTCTTGAGGAACGCTGAAATTAAATGGATCATCCGGGTGTCCAGACATCAAGCCGATTTTCTTATGGCCTTGATTTACTAAATGTTGCGTAGCAGTTCGTGCTGCAGCAACATCATCGATTGCAACGCTCGAACATTTTTCGTGATGCATGCCAACTAATGAGACAGGAATTCCTAAATTCAAAATTGAGTCGAATTCTTCTTCGGTAGGCGGCAGGCTGATAACGATTAAGGCATCAACTCGACCCTTTAAAAGCTGGTGCTGAAAGAGTCGTTCGCGGCCTTTCATCTGGCTGAAGTTGTAGAGAAGCAGATCAAAACCAGCCTCGCGTAGCGCTTGTTCTGCTCCGCTGATCACTTGTGCGAAATACCAACGTGAAATAAACGGGGCAACAACTCCGATGCTATTGGTTCGACCGAGCGGGGTTTTATTTGTCGCTGGAGAAATCGGGTAGTTAAGTTTCTCTGCTGCCGCCACGATCTTGGCGCGAGTTGCATCGTTTACATGGTGAAAGCCGCGAAGGGCGCGAGAGACTGTGGCAGTTGATACGCCCGCCTCTTCGGCGATCTCTTTAATTCCAGCCACAACTCCCCCTTTCTCTCTACCTGCAACTTTTGAAAATTTCTGCAAAAGCGTATGCAAGAACTGCAAAAGTACGGCAAAGGAGCCGTTAGTTGCAAGGGGTGGAGTTGAGTTACTTGTTTTGGATTACTGGGCTTCGAGAATCATTGAGACGGAGTTGATGCACCAGCGCTGATCTGTTGGGACCTCAAATCCCTCGCCCTCAAAGACATGTCCCAGATGCGAGTCACAGGAAGCGCAGCGAACTTCAGTGCGAATACGTGGTGCAAGCGATCGATCTTCGATCAATGTAACAGCATCATCTGCGGTTGGCGCATAGAAAGATGGCCAGCCACATCCAGAGTGAAATTTAGTTTCCGAGCGAAAGAGTTCGGCATTGCAGGCTTTGCAGCGATAGATGCCCACCGTTTCACTATCGGTGTATTCGCCAGTGAATGGACGTTCGGTGGCGCCGTTACGTAATACCTCATACGAAAGCGGATCGAGTTTTGCCTTTAACGTCGCTTCATCAATCTCAATTTTTTTTGCCATTAGATGCTCGCTTCCTGAGGAAATGCGGTACCGGTACTTGAATGGCAGTCGTATCCATTGGGATTTTTCGCTAGGTATTTCTGGTGATACTCCTCAGCCAAGTAGTACTCAACGCCGTTGGCGCTGAGAATTTCAGTAACAATCGCGCCGATTCCATCTGATTTGAGAGCATCTTGGTACAAGTCTCTTGTTGCGAGCGCTTCGGCCATTTGCTCAGACGTTGTCGTATAAATCGCGCTGCGATATTGGGTACCGATATCTCCACCTTGTGCATTTAGTGAAGTTGGATCGTGCATCGTCCAAAACTCTTCAAGCAATCTGCGATATGTAACAACTGCGGGATCGAATTCAACGCAGACCATTTCGGCATGTCCGGTTGCTCCTGTGCAAACTGCTTCATAGCTCGGATTGGCAGTTGTGCCACCCATGTAGCCAACGCTGGTATTGGTCACTCCATCTATCTTCCAATAACGTCTTTCCGCGCCCCAAAAACAGCCAGTAGCAAAATATGCGATCTCCATAGCGCGCATTCTTTCAGGTGATAGCGATTCCCGCTCAGTTAGGTAACCTAGGTGTACCTGCGCCCCCGTAGCTCAGGGGATAGAGCACCGCCCTCCGGAGGCGGGTGCACAGGTTCGAATCCTGTCGGGGGCACGCGACCTAAATCACCTCACTTTGACCAAATCTCTTTCAATTCATCCTTGTTTATCAACCTAGTAACAGGGAGAATTACCCACTTACGCAAGAAGAGTTTTAACTCTTTGCGTCTTGTTTTTACTGCGCTTATCAGAAGGAGATAACTCATGGATTGGCGACATCAATCAGCATGCCGCGACGAAGATCCAGAGCTCTTCTTCCCTGTGGGCAATACCGGCCCAGCCTTAACCCAGATCGAAGAGGCGAAGAAAGTCTGTAACCGCTGCATCGTTAAAGATGCTTGCTTAGCCTGGGCGTTAGAGAGCGGACAGGATGCTGGTGTTTGGGGCGGATTATCTGAAGATGAGCGCCGTGCGCTTAAGCGCCGTGCGGCACGTAATCGTGCGCGCATGATGGAGCAGAACAACTCCATTTAGTTTTAAACCCAGTTAGATTCAAATCCAGTTAGATCGGAAAAGTTAGGCGCGCTTCGGTTCCTGCAGGTGTTCGAACTAGATCAATATTTCCGCGTAGTTCATTTTCCGTCAGCGTGCGAACTATCTGCAAACCAAGGTTTGAAGATTCTGCCAGTGAAAATCCTTTTGGCAAGCCCACTCCATCATCAAAGATAGTTATCTTGGCGCCACTTTGGCTGCGGGCAACTGTTATCGTCAAATGGTTTCCTGATTCGGCAAGGCCGTGCTCTAAAGCATTATGAATTAACTCAGTTACGACCAAGGACAGTGGCGTTGCGATACGCGGATCAAGTGCGCCAAGCTCGCCTGTACGAGCAATTTGTAGCTGCCCCATTCGCGGACTGAGATCTAATGCGTGCGCGACAAGTCGATCGAGAACATCGTCGAAGGCAACCGAAGCTTCGGCGCTGCTAGAAAGCGTTTCGTGAACGAGAGCGATAGATGCGATACGGCGGACTGCCTCATTTAACGCAGCACTCGCGGCCGGATCTTCAATCCGACGCGATTGCAGGCGAAGCAAAGCAGATACAGTCTGTAAATTATTTTTAACGCGATGATGGATCTCACGAATAGTCGCATCTTTAGTTACGAGTTCACGTTCACGACGACGCAGTTCCGTCACGTTCTGCAAGAGCACTATGGCACCAATTCGATCACCTCCTGCAAGTAGAGGTAACGCCAATAGATCTACAGTTCCGCCGGCGTTTTCAATCTCTACTCTTCGCAGCGCTTTGCCGCTTAAACCTACTTCAATCCCTTCTTCATGCGCTTCAAACTTTAAAACGGAAACGCTACGTGCGGCTTGTCCGAGATTGTTTCCTTCAAGTTCACCAGTCCAACCCATTCGGCTAAATGCTGATTTTGCATTTGGGCTGGCGTAGATAATTGCGCCGTTGATATCCAGCCGTATCAAGCCATCGCCAACACGGACGGCTGGATCAAAGAGTTCGCTGTGATCGGTATAAGGAAAAGTTCCCTCTGCCACCATGCGATAAACGTTGTGGGCTACTTCGCGATAATTCAACTCTAGTCGGCTTGGTTGGCGCATAAGTTCGGCGTTACGGTGGCGTGAAATAACGGCAATTACTTGATCTTCTAGAATTACGGGGATGGTCTCTTCTTTAATAAAGATTTCACCGAACTTTTCGGGCTGTGCATCACGAATTATCTCGGCTTCCGATAGCGCCTGGTCGATTCGCGGACGTGAACCCCATGCGATCTCATCGCCAATGACGTCCTGGTTGAAGACTGTCGCAGCAGTTGTTGGTCGAATATGTGAAACGGCAACATAACCCGATGGCCATGATTTAAAGTCTTTTCGCAGCGGTACCCATAAAATTAGATCTGCGAATGAAAGGTCAGCAAGGAGTTGCCAATCTCCGGTTAACTCGCGAATTCTTCTAATCTGTTTAGCGTCTAGCGGACTGCGATCTCGTAAAAACTCTTCTAATTTGGGCATAGCTAACTAACCTTGCAACCACTCTTGAAGCGCTGGCTTTATCTCTTGCGTAGCAAACCAGGTTAACTCTTCACCATCTGATGAAACCAAGAAAGCGCATTGCACGCTCTCCCATTTGGCGACCTCTTTTAGAATAACGAAATTTTCGCCGTGTTCGGCAATCTCAGGATCGCTAACTTCAAGCGCCAAGATAAAACCTGGGTTTGCCGGATTTGCCCGCATCTCTAGCGCTTCATCCGCTGCAAGCATGGAGAGAATGAATTCACCTTCTTCTTCATCCATATCGCTATTTGCAGTCAGAAACTTTATTGTTGGGGCATATAAAGGACCGCACTCCATGGATTGTGATCCTAGGAATGCGGCAATTTCTTCGACTGTTACTGGAAGATACCCACGCATAGCGCTAAGGGTATAAGAGATTTAAGAAGTGGCTTACTTCGTAGAAATAGCGCTTAACGCCTGTGCCATTTTGGCCATCTCTTTACGCAGCGCTCCCCTTTCAGCGGCTTGCTGCAGCGTTGTACGTTCTTCGATTGCTAACTGACAAGATCGCAGATCCCAAGGAAGGTTCCAGAGAACTGCAGACTTGAGCAGCGATTTCCTGGAATAGTTCTGTTCAGGCCCACGTTTGTTGGCAGAGCGAGTGTTCACTAGATGAATTTCGGCGGAAGTCGAGACCTTTGTGAAGCTCTGCATGAATTCATCACAGCGTTTCTGGGCGAGAAACGTTGAAGTGGTGGTTAGTACAAAGTGATCAGCGCTGCGAACCGCCCAGATCTTTACTGTTGAGCTCCAACGCCTATCAGATAGTTCTGTTGCCAAGAAGGCGATTGAACCTAGGTCAATAAATATCTGATCAAAGAATTCTCCTGCAGCCGTAATCCGCTGCTCAAATTCAGTGATGGTCTCGTGAGTTAACTCCATTACCGATAAGTTTTCGGAGAATTCACGCCATCTTGTCTCGCTAGAGAGCTTGCGCAAATCCAATAGTGATGAGATCGCTGGTGCTTGAAAGTTAGCTTCGATCAATAGAGTCTTAATATCCAATAGGGCGCTCTCTTGGGCTAGATTAATTGCAATCGTCGTATTGGCCGTTGCATGACCGATTCCCCCAACTGCCACAACCTTGGCTTTTAACTTGGTTGCTGGATGGATCAAGGGAGTGCGAATACCGGAGGATCTAATGTTTTCTAAAATAATCAGAGTGAGATTTTCCGGCGATGTGGGTCGAGGGAAAATCCTTGAGAACCCGCGATTACTTCCGGATTGATCAGCAAAACCGAAGAGTGAAATACCCGGTGCTGCCAATTTCTCTATTTCAGCAGGGCTAGATCCAGGTAAATCGGTTGAGAAAATAAGCAGAAGTTTCTTTCCAGAATTGACTGATACCGCCCTTTGTAGTTCTAGCGAATCCATCACCCGCGCAATAACGTTCCATCCTTGGCTAAATAGCGCCCGTGATACCAACCCTTCAAATTCAGGATCTGAGATGGCAGTTATAACAGTGGGAACTTCAAAAGGATCCATTGCTATCCCAGCGCACGAACTATTACCAGTCGCCCACTAACTGTGGCATCAAGCAGGTTAATGATTTGCGAATCGATCAACGAGATTGTTAAAGCGATATCGGATGAAAAGTTGGCAGATTTTCTATCAATCGATCTTAGATAGGCGTTCTTTACAACAACTTCTGGAACGCCAATTTGAACTCCACCCATCGCAGACTCTGGTACCCAATAAATATTGATCGCCTCACCGATTGAGATATCAATGGGTAAATCCGAACTGCGAACAGCTATCGGCACCTGCTGCGTGCGTTGAGTCGGCGCAAGATCGCTGACATCATTGATTGAAATTAACTCGCCGGCGCTCTGTGCCCTAGTTATATAACTGCCTTCTAGCGGTGTGCTATTTGAGATGTATCGCGATGCGCTCTCCCCTAGCGCAACCTTTACTAGCGCAATCTGGTCGCGTGTTATTTCTACGCCAGGTGCCAGTGCGCTCTTTGCTACCCAATAACTATCTGTTCTGTTACCTAGCGCAGTTAGCGCCAGTGCTGAGATCAACGCTGCGGCAAATAGTGAGACTGCAACGATAAATCGGGTTTGCGCCGCTTTCTTCTGTGTATTCATAGTGGGGTACTAAATGCCATCCGTAGATGCTGATCACTTACTTATCCACAGTAGAACTTTCGGATGAGAAGAATCGGCACTTTAGTTTGATGAGGGTTTCTTTATTGCGAGCGACCCTGCGCCATGACCACTCAAAGAGATTATGTAGAAGCAAAGAGAGAATTGCGCCTAGTTTCAAGTTCTGAGGATCCTGCGCTCTGGACCCATCCCCAGTTAGATCTTTACTCACTTTCAGAGATTGCAAATAAGAAGAAATTTGAACCGCTTCCAGAGCAAAGCGCCAAACTTTATTTAATCCCAACCAGTTTTGGCGAAGAGTATGAACCAGGTTTTGAACCAGTTCCTACATCGGCAAGCGAATTACCTGAACTACATACCTGGACGATGAAATTTGCAGTCAGCGTTGTAGAAATCTGGGCAGGACGTCGCCAACCAGCGCAGTTAATTTCACGCTGTCATCGCCATATCTATATGCAATTGCTAAAGCAGGTAGGAAGTCAGAAAGAGATTGGGCGAATCAGAACGATCCATCAGAGCCAGCCTTTAGATGGCATTTGCGAATCGACAATAACTGTTAGATACGGCGATCGCCTACGTGCGATGGTGATTCGCTTTGAAGGCGTGGATAAACGTTGGTTATGTACGGAGCTGCGTCTACTTTAACTCTAAAGCAGTTAAGCAGCGCCGTGGCAACGTTTAAATTTCTTACCTGAACCGCAAGGACATTGCGCGTTACGCGAAATTTCGCCCTTTGTGGAAACTCCTGATTCATCGGCTGCTGTGTATTGCAGAGCGCCCAAATCAGCCGGTTTCTCGGCGATACCTGCCGCAACAACTTCAGAGCCATCGCCTTGGACAGAAACTTCAACGTTAAAGACCAAGCTAGCTAGCTCTTCTTTGATTCCATCCATCATCGCCGCAAAGAGTTCGTAACCTTCACGTTGGTATTCAACAAGTGGATCACGTTGCGCCATTGCACGCAGCCCGATTCCTTCTTGGAGATAGTCCATCTCGTACAGATGTTCACGCCACTTACGATCTAGAACTGAGAGCAATACCTTGCGCTCTAACTCGCGCATGACGCCTTCACCGAGTTCGAGTTGGCGCTTTTCATAAGCTGCTGTTGCATCTTCCAGAATTTGATCAGCCAAGTAATCGACATCTAGCGCTGCGCGTGAGCCAATCTTTGCGATGAGTTCGTCTGCGGTGAAGCCAATTGGATAGACCAGTTTGAGCGCTTGCCAAAGGCGATCTAGATCCCAGTCTTCGCCATAACCTTCAGCAGTTTCAGCATTTACGTAAGCAACCAGAGTATCTGCCAAGAAAGTTTGCACTTGTGTAGAAATATCTTCACCTTCAAGAACCAGGCGTCGCTCACCGTAAATGACTTCACGTTGGCGATTCATGACATCGTCATATTTCAGAACGTTCTTACGGATCTCGAAGTTCTGCGCTTCGACCTGAGTCTGAGCAGAACGAATCGCATTGCTGACCATCTTTGATTCGATTGGTTCGTTATCTGGTAGTCCTGCTGCAGATAAGAAGCGCTCAACTAGCGCCGAGTTAAAGCGGCGCATTAGCTCATCCTGTAGTGAAAGGTAGAAACGTGATTCACCTGGATCGCCTTGACGTCCAGAACGTCCACGCAACTGGTTATCAATACGACGGGATTCGTGGCGTTCGGTGCCAAGAACATAAAGGCCACCGAGTGCAACAACAGATTCGTGGTCCTTGGCGACTGCCGCCTTCTGCTTGGCAATTTCTGCAGGCCATGCCGCTTCATATTCAACTGGGTTATCTACTGGTGATAGCCCGCGTCGTTGAAGTTCGAAATCGGCCATAAATTCTGGGTTACCACCGAGCATGATGTCGGTACCGCGGCCAGCCATATTTGTTGCAACGGTTACGGCGCCGCTGACACCCGCGCGAGCAATAATCGATGCTTCACGTTCGTGATGCTTGGCATTTAGTACCTCGTGAGGAACTCCGGATTTCTTGAGGAGTGCTGAAAGTTCTTCAGATTTTTCAACTGAGACCGTACCTACAAGAACAGGTTGGCCCTTGCGATGGCGCTCGACGATATCTTGTGTAACCGCCATAAACTTTCCGAGTTCAGTCTTGTAAACCAAATCGGCTTGATCGATACGTTGCATCGGGCGGTTAGTAGGAATTGGAACAACGCCGAGCTTATAAATCTGCTGAAATTCGGAAGCCTCAGTCAGCGCGGTACCAGTCATACCGGAAATGGTTTCGTAAAGGCGGAAATAGTTCTGCAGCGTGATCGTAGCTAAAGTCTGGTTCTCATCTTTAATTTCGATGCGTTCTTTCGCTTCAAGGGCTTGGTGTAAACCTTCGCTATAGCGACGGCCAGAGAGCATACGGCCAGTGTGCTCATCAACGATTAAGAGTTCGCCGTTCATGACGACATAATCTTTATCGCGCTTAAAGAGCTCCTTAGCGCGAACTGAGTTGTTTAGATAACCAATCAGCGTTGTATTTGCAGCCTCGTAGAGGTTTTCAATCTTAAGAAGTTCTTCAACCTTGGTCACGCCATCTTCAAGGATTCCGATGGTCTTCTTCTTCTCATCTACTTCGTAGTGAGTATTGCGCTGTAACTTGTCAGCGATATTTGCAAACTCTACATACCACTTAGTGGCTTTATCAGCGGGTCCACTGATGATCAACGGTGTACGGGCCTCATCGATAAGAATTGAGTCAACTTCGTCTACTACTGCAAAGAAGTGATCGCGCTGAACGCAATCATCGAGCGACCAAGCCATATTGTCGCGTAAGTAATCGAAACCAAATTCATTATTTGTGCCGTAGGTGATATCTGAGTTGTATGCGATGCGACGCTCAGCAGGCGTCATGCTATTTACAATTACTCCGACGGTGAGTCCTAGGAAGCGATGGATACGACCCATCCATTCGCTATCGCGCTCTGCGAGATAGTCGTTAACGGTAACGACGTGAACACCGCGACCGGCCAGCGCATTTAGATAAGAAGGAAGAGTTGCAACGAGGGTCTTACCTTCACCGGTTCGCATTTCAGCGATATTTCCGCGATGTAGCGCAGCGCCACCCATAATCTGTACGTCATAGTGACGTTGCCCGAGTGTGCGCTTTGCAGCTTCTCTTACAACTGCAAATGCCTCAGGAAGTAAATCATCGAGAGTCGAACCAGATGCAAAACGAGATTTAAATTCATCAGTCTTGGCGCGAAGGGCTTCATCGGAAAGTGCGGAGATCGCAGGCTCAAAGGCGTTTACTTGATCGACAACCTTGCTTAACTCGCGAAGAATCTTTCCTTCGCCAGCGCGCATGATTCGGTCAATAATCTTTGCCATTTACGAACCTTTCCTAGCCAATTCCTAACCAGTTAGAACCCAGTTAGAACCCAGTTACTGCAAATCTAGACCCCTTATCGTAGGGGTTTAGCCGTACAACTTGTTACCGCGCCAAGCACGGTAAAACCTGCGGTACGCAAGGCCCGAATCGCCTCGGAGAGGGTGGCCCCAGTGGTGATCAGATCATCAATAACAATAATCTTCGGTCCAGTATTCCCCGCCGAGAATTGAGCGGTGAATTCAGGATTTACTGCAAAGGCTCCAGATACATTCTCTGACCGATCAACGATATTTAGCGCAGACTGGTCTCTAACTTTGCGTCCGTGTGTGAGCAGAGTATGGCTAGAAAAGCCAACTTCAACTGCTACCTGTGACGTTATCTCTTGCAGAAAATTCCTACCGCGTTTGCGATTTGCTGATTTTCTTGAAGGTACAGGTACCAGAGCCGCAGATCCATAGCGTTTTACAAATGTATTTAACGAGTGAACTATGCCATTAACAATTAATTGATCTGCTGCCCTAATTTGCGATTCCTTAGCGCTTAATAAAACACGTGATGCGATCGGCGAGTATTGGATAGCAGAGAGTACCGGAAAGTTTTCGCCACTCCAGTTGATTTCTCGCTGATAAATATGTGGGTGCCACTGCTTGCGACACTCAGAGCATATTGAAATTCCTAGTCTGGAACAGCCTATGCAGCGAGAGGGAAAGATGATTTCAGTTAGGTTAAACACTGCGGGAGTATTGCTTGGAAGAATATCCGCACGAATTGAAATTAAATTGGCTGAGGATAATCTTTCGGTTGTGGTCGTATTGGTCTTCCGGAAATCTGTGAGCCAGCAATTATCGGAAGAGTAAGGACAAAATGAGCGCCATGGCCGAGCGCACCCCAAGCATCAAGTTCTCCATTGTGTAGGCGCGCATCCTCAAGTGCAATTGATAGACCAAGTCCTGTGCCACCGCGCACGCGCGCACGAGATGGGTCAGCGCGCCAGAAGCGATCGAAGACTCGTGAGAGTGATGCCGGATCCATTCCCGGGCCAAAGTCTCTAACTCCAACACCAACTTCGGTCGCGGTTGCTACAACTGAAACATGAATTGGTTTTTCATCTGCGTGATCAAGAGCATTTGAAAGTAAGTTGCGCATTATTCGCTCAACGCGACGAATATCCGCCTTCACCATAACCTGCTCAGTTTCATGGTCAATCTGAACGGAAATAGTGTGGTCTTGGGCGTTAGCGCGGACATCCTCAATACATCTTTCGATCAGCCTTACCAAGTCAAATTCAACCGGCTCAAGAACTGCCACCTCCGCATCAAATCGACTTACTTCTAATAAATCTTCAAGTAACCGCTCAAAGCGATCTAGTTGGGCTACTAAAAGTTCTGAACTTCGTGTGATTGTCGGATCGAAAGAACCTTTGGCGCCGTAGATAACTTCAGATGCCATGCGTAGTGTGGTTAGCGGAGTGCGTAGTTCGTGTGAGACGTCGGAAACAAATCTCTGTTGCACGCGTGACAAGTTCTCTAAACGAGTGATCTGAGATTCCAGGGAAAGTGCCATCTCGTTAAATGCCGTGCCTAATGTAGCAATTTCATCAGAGCTCTCAACCTTCATGCGCTGAGAAAAATCACCTTGCGTAAATTGCTGGGCAACGCGGGCAGCTTCTCTAACTGGTCGCACAACTTGCCTGACCACCAACCAGGTGATTAGGCCGATTAAGAAGAGTAGTGCCAGCCCAGTAAAGAACAATGAACTCTTAATTAATGAGAGTGTCGTATTTTGATTGGTCAGTGAGTAAACCAAGTACATCTCATAGTTTCCGGAGTCGGGAATAGCGATCCGTCGACCTGCGATCAAGACATCGGCATCTTCACGATTTTTATACTTAACCGTTGCGTACTTGTATTCGACTAAGTCACTTCCTCTAACGCGTTGTCTAAGCTCGGTTGGAAAAGACGTAATATCTAATTCATCTGTTGCGGTGCTGTAATCAGGAGCGATCTCATCGCCTAATGGATCGGCGCTCTGCCCAAAGCGACTTAAAAAGATTGATTTGCGATCTTGGTTAAGGCTCACTTCAGTAGAAGTAATAATGATTTCTTGTACCGTCTCTGTGATGATCGAGGTTTTTGCTCCCTTAACTAAGAGAAATTCATATTGCGCATTGAAGAAGGAGGAGCGCGCTTCAGCTAGCGATGTCTCTAAATTAACCTGCTTAACGCCAGCGGAGAGCTGAGAATAAAGCGCAGAACCAGTTAGCCAGACAACGCCCAGTGAGAGTAGAACAGTTGAGAAAATAACCCTTGAGGCAAGTGAATTCTTTAGGGCAAATACATTTCGGTTCATCTTAGGAACCGCCCAAGACTCCTGCTTTATATCCAACTCCGCGCACAGTCATGATTATTTGCGGGCGCTCTGGATCATGCTCCACTTTAGAACGCAGGCGCTGCACGTGGACATTTACGAGGCGAGTATCCGTTGAGTGGCGATAGCCCCAAACTTCTCCGAGAAGTGCATCGCGAGTGAATACTCGCCCTGGCTCTTTTGCTAGCGCAACTAACAAGTCGAATTCCAAACGAGTTAGAGCAATTTTCTTACCTGCTCTACTTACTTCGTGAGCGGTAACGTCGATTGAAAGATCACCGATCGCAAGTAGCCCTGAGATATCTGCATTTGTGCGACGCAAGCGCGTACGAATACGAGCGATTAACTCGGAAGGATGGCGAAATGGTTTAACCATGTAATCATCCGCGCCAGCTTCAAGTCCGCGCACAACATCATGAGTGTCACCTTTTGCGCTCAACATAACAATCGGCACCATAGATTCGGCACGGATTAATTTACAAACTTCAATTCCATCTAAACCGGGAAGCATTACATCTAGCAGTACGAGATCTGGAGGATTATTCCTAAATACCTCCAGAACCTCATCACCACGACTTACGAGATCGACATCGATGCCGGCACCGGTTAAAACGATGCCGAGCATCTCTGCCAGGTCTTGGTCGTCATCGACGACCATAACCAAAGTCATTAGCTACCGTGCTCCCAAGAGTTGAGGTACATATCTTGTGCGGGAGTTAGCGTGTCGATACGGCCACCCATTGAAATCAACTTCAGGCTGGCAACTTCCTTGTCGATATAACTTGGAACGTTGTGAACACCAGCTGGAAGATTCTTCGCTTCCTTCACCAGGTATTCAGCAGTCAGCGCTTGATCAGAGAATGACATATCCATAACTGATGCTGGGTGTCCTTCTGCAGCGCCTAGGTTAACGAGGCGACCTTCTGCGAGAAGCAATAGACGACGTCCATCTGCAAGAACGTATTCGTCGGTTTGGTGACGCATCTTGGCATTCTTCTTCTTTGCGTTCTGCTCGAGCCATGCAACATCGATTTCGATATCGAAGTGGCCGGAGTTCGCCATGATCGCGCCATCTTTCATTACCGCAAAGTGCTCATCGCGAAGTACGTCACGGTTACCTGTAACAGTGATGAAAACATCGCCAAGCTTTGCAGCATCGACCATTGGCATCACGCGGAATCCTTGCATCATCGCATCGAGAGCCTTGGTTGGATCAATTTCTGTCACAACTACATCGGCTCCCATACCCTTTGCGCGCTCTGCGACACCTTTACCGCAGTAACCAAAGCCCGCTACTACGACTACACGACCTGCCAGCAGGAAGTTTGTCGCGCGGAAGACTGCATCAAGTGTTGATTGGCCAGTTCCATAACGGTTATCGAACATGTGCTTGGTGTCGGTGTCATTGACAGCGATCATTGGGAATGTGAGCGCGCCATCTTTAGCCATCTGATTTAGACGGATAACGCCAGTTGTTGTCTCTTCACAACCGCCAGCAATATTTGGAAGAAGTTCTTTGCGGGTTGTATGAAGTGTGTTTACGAGGTCGCAACCATCGTCAAATACTTGGTGAGGCTCGATATCTAGCGCTGCATTGATGTGTGAGTAATACCCATCACGGTCAACTGCATTACGTGCGAATACTGAAATTCCGTACTCGTGAACAAGCGCTGCTGCTGTGTCATCTTGAGTTGAAAGTGGGTTTGAGGCGCAAAGTGCAATCTCTGCACCGCCAGCCTTAAGAACGCGCATCAAGTTTGCGGTCTCTGTTGTCACGTGCATACATGCAGAGATACGTACTCCTGCAAATGGTTGTGACTTTTCAAAGCGCTCACGAATTTGAGCAAGTACTGGCATATTGCGTTCTGCCCATTCGATGCGCTTGCGACCTTCGGCTGCAAGAGAAGCATCTGCGATATCGTGTTTTGGAATTGTTGTAACAGGTGTCATTGAAATATATCTCCCTAGTTTAAACGGCTGTTTTTTCGCTTGACCTTCGGCGTAGGGCTCTACTGTGCTAGTCGGCTATAGGCATAGCGTACTAGTTAAGGGATTAATACGAGGATGTCTAGGTCGCCCCGGATCATGTTAAGTACATCATCTCGAACCTTTTTCATACGGGCTTCCGTGGAAGCCTCAACGTTGAGTCGAAGGAGGGGCTCGGTATTTGACGCGCGTAGGTTAAACCACCAGGTATCGCCGCTTATCGTGAGGCCATCAAGGTGATCGGCTGCTACGCCATCTTTCTTGAGATAAATCTCTTCAACGTGCTTCATCGCAGCGTTTGCATCTGCGACTTCAGAATTGATTTCTCCGCTCGAAATATATCTTGAATAAGGTTTAAGAAGAGTCGAGAGTGAACCTTTCACTTCGCCTAGAGCTGCAATGGCGTGAAGTGCTGCCAACATTCCAGAATCTGCTCTCCAAAAATCTTTGAAGTAGAAATGTCCAGAATGCTCTCCGCCAAAAACTGCTCCGGTATCTGCCATTAATTGCTTTATATATGAATGGCCAACGCGCGAACGAATAGCCTTTCCGCCTTTTTCTTCAACAATTTCAACTACTGCGCGGGAAGAAATTAGGTTATAAATAATATTTGATCCTGGATATTTCTTTAATTCACGATCTGCAATTAAAGCCGTGAGAGTAGATGGATTTACCAAATCTCCGTTTTCATCGACTAAGAAGCATCGGTCGGCATCGCCATCAAATGCTAATCCGATATCTGCCTTATGTTTTTTAACCGCCTTCTGCAAATCTTTCAAATTCTTGGGATCTATTGGATTGGCTTCATGGTTTGGGAATGTGCCATCTAACTCAAAATACATCGGAATTACTTCGCAGTTAAGTCGGTCAAAGACCGCTGGAGCGGTGTGTCCAGCCATTCCGTTTCCAGCATCAATGACCACCTTTAGCGGGCGGATCTCTGATAGATCAACCAATGAAAGTAGATGATCTACATATGAAGAAAGTAAATCCTGCTCTGACTCTTTACCTACGCTTCGAAAATCAATTGGAGATCCTTCATTTACAAATCGCTCAATAGTTAAGAGCCCCGACTCTTTTCCTATTGGGCGGGCTCCACTTAAGCAGAGTTTGATCCCGTTGTATTCGGCTGGATTATGGCTGGCGGTAAACATCGCCCCAGGGAAATTGAGTTTGCCTGCTGCAAAATAGAGCATGTCGGTAGATGCCAACCCGATACGGATTACATCTAAACCTTGCGAGGTCACTCCTGCTGAAAAAGCATCGGCAAATAATGGTGATGAAGGGCGCATATCTTCGCCGATAACAACTGTTCCGGGTTCACGTTCTTGTTGCAGGAATCTGGCAAAGGCAACTCCTGTTGCAAATGTAAAGTCAGCGGTAATTTCAACATCAACTAATCCGCGAATGTCATAGGCTTTAAATATTGGAATTTTCTCTTCCTTCGCTAATTAATCTCGAGAAGTAGCAAGAATCTAAGACGGGACAGCGCGTAAGTGTCCGCGCCGTCCAAGTGATGCGTTATCGGTTGTAACAGGATCCCCGTTTTGATCTTGCATCGACTCATGGTTTGCAGCAACTTCACGGACTGCATCTGCAATTGCCATCAGATCATCTTCGGATGGTCCAAGGCCTGCCTGCGAAGACTCTTCCTTGATTACCGTCCAACCATTAGGAACGGTTAGGCGCTTTCCATGTGCTTCGCAGAGATCATATGAATGTGGTTCTGAATAAGTAGCCAGTGGGCCAAGCACTGCTGTTGAGTCCGCATAAATATAAGTAAGCGTCATCGAAGCCATGCTTCGGCAACTTACCCGCGAACAACTGCGCCCTGTGCGCGCCAACTTACTCATGTCGCTAAGGCTAGTGGTTGAGTACCAAAAAAACTGGGATTGTCACGGAGTTAAGACGCGAATATTGGACATTGGGACTGAAGATTTAGTCAGAACGCTTCCTGCTGTAAGTGGGAAATATCCGTAACCGCTCTTAGTTGCGATAAGCCCTGCAGCATAAATTCCTTTCCCTGCCTCTGTTATCGAAACCGAGCGAACCCCATCTGGGATCTTTACTGCGGCTATATCTTCCCCGTTAACTCGAACCGTCTTACGCTTTCCATTATTGGAGATAAGCACAAGCGCAACCTTAATTCTTTCGCCGATAAAGATTAACTGCGGAGCAAGACCAGCGATCGAAAAGTTGGATTGGCTTAATTCAGTAACCGCAGTGCTCCAGATAAAGTCTGATTTACCCTCAGAAATTGTCTGCGAATAAACCGAGGCAACTATCGGTTCATCAGAAGCGATTCTGACTCCAAATTTGCTCGCTGGTAAATTCGGACTCAAATCTATTGTTGCGACTGAGCCGCTCTTAACGACTTTTCCTTCAAGTCCTGCAGGAATGAATGACCCGTCAGTTGAGAAGACAGAGACGGTAATTCGGGCATCAATTTCACCAGGAACCAGTACGCGAAGTGAATGCGGAAGTTCAACTGTTTTCGAACCTACCTTGCGAACGGTGTGCGGAATAGCTGGTATGAACACCTCTTTACTTACTTTGGGCGCGTAGTTAACTAGGTCACCACCGAGCGCGCGAAGCCCGCGTCCACGCTCATCGATCATGTAACTAGTAACGCGACCCGCTCTGGTAAATACCTTAATTACAAGCGATTGTGAACCGGGAGCAAGTGAATCAACTCCAACTTCTAGATATGAGTTTGCCTTGATAGTAAGTGCCTTGGCTGGTTGCACCCCGATCTCATTCCAAACTTCAATATCAACTGTTGCAGCACTTAATCCACTGTTAACCAGAATCAATCTGCCCTTGCTGGTTACATCTGCCGCTCCACCAACAAACCATTGCTCGCTTTGTAGGGAGGAGCAAATTGTGGAACCAGCCCAAACGCCTTTTTTAATTTGCCAAACAACTGGAGTCGTACCTTGTGACTCTAGAATTATTGGCGATTTACTCTGCATATATCGCAGGGTTTGTGCTGGAATAAATGAGAGTGATTTAGTTCCCGTTGATCGAATCTGGCTCTTTGATGAAGGTAGAGAAATGGCCGTGGTTAAACCACCTGGCGTTGATGGGCAGACAACTGCAGGATAATTTGAGGAGAATTTTTCGTTCGAAACTGCGACATCTGCCGCATTGGAAAGCGCTAAAACTAAAGCAAGGCTCGCTGCCAGAGCCAGTGGACGCCTGATCTTCATGCCAGCTCCGAATCTTCAATTTCACGGCGACGTCTTCCGGCAGGAAGTGCCAAAACTACAACGGTGATAAAGATGATCAACTCCAGAGAAACCAAAGCGCGACGTAACGAGCCGTCGTAAAGAAAGCTAACTGGCCCGGGTTGTAGAACTTCAAACACTGGCAAGTTATCCACGCTGCGACTTCTATTTAACCGTTGGCCTTCTTGCATCGCTCGCCAGCCCCGAGCATAGTTTTCAGTAAGCGTTAATGTGCCTGGCTCCGGAACGGTAACTTCAAATTCAGATTGACTTAACGGAAGAACTGTCGTTTTACCAGCAAGATTTGTGAAGAGAACTGTGCCTGTGTTTGCTGAAATTTTCCAGACAATTCCTGCATCTGTCGATGACGCTCGAGTGAATCCGCCCAAACCATCGATAATCCGAACTAAGTTTTCGTCGGTTGGATTCTTAAGGAATAGATATTTAATTCCGTTAACTGCAAAAGTGGAACTAGAAGTTAGCCCGCTTCCGTCTGCTAGTTCAATCACTGCATTTGTGATTTGCTCACGATTTGGTGGCGCGAGATCAGGATCGCCAAGTCTGGCATCTCCACCGCGAGCCAAGTAGAAGTTAAGTGAGACATCTTCACCCACGGTGCGAGGTCTAATAACCATAGTCTTGGCATCTTTTTCAACCGCTAAGAATGGAGGAAGGACGATATCTCTACCACTTTGTAGCGGTGCAGATCCCGCAGTCGTGGTAACCCATAGCGTTGAGGAAAGTGCATAAGTGGCTGTTGCAAAAAGTAATACTGCCGCCGAGACATGGCGGAAATTTACATGAGTTGCTTTTAACCGCTCCCGCAACTTATCGGAAACGGCAATCGCAGAAGCGATCGCTGTCAGAGTTGTGATTGCCATAAGCGTTCCAGGATAAAGCTGAGTTGCGATGCTGGTTCCGTTACCTGTTATCGATATTACGCTGAAGAGAATTGATATCAGTAGGGATACAAAACCTATTTCTGCGATGAACCGAGCACGGGTTGATGAGAAAAGTGAGATTACGAGTACCAAGGTAAGCGGGCTAATTAGGTACCAAGGTAGGGATCCAGGGCCACCTGGATTACCAATCAGTGCAAAATTTGGGCCACTTCCTTGCAATAGGAAACCAGAATCAATTAAGAATCTATTTGGGCTAAAGATTAACTCGAGACTCCATGGCGCGCAGATTAGAATCGGGGTGAAAGTTAAAGCTAAGCGACGGTAG
>Ga0208788_1000471_pt1 | contig 19851 bp, 16 predicted proteins | sample Wag4_2014_7_11_3_FD_187363 | JGI IMG/M metagenome (GOLD analysis project Ga0208788, IMG submission 187363) | Fresh water mixed with fracking chemicals microbial communities from Ohio, USA - Utica-2 Time Series FC 2014_7_11 (SPAdes) (version 2) ...
GGTCCCGCCACCGAGTTCGGTGGACGACTGGACCTTCGTGAGGATCCGCGGGGTCACGATCAGGACGATCTCGGTGGTCTGGGTGTCACCCGACGTCGATTTGAACAGCGCGCCCAGGAACGGGATCTCACCGAGCAAGGGAATCTTGTTGGCCCCACTGGTGGAATCGGTCCGCTTGAGGCCCCCGATGACGATCGGCTCCTGGTCCCGCACGCGCGCGATGGTCTTGAGGGAGCGGGTATTGACGATCGGGGTGCTGTTCCCGTTGACCGGTACCGTGCCGCCGAGGACGCTGATCTCGGGCTCCACCTCGAGGGTGACGTAGCCGGCTGCGTCGATACGCGGGGTGATGGTGAGCGTCTGACCGACGTTGATGTATTCGACGGACTGCGACACGTTGTTCTGGGTGGCCACCGTCTTGAGAACGGGAAACTGGTTGACGACCTTGACCGTCGCGGCCTTGCTGTCCTGGGCGACGACCTTGGGGCTCGCCAGCAGCGAGGCCTGACCGTCCTTCAGCAGCGCATCGAGACGCAGGTTGAAGTTGGCCGTGAAGTTGCTGAGCGCATTGTAGGAGAACCCGATGCCCGCGGCGGCCTGGTTGCCGACCACGTTCCCCTGGCCGAACGTATCGTTGGGATTCTCGGCATTGAAGCCCGTCCCGAACTTGGAACCGGCCAGTCCGTAGCTCAGCCCGAGCTTGCGGGACGCGTTCTCGGAGATCTCGAGCATCCGGACCTCGATCTCGACCTGCGGCGTCGGCACGTCGAGGAGGGCCTTGATGGCACGGGCCCGGTCGAGCACGTCCTCACCGGCCGTGACGAGCAGGGAGTTGGTCCGGGCGTCCTTGATGATCTTGAGCCCGCCTCCACCCGGTCCCGGAACGGATGCGCCGGCCTTGCCATCCGTCGGCGCGACGGAAGTGGGATCGGTGCTCAGAGCCTCACGCAGGATGGGTTCGACATCTTCGACCTTGGCGTTGTCGAAACGCAAGAGCACGGTCGTCGTGCCCGAGAAGCCCTTCTTGCGGAAAGCCTCGTCGGTGGCCACCAGCAAGGTGGATCCCAGGCGACGGGCCGCGAGCCCCTTCATCTTGAGGACCAGTTCGAGGGCCTCGTCCAGGGGCACGGCACGCAGGTTGATCCGGACGGTCCCGGTGACGGACTCGTCGATGATCATGTTCATCCCGCCCTTCTTGCCCATGAGTTCGAGCAAGGCGCGGACGTCGGCATTCTCCATGCCGAGGGTCAGCAGGGTGGGGTTGGAGATGAGCTTGGGGCGATCGGAACCGACCGTCCGGTCCGCCAGCGGCTGAGGCTGCCCCTGACCCTGAGCCAGCACGGGGCCGTTCAGGAGGGCCAGCGTGGCCATCGAGTAACCGAGCGCCCTGCGGATCATCGGGTACCGTCCGTGGTGCCGAGCAGACGGGGGAAACGACGGCCGTTAAGCATCAGGACGACACGCCCCGATTCGATCTTGACCACCCGTGCACCGTCTTCCAGCACCTCTCCGAGCTTGGCCTCCCGGCTCATACCGTCGGCTTCCAGCAGGGCCACCTGCTCGCGCCCGGTGTTGAGGACGCCTGCCAGACTCCACCGGGGCACGACCACGGGGCCCCTGGCAGGCTCGTCCCCGGCCTCGGGCGGATCGATCACGAGATTGGAGACGGGTCGGCCGGAGGTGTCGAGCGCAGCCATCATGACGGGCGACCGCACGGCCGCGGGCTTGCGTGGCGCGGCAGGTACGATCAGGCCCGCGGGAGCGGCAGGTTTGACGCTCTCGAGTGTGGCCAGCGGCACCACCTTTTCGGCATCCGGCATGGTCAGGGGCACGAAGGGATCTTCACGCCCGGACACCTCGCGGGCCTTGCGCACAAGGTCCCGCATCCGCGTGGCATGCAGCACGTTGGGGGCTGTCCCGCCCCCGCCGAACTCGGGACTGGCTAGCGCCGCCTCGTTGACCGCCGAAAGACCCGCGCCACCATTCCCTGCAGTTGCAGGCGGCGCCGCACTCGGCGCGGCTTCGGCTGCGCTGGCAGGGGCAATCCCGGGGGCGGCTGACACGGGTTCACTGAGGGGCAGGTCCCGCGCCATCAGCAGGCTGGCCAGCCCGAGCGTGGTGAGGGCCGGGACGACCAGCACCTGATGCAGATGAATGACACGACGTTTCATGAGCCTTCTCACTGATTCAGCGCGTAGGTGGTCAACGTGAACGTGACGCCGAGGGGACGTATGCCCAGAGACGAATCCCCCGCAGGCGTCAGGACGGGATTCTCCACGAGCAGCACCCGATCGTACTTGCTGAACCGATCGAACAGGGCGATGATCGCAGGATATGTACCCTCTGCAGCGATCTCCACACTCACCCGGCCGACATCGCGGAGACTTTCTCGCTCGAGCGCGGTGAATTCCTTGGGCTGGAAGCGCCTGAGGCTGACGTGAACGCCCCGGAAGACCTCCGACAGGTCCACGAGCAGGGTGGGCAGCACCGTGGCACGGGTCGGAAGGCGATCCCGGATGGCCGCGACCTTCTGCTCGGCACGCTCCCGTCGGGCCCGGACCTCGGTTTCCGTGGCCGTCAGCGTGGCCGCTTCCTCGAGTTCCCGCTCACCGGCCTCCTTCTGATCCCGGAGCGCCACGAAGTTGTCCCAGCGGGAAACGACCTCGGTGTAGAGGCCCCAGAGCAGGAGGACCGCGGCGAGCAGCAGGACCCCCTGCCGCACCTCGTCCCACGTGAACGTCCTGCCGAATACCGTGATGGAATCCATCTCACGAGCCTCCCTGCACGACGTTGCATTCCAGCTTGAATTCGATCACGGTCTGGGTACCGGAAACCGAGGCGCTCAGATCACCGAGAACGGGCTGGACGAAGCGGGGGGAGTTCTGGAAGTTGGTCACGAAATAGGCGATATCCCGGTAATCGAGGGCCGCCCCCTCCAGGACCAGGTGACCCTTCTCGATCTTGAGGCCCCGCAACCACAGGCTGGTGGGCGTCAGGATCCGGACCTCCTCGAGAACATCCTGCCAGCCCTGCTCGGACTGGACGACCCCGAGCATCGCCCGGGCGTCCTCCTCGAGCTGCATGGCCTCGTTCTGGATGGTCTGGAGCTCCTTGGCCTTACCCTTGTTGGCCCCGATCCGCTGGTTGGTCTCGTCGATGGACCGCTGGAGACCCGAGATCACGAAGCTGTCGAAAACCGTCCCGACGATCTTGGGTGCCACGAGCGCGACCAGACAGGCCAGCACCGCCGGAACGAAGCTGATGATCAGGTCAAGATCGAGCTCCGGTACGGCAGCCAGTCGGGTGGCCGGCTTGGCTCCGGCCAGGTTGATGTTGATCGGTCTCATGGCCCGAGCGCTCCTCTCAGGGCGAGCCCGATCGCGACCGCCACCGTCGGGGCTTTCGCCTTGAGCGCCTCCGCATCGAACTCATCCTCGTCCCACGTGACGCGCGCGAGGGAATCGATGACCTGGACCTGGATCCCCAGGCGGTTGGTGAGCAACTGGTCGATGTTGCGGAGGTTTCCGCCGCGGCCGCTGAGCAGGATATGGTCGAGCGGATGGCTCCCCTGCGACAGGTAGAAGTCGAGGGAACGCCCGATCTCGCTCGTGAGTTCGTTGAGCGCGGGACGCACGATCTCGGTTGCCTGCTCGACCTGGGGCTCCAAGGTCTCGTAATTCTGCGGATCGACATCGATCTGGTCAATCACGGAACGCGCCGACTCTTCATCGAGGCCGAGCGCGTTGATGAGCGCCTCGAGCAGCGACGAGAAGCCGATGGGGATCGAGCGGGTGAACCGGGGGACGCCGTCGACCACGATGCACACGTCCGTCGTCCAGCCCTGGATATGCAGGAACGCGATGCTCTTGCCCTCGGGAAACTGCTCGGTACCGTACACGGATCGCATCACGGCGAACGAGGCCACGTCGACCGTGGGCACGTCGAGCCCGGCCTCGGCGAGGGCGGACTGGAAGCTGCCGATCAGGGCCTTCTGGGCGGCCACGAGGATGACCTCCTGCTTGGGGGAACCGTCTTCCTCGATCTCGCCGACGACCTGGAAGTCAAGGTTCACGTCGTCGATCGCGAAGGGGATGTACCGTTCCGCCTCGTACTCGATGACCTCTTTGAGCTCCGTGAGCGGCATCATCGGGAACCGGACGGGACGGACGATCGTGCTCTGGCCCGCGACGGCGACGACGGCCTTCTTCGCCTGGATTTCCCATTCGTCGAGCAAGGACGCGATGACCTGGCCCACGCTCGCGGGATCCGAGATCTCGGCATCCTGAACGGCACCACCCGGGGTGCTCGCCTCGGCGATGTTGACGAGGATGACCTCGCCGCGCTGCTTGCGGACCTCGGCCACGACGATGGTGTCCGCCGTGACGTCCACGCCGACGACCGTCTTGCCCTCGCTTTTCCCGACCATCTTCTTCAGCAGTTCGCGATAATCCATGGTCTCAGCCCCCGATACCCATCATTCGAAGATACCAGGTCCAGAGCGGATCTCCCGCAAACAGGGCGAGCAATCCGCCCAGAACGAGGGCAGGACCGAAAGGATAGGGCTGGCTGAGCCGCTCCCGGTGCAGCACGGGTCGCGCCCAGGGAAAGCTGAGCTGGAGGAGGTCCCGTCCGGAAAGCCAGTACAGCACGAGCCCGATGGCTGAGCCCGACATGAAAGCCGCCATCAGGCTGACGGCCAGGCCCTGCGGCATCACCCAGGCCCCCATGAGCATCGCAAGCTTGGCATCCCCGCGCCCCATGGCCGGTCGGCCAAGCCACCATTCCGAGACGGCCTCGAGCACCCGGAAAAAGCCGTAGCCAACCATGGCCGCGATCGCGGCAGGAAGCAGCCGACCGGACAACGCCGCGACGCCCAGACCCAGGACCGTTCCCGGGAAGGTCAGCACGTCGAGGATCAACATCGTCTCGAGGTCGATCCAGCAGATCGTGACCAGGAGGGAGATGAACACCACCTGGGCCACGATCAGGGGAGTCACCCGTCCCCCCGTGGCCGTGACGAAGGCGACCCAAAGGATCGCGTTGAGCGTCTCGACGAGCGGATACCTCCATGAGATGGGAGCGGCACAGGCGCGACAGCGCCCGCGCAGCACGAGCCAGCTCACGACGGGCAGATTGTCGAACCAGGCGATGGGCTTCTCGCAGGATACGCAGCATGAACCGGGCCAGACGATGCTCTTTTCATCGGGCAAGCGATGGATCAGGACGTTCAGGAAGCTGCCGACCAGCGCACCGAACATACCCACGACCAGAGACGTGAGCGGAAGTGGCAGGTTGAGGAGGTCCGTGGAATCCAACCCGTCATCCTTTTCCTGGGCAGGGACGGCAAGCCAAGCTGAGACGGCCCGCGCATCTCCGGACCTTGATGCGAATCATAGCGCGAGGGCGAACCGGATGCCGTGAAGCTTGCACATCGATCAATCTGGCACGGCGACCCCGAGAACGCGCAGGTTGCGGGCAGCGATCGCCCTGAGAGGGCCTCGATTGGCCTGGTGAATGCCCCACCATGTTTCGATGGCCTTATCCTTGAGTTTGCCCTTCGTGTACATCCCTGCCACCATGTTCATCACCCTGGGGGGAGCCCCGGGCATGGACGCCGCAAGGGAAAACAGACGAGCCGCATCGTCATACCGCTTCCGGTAGAGGAACTCGATGAACGCCTGGTGATAGGGCAGAAGCCAGTCATCCGGGTGCTGCCGCCGCGCATGGGCCAGAAAGTCCAGTGCCCCGGCTGGATCATGGCCATCCGCGATGATCCAGGCGCCGTATTCCACCGGAGCATGAAAGGCGGGATCGAGGTCGATGGCCAGATCCAGGGCCTGTTTCACCCCCGTGACGTTCAGAGGCTCGTCTCTACCGAGTTGACCACCGACGTGCTGGAGCACGCGTAACCAGAGCGTGTCGGCCAGCAGGTTTTGAAACCCGGTAGGGACATGCCGCCAGGCCAGTTCGAGCCCGAGCGAGAGCGGTGCATGCGGCCCCCTCACCACGACGTGAACGTGCCCCACAAGCGCCGCCTGGAGCATCATGAGCGCCGAGACGATTGCCAACTCAGGCACCCACCTCGAGCGCCTGGTACCACCGGGGGGATGCACGCTCACCATTCCCGTCGCTCCAGCAACCATCCGGCCAGGCACACGCACATGGCCGCATAGGCCATCGCATAGCCACCTGCGACGACCATGCCATCGACGGCCAGGGGCACTCCGTTCACCCAGGCATTCTTGACCTCGAACACGCTCAGGTCCGGAAGAACCCGGCACAGGGCCTCCACCGAGAGGCGCGCCACGGGAACCATCTTTCGCGCCAGCATCCGCAACGTTTCGAGGTTATGACCCACGACGTACAGGATGGCCGTCAAGGCTGAGGTCACCAGTGGAGACGTGAACGCGGACCCGAGTACAGAAAGGGCGGCGAGCAAGACCAGCTGGAGCACCAGCATGCAGGATACGCCGAGGACCGAGAACCGGACGCCACCGGTGAAGACCATCACTCCCCCCAGGACCCCCGTCATGGCCGCGACCAGAAAGCTCTGCACCATCACCAGCCCGAGAAACTTGCCCCACACCAGGGACAGGCGGGATACGGGCTTGCTGAGCACGACGTACAGTGTCCGCCGGTCGATCTCCTTGACCAGGAGCTGACCGCCCACGAACAGGGCCAGAAGAACCCCCAGACCTTCCATGCTTGCCAGAGCCACATCGAGGACGATCTTGCGCTCCTCGGAAAACGTGAGGGTGGCCATGAGTCCCGACGAGCCGACGACCACCCCGGCGAAGACCAGCAAGAGCAGCAACACGCGATCCCGGACGACCTCACGCCAGGTATTGATCGCGACGGCAACCACGGCTCTCATGCGCTGGCCTCGGCCTGCACGGCAGCCACGAAGGCATCCTCGAGCGACCCTTGACGGGTCAAGTCCCTGACCGAACCGTAGGACACGAGCTTGCCTCGACTGAGGATACCGACACGCTCACAGAGCGCCTCGACATCCGACAGGATGTGCGAGTTGAAAAAAATGGTTTTCCCCTCGCTCTTGAGTTCGAGGATGATCTCCCGCAACTCGCGGCGCCCGACGGGGTCGAGACCACTCATCGGTTCATCCAGAAAAACCAGTTCGGGATCGTTCACGAGCGCCTGGGCGACGCCGACCCGCTGCAACATGCCCTTGGAATACTTCCGAAGTTGCAGATCACGGGCGTGAGTCATGCCGACCCGGGCCAGGAGGCGATCGACCCGATTCCGGAGTTCTGGCCCTCCCTGACCGAACAGCGAGCCGCAGAACTCCACGAACTCGCGCCCCGTGAGATGGGTGTAAAAGTAAGGGTTCTCGGGCAGGTACCCGAGGCGAGCACGCGCGTCCGATTCCCCGGCCCGGGTACCGAGCACCATGGCCGTGCCGGAGGTGGGTCGAACCAGGCCGAGAAGGATTTTCTGGAGGGTGGTCTTGCCGGCACCGTTGGGACCGAGCAACCCGAACGTCTCACCTCGATGGACCTCGAGCGAGATTTGTTCCAGGACGGTCCTGGGCGCCTGTCCCACCTGGTTGTTGAAGACCTTGGTGACGTCCTGCAACGAGATGATGACGTCAAGAGCTGACATGGGCTTGACTCCGCTGTATGGGGGGCTGACGAAGCAAAGAAAAGAATCGCTTGCGGTTCACCCGGTACAGGGCCATTCCGGAAGCCGGATTCCGGTAAGCGATCTCCAGGACCCCCGGAAGTTGCTTGCTCACGGAGAGCAGAAATTGAGTACGCGGATTCCTGGCCTTCAGCGTATCCCAGTCGATTTCCGGGGTGAGGCAATCGACGAGCAGCCACGTCTCGCGATACCTGAACAGGTTGGAAAGATTGGACGCCGGAACGGGGGACCACATCAGGGTCCTGCGCCCGGTCACCAGGTCGATCAGAGGTGGCAGGTCCGAGACGATGACGGCACCTGGCCCCGTGAGCAACGAGATGGCAGCGAGCGATTGCTGGAGCGCCTGAGCTCGATCATCGACCATCTCGACCGGTCGCGAGGCCGTCAAAATTGGATGGGCAGCCAGGCAGGCCAATACACCGATCAGGGCCGCTATCCTTGATTCCTGAACTCGGCCCAGCGGTTGCTCGACACCGATCACCACGTGGATCAGAAACGGCAATGTCGGTAGCAAAAGGCGAGCGTGCTGCCATCCGCCGAGGTCACCAAACCCCAGGCTCCACGTGACATCCATGGCGACGGTGACCAGGACGAACACGCTGCCCAGGCGCACCGCGCTCGGCAACTCGCGCCGCATACACGCCCGACTCGCTTGCAGGAGAGCCAGTGCGATGAGACTGCCGCACGCCAGGCCCAAGGTCGAGAGCACCCGCCCTTCGAACGACGAGGGCAAAACGTGCGCCCACCGATCCCAGAAGAACGAGGGAAGCGCCTGTCCGAAAGCCAGATACGTGGACAACGCAAAAGCACGAACCGGGCCACCGGCAAGCCCGTGTATGCCAAACGAGTCAGAAAAAGCAGACGTATAGTTATCGCCAGGCAAGGAGAGGCGAAACACCATCCAGGGACCCCAGACGAGGAGAAACCCTGAACCTGCCATCAGGAGTGACTTCCAGCGCCGCTCTATCCCCGCCCAGACGATGAAAGCAGCCACCAGGGATATGCCCGCATAGCGGATCAGCATCGCCCCACCTAGCAAGATTCCGACGATGAGGAACCCTCTGGGCGAATCAAGCACGGGGTCCGCGAGTTTCCCAACCGCAAGCACGATGCCGAGGACGACGAAGAGGAAGAACATCTCGGACAGCGCCGCCTGGGTGAGGTTAACCACGAGCGGTTGCCACAGGAACAGCATCACGGCGGCCATGGTCAGCCCCCAGGAAGCCCGGACGTGACGGCGCCAGTACCACGCCATCATCAAGACAGTACCCGCGACCAGGGCGACGTTGAGCAGGACCGTGCTGGCCACGAAACCTTGCAAGCTCTCTGACATGCCCCAGAGGGGAGACAGGAGCAGCGGGTAGCCGATCGGAAAGCGGGGTAACTGACCGTCGATGGCATAACCCAACCCCGACCAGAGGTTCCGGGCCAATATCATGTACAAGCCATCGTCGTTGTAGACGGAAAAATAGGCCGGATTGAGCAGCTGGCCCATGCGCCAGGCCCAGATGACGACGAGCGCACTCAGGATGGCCAAGGGCAACACATGCCCCGTCGCGCGCATCAGGGCGGAGCGATGAACCAACAATCTCTCTGGTGAGGCGCTCATATCTTGAGATGTGAAACCTTCACGGCATTGGACGCTCGCTTGCCGATACCGACCAGATCATACTGGTCGTTGGCGGTCCCCGTCCGGGAATAGCAGACGGCACCGTAATGCGTGGACGTCCAGCTGGCCATGTCGAGCGTCCCCACTCCCAGAACGGTCGTGTTCCGGACCGCATTCATCAGGGGTTCAGGAATGTCAAGCAGCGCCGCATCGGGCTGGACCTGCCCCCACGGCGTCTTCGGATAACCACTCGACTTGAAATAGTCCGTACCCGTCAGGAGGGGGCCCAGCGTGTCCGGATAGATGTTGTCGTGCTCGATGCGGTACTGCTCGAGAGCCATGCGGACGGCGTGCACGTTGGCATCCATCCCGGCATTCTTGGCATTGTCCTGGATGCCGGCAAGGTTGGGCACCGCGACCGACGCCAGGATCCCGATGATGACGACCACCACGAGCAATTCGATCAGGGTGAATCCGTGCTGCCTCATAGGTTGACTCTTGTATAATCGCGCGACTGTCGGAGTACCGGGAAAGCAGCGGGAAGGCGGTACAAAGCTCACCTTCCCGCCATCCCACGCTTATTGCGTGTTGGTCATCTTGAAGACGTAACCCGCCTGGCCACCGTACTTACCCGATCCGAGCAGGATGTACTGGTCACTTGCCGTACCGGAGTTCGTGTACGTGATGGCCCCGTAATGCGTGGTCGCGGTGGGAGCCGCGGCCAGACCGGCAACAAGGCCCTTGTTGGTATTAGCACCAATCATGTCAGCGCCAGCCACGTTGATATCCGAACCGACTGCCTGCTGGAAATTCCAGGGCGTCTTGGGATAATTCGTCAGGTAGGCCGAGTTCCCGACGATTGCAGCCGGGGCTGCACCTGCACCAGTGCCCGCACCGTTCAGCTTCGCCGGGTAAAGCCCGGAATTGTCGACCCCGTATTGCTCGATGGCGAGCTGCACGGTGTGAGCATTGGCCTGGACACCCGAATTCTTGGCCTTGTCCTGGGCACCGGAGAAGTTGGGAATGGCCACCGAGGCCAGGATCCCGATGATGACGACGACCACCAGCAGTTCGATCAGGGTGAAGCCCTGCTGCCTGAGCTTGTTCTTCATGAAACGCGTCTCCTTGCTTGGTTGAATGCGGCCCCGATGGCCGCTTTCAGCGCGACACATGTGCTCATTCCCGCAGGAATACAGGTCAAACGTGTCCAGAAAAACTTTTTCGTCCGTATTTCCAGGACGTGACGGAGGCGTGTAGGAATCGAACCTACCCGGGCCGGTCGACCCGTCCCGTGCTGGTTTTGAAGACCAGAGGGCCCACCAGGACCCGTTCGCCTCCCCGGATTTCAGGATCGACCGGGGGCCATCCGCGCCCCGTGTGGAAGGGCCAGGGCAGCCCCCGCGACGGCGCGCCGGAGGGCCCCTGCGGGCAGCGATGGATCCGCCGGACGACCGTACGCGTCGAAGGCCTGCTGGCAGCGCGGACAGATCCACTTCCCGGCCCTGGCCCCGATCCCGGGCAGGGTCCTCACCCGACAATGCGGGCAGCGACCTCCGTGCGTGACCATCGTGGACCTCCTTCCTGCGTCTTGCACGGAGCGTGCCACGCCCGCCCGGTGCTTGCCGTGAGAGGCATCACGGGCGTCCGGCCATCAGCGCGGGAGTCGCGACGCGGAAGTCGGCCCCCCGCCGGGTGAATCCCGAGGTGTCGAGATGCTCGAGGTACGGGATGATCGACTTGCGATTCGTTTCGAGCAGTTCCCGGGCCTCGGAGGTCGTGATCCGCTCGTGGCGGGCGAAATGGGCCCGCAGGCGCTCGAGCGAACCCGCGTGCGCGTCCGCCGAGACGAGCATCCCCTGCCCGAGCCGCGAGGCCTCGCCCGACTCGATCCGCTCGTCGAGCAGATCGCGGGCGATCGCCTCGGGAACCGGGAGCCCCGCGAGCGCGTCCGCCTCGGACAGGAAGCGCCCCTGCACGATCCGCTCCCCGATGAGCCGGTCCGCCTCGACCTGAGCCCCGTCTCGCCGGGGGACGTGGTCGTGCAGCATCCAGAGCCGTCCCCGGTGCTCCAGCTCCCCCAGACGCTCGAGTTCCTCGAGCACCTGCAGGACGGTCCGGAGCGGCCACCTGAGCCGCGCCTGCAGGGTCTCGCGCGACACGCCGCTGCGCCAGGGGGCCCCGGCGAGGAGGCTGGCCAGGGCCGCCAGGATCTGCCCGGCCTGCTCGCCGCGAGCATCGCGGTGCATCAGGCGCTCGCCACGACGGATGGCCGTGCCGTCTCGCACGAGGGCCTCGAGCACGCGGGCGCGGTGCGCCGGTGGGACGAGGTCGGCCAGGTCCGGGACGGGCATCCCCGCCGTCCCCGCCTGGCGGAGGCGTCCCTCGGCGAAACCCGTCCAGTCGCCCGCTCGCGCCCGTGTCAGCGTCCCGAGGACCGAGGTCTGCCGGCGGCGCGCGCGACGCGAGACGGGCAGCAGGACCTCGCCCCCCCCGACGGTGCGAACGGGGGCATAGAGCCGCAAGACGAGGCGATCGCCGGCAGCGGCGACGAGCGGCTCCTCCAGCAGCAGCTGCGCGATCGCCTCCGTTCCCGGGGCGATCGACTCCCCCTCCAGCAGGTGCACGCGACCCAGGGCCTCGGCCGTCCCGTGATGGACGCGCACGCGGGTCCGGTGCTTGAGAGGAGCCTGGTCCGGCAGGATGCGCATCGCAACGTCGAGCACGTGACCGGCCCGGAACACCCCGGGCGTGACGATCCAGGCCCCGCGTACGAGATCGGCACGCTCGACGCCGACGAGGTTCACGGCGACGCGCTGTCCCGCGACGGCCCGTTCGCGGGAACCTCCGTGTACCTGCAAACCCCGGACACGCACGGGTTCCTCACCGGGCCAGAGCGAGAGGACCTCCCCCTCGCGAAGGGTGCCGGCCTGGAGCGTTCCCGTGACCACCGTGCCGAAGCCCTGCTTCACGAACACCCGGTCGACGGGCAGTCGCACGGGCCCCGAGGCGTCCCGGGGAGCCATGCGGGCCGTGAGGGCCTCGATGCGACCGAGCAGAGCCTCGAGGCCCTCGCCCGTCACGGTCGAGACCGATTCCACGGGAGCGTGCTCGAACGGAGTCCCCGTCAGCGCCTCCCGGATGTCCTCGATGGCGAGCTCGCGCAGCTCGCCATCCACGAGATCGATCTTCGTGACGACGACGATGCCCTCGCGCACGCCGAGGAGCGTCAGGATATCGAGATGTTCCCGCGTCTGGGGCATGACGCCGTCGTCGGCCGCCACCACCAGCAGCACCACGTCCATCCCCGGTACGCCGGCCAGCATGTTCTTGAGGAAGCGCTCGTGCCCCGGCACGTCGACGACCGAGGCGAGCCGGCCGCCGGGCAACCGGAACGGCGCGAAGCCGAGATCGATCGTCATGCCCCGCCGCTTCTCTTCCTGCAGGCGGTCGGTATCGACCCCGGTCAGGGCACGGATGAGCGAGGTCTTGCCGTGGTCGACGTGGCCGGCCGTGCCCACCACGAGGGGCAGATCGCCGTTCATGCGGACCTCCCGGCGACCACGTTCACGAGCGCGAGTTGCACCAGACGTTCGTCTCCGGGCAGCAGCGTACGAGGATCGAGCCAGACGCGATCATGCTCGACGCGGGCGACGACGGGGATGGCAGCCGCGCGCAGCGCCCCCTGGAGCGCGGCTGCCGACCACCCTTCGAGCGTGAGGCCCACCCGCATCGTCGGACTCTCGACCCCCGGGTACGAGCCGCCCCCGACCATCGAGAACCCGGGGGCGAGCTCCAGCGCGAGGCCAGGCAGGTCGCCAAGGGTGTCTGCCAGGGCGCGCGCCGCCGCCTCGAGTTCGGTCAGGGGCCGCGCCAGCATGGCCAGCGTGGGGACCTCGCCGAGGGCCCGGGCCCGGTCCAGGTAGGCGCGCAGCGTGGCCTCCAGGGCGGCGATCACGAGCTTGTCGACCCGCAGCGCGCGCATGAGCGGATTGCGACGCAGGCGCTCGACGAGCGCCCGCTTCCCGACGACGATACCCGCCTGGGGCCCCCCGAGCAGCTTGTCCCCGCTGAACGTCACGAGGTGCGTACCCGCCGCGATCGCCCCCTGGACGGTGGGCTCGGGTGGCAACCCCAGGATGCCGGGCGGGACGAGCATCCCGGATCCCAGATCGTCGACGAAGACGACCCCGCGGGCCTCGGCCAGGGAGGCGAGCTCCGCTGGCTCGACCTCGGAGGTGAAGCCCACCATCCGGAAATTCGAGGGATGACACCGCATGAGCAGCGCCGTATCCGGGCCGATGGCCCGCTCGTAGTCGCTCAGATGGGTCCGGTTTGTGCACCCGACCTCGACCAGCCGCGCGCCCGAGGCCTCGATCACCTCGGGCATGCGGAAGGAGCCCCCGATCTCGACGAGCTGGCCCCGAGAGAGGATGACCTCGCGCCCGCGCGCGAGGGTGTCGACGACCAGCAGGACGGCTGCCGCGTTGTTGTTGACGACGACGGCGGCCTCGGCACCGGTCAGCTGGACCAGCAAGCGCTCGAGGTGGCTCATGCGCGAACCGCGCTGCCCCGTCTGGAGGTCGTACTCGAGGTTGCAGTAGCCGCGCGCCGTCGCGGCGATCGCCTCGCAGGCCGCCCTGGAGAGGGGGGCCCGGCCGAGGTTGGTGTTGAGCACGACCCCGGTGGCGTTCACGACCGGTCGGAGGCTCGCGATCCGCTCCGCGACGAGGCGATCGGCCACGCGGTCGAGCAGACCATCCGTCCCCTCGCAGGGCGCACCTGCCCGGATCTGCCCGCGAGCGTCGGCCAGCACGGCCTGCAGGTGGGACACCAGTCGCTCATGCGAGACGCCTTCCTCGCGCCAGCGCACGATGCGCGGATGTTCGAGGAGGCGGGTGACGGCGGGCAGGGCACGCAGGGCCAAGCCGACGTCGGGCAGGGAAGATCCGGCAGGGGAAGGCGTCGTCATGCGGGAAGTTTACCCGTTCCCTCCGGGCCACTCACGTGACGGGGGAGCCCTCCCGGACCTTCAGCGGTACAGATCCCGGTAGTTCCAGAGGTTCGCGAAGACCTTCTTCACGTAATGCCGGGTCTCCGGATACGGGATGCGCTCCACCCAGATGTCGACGGGCAGGTGGCCCCGCTGCTCCATCCAGCGCCGCACCGGGCGCGGTCCGGCGTTGTAGGCCGCCACGGCGAGGACGGCCCGCCCGCCGAGCTGGCTCTGGACGTCGGCCAGATACCGGGCTCCGAGCCAGAGGTTGAGGGCCGGGTCCGTGAGGGGGCCGAGGGTGATCCCCTGGCGCGTGGCGATCGCCTTCGCCGTCCCCGGCATGAGCTGCGCCAGGCCGGTGGCCCCGACCCACGAGCGCGCGAGCGGGTCGAAGCGGCTCTCCTGCTTCACGAGCGCCGTGAGCAGCGAGGCGGGGACCTCCGTGTCCGCGACGGCCTCCTCGATCTGGGCCCGGTAGGCCAGGGGGTAAGCCAGACGCGCCTCCTCGGCACGGACGCCGGCGGCGATCGCCTCGCCCGGTCGACCCGAAAGCCAGGCCAGCCGACCCTGTTCGCGGTCAGACAGCGGATGCCGCGCATCCGTGGACCAGTGCCAGGCCCACGCGGCCTGCCCCGCGAGGACGGCCTCGCGCAGCTCGACGGGCATCGCCCCGAGCGGATCTCCGGCCTTCTCGCTTGGCGGCGAAGCAAAGTCCCCGAGCTCGAGCGGGACGGCGCGCAAGGCATCGGTCGGGACGTCGTATCCCGGGTCGGAACCGAGCCGATGCCGGGCCCGCCAGCCGTAGTAGCTGCGCGGAGCGAGGGTGACCGTCCGCTGGTAAGCCACGCGGGCCTCGGCCGTCTGCCCGGCTTCCTCGAGCAGACGCCCGGTCCAGTAACGACCGGCAGGTCCCTCGACCTTGACGAGCTGCGCGTCCCCCATGTCCCGGGCCCACGCCAGGGCCTCGGTCGGTCGGCCGGCGTCCAGGGCACGCCAGATCATCCGCCAGCGGCATTCGTGGGCCTCGCTGGAGTCCGGATGATGCTTGATGAGCCGTCGCTCGACGGCCTCGGCGCGCCCGTCCTCGTCGTGCTTGCGATGATGGAAGGCCCAGCGATCCAGGGCGCGCAGACCGGATTCGCCTCCAGCCTCCGAGACGCGCCGGTAGAGGTCGAGCGCCGTCTCATGCTCGCGCCGCGCGAGGTGCCAGGACGCCAGCCAGAGGCCAGCCGGACCCGCCACCTCGCGGTCGGGGGAAGCGACCAGGACGCGAGCGATGGCGATCGCGCCGGCCAGATCGCCCCGGCGAGCCCGACAGCGGGCGAACAACAAGCGGCTCTCCGCGCCAGAGAACCCGGCGAGAGTCTGCTCGGCCTCGGCGGCCCGGTCGGCCTCGAGCAACACCGAGGCAACCTCACGGGCAAGAGACTCGCTGCGCCCGGACGCCCGGGCCAGCACGCTTGCGACCGCCGTACGGTTGGGACCCGAGGGGAACGTCTGCCAGTAACGACGGGCCCAGGCCGTGGCCTCTTCGACCTCGGGTATCCGGGCGAGACGGGCGAGCGCCCGCTCCGCGAGCACGGCCGGCGGACGGTCGCTCAGGATGGCACGCCAGGCCGCCGCGTTTCCAGGCCCCTCGGGCGCCCCCTCGGCGACGAGGAGACGCCACTCGGGACGCAGGTGGGCCGGTACCTCCGCGACGCGGATGGCAGCCAGCCACCGTGCCGAGACGGCCGGCTGACTGGCGCGGGCCAGCGAGACGGCGACCAGCTCCGGCCATCCGGAGGGCAGGGCGGCATGGTGGCGATCGCGCGCCACGACGTCGCCCGTTTCCAGGGCTGCCTGGAGCGCGATCAGGCGCAGACGGGTCGCCCAGGCAGGGGAGGCGGGCCTGGCCAGGGCCAGATCGGCCTCACGCCCCAGTTCGGACCAGCCCGCCGGCCCTTCCTGATGGGTCCGGAGCGCCCAGGCCCGCTGGACGAGGTCCCAGCCGGCCTCGGAGGCACCGGAGGTCGGGCGGGCGATCAGGGACACGAGCCCCAGCCCGAGCATTCCCCCGAACGAGAACCACCCGGCGGTCCTGAACGGGCGCCTGCGGGGCTGTCGGCGATCAGGCCTGCGCGAGGACATCGATCATCACCGCGTGAAGCGTTCCGTTGGAGGCCAGGAGCTCGCGACCGGCCGGATCGAAAGGCCCCCCGATGTAGTCGGTGAGCGCCCCCCCGGCCTCGAGCAGGATGACGGCACCGGCCACGACGTCCCAGGGCGACAGCCCGCGTTCCCAGAAGCCGTCGTACCGGCCACAGGCGACATGGCACAGATCGAGGGCCGCCGAACCGGCCCGCCTCACGGCCTGGGAGCGCAGCATGAAGCGCTCGAACATGTCGAAATTGGCTCGATCCTGGAGAACCGAATACGGGAAGCCGGTCGTCAGGAGCGCCCGGCGCAGCTCGGTCGTCGCGGAGACCCGGATGGGCCTCCCATCCAGGGTGGCCCCTCCCCCGGCCCCGGCACTGAACAGCTCCCCGAGCACGGGATTGAACACCGCACCGACGTGCAACGTCCCTGCCCGGAGCAGCCCGACCGACACGCAGTAATACGGAAAACCGTGGGCATAGTTGGTCGTCCCGTCCACCGGATCGAGCACCCAGCAGAAGTCCGAGGTCCCGGGTTCGTATCCGGCCTCCTCGCCCAGGATGGCATGGTCGGGATAGCGCGCCCGGATCCGCTCGCGCAGGAGGTGTTCCGCGTCGCGATCGGCGGCCGTGACGAGGTCGATGTCGCCCTTGAACCCCACCTCGAGTGGCCGCTCGCGGTAGGCCTGCAGGAGCGCACCGGCCTCGCGGGCCAGGTCTTCGGCGAAGGAACGCAGCTCGATCATGGCCCCATGCTAGCATGGGGCCGACTCCGGAAAGGAAGGCTTCATGTCCTGGTCCTTGCTGTTCGCCACCGCCCTGGCTGCGGCCGAACCCGCGTCGCCGGTTCAGGCACCGGTAGAAGTCGCGCGCCCCGCGTCGGGCAGTGTTGCCCCATCGGTACGTCTCGTTCAGGCCTTGCGCCTCGACAGGGGGATCCGGGTGACCCTGGAGGTGGACCACGCAGGGACGGCCGATCGCCTGGAGGTCCGCCTGGATACCGGGGTGGACCGCCTTTCGGGGCGGGACCCGTGGTCCTTCGTCGTCTCGGCCAGCGGTTCGGCGCACCTGGAAGCCACGCTGTTCTTCCCCGGCGCCCCGAGGGAGGGCAGCGGACAGCTGATCGTGAGCGAGCTGTCCGAACCGTACCGGGAGGGTCGGTGCCCGATCGATCTGGCACACGATCCCCGTCCGCCTCGCATCCCGGGCGTGATCGCCACCTTCCGTCCGCCCCTGGAGGCTCTCGGCCCGGGGATCCAGCTCCGCGAAGGACGCCCGGGCCCGAAGGGCGAAGGCTGGACCCGGATCTACACCGACCTCCCGGACATCACGCTGGCGCAGGTCCGTGCCGCGATCGAGCTCCCGACCCAGATCTGGGCAGGACCGGGGGGGTTCCTGTTCGTTCATCCCACCTCGGGCCGCGAGGCGATCGCCCTGGAGGTGCGTGAGGGGCGGATCATCTCGGGCAGCCGCATCGGCCTCGAAGAGTTCCGGACCCTGGTCGGTGCCGGAACCCGCTACACGAACCGGGTCTGGTCGGGTCGCTGAGCGAGCACCCCGGGCTTTGGATGGCGGTCGGATCGGGTACAGAAAAGGCGCACGTTCTTCCTGCAAGGATCGCTTTCCTTGAGCAGCCCCATCACGGCAGCCACCCGGTACCTGCCACAAGCCATCCTGAAGGTCCTCGAGACTGACCTGCCGACTCCTCCCTGGCGCGGGGACGGGCGCGGTCATGCCCTCATGGTCGACTGCTCGGGCTTCACGGCCCTTGCCGATCGCCTGACCTCGGAGGGAGCCCGGGGAATCGAGGCCATCGGCATGCGGCTGAATGCCACGATGCAGGAACTGGTCGAGGTGTTGCTGGGCCACGGGGGCGACGTGGTGGCCTTCGCCGGCGATGCCCTCACGGTCGTGTGGCCAGATGACGACGAGGCCGGAGGGGCACGATTGCCCGGAATCCTGGCCTGCGCCGACACGTTGCACCAGCTGGCCAGCTCCGACCCGGAGGGCCTCGACCTGCGCATCGCCATCACCTCGGGAAGCTGGACCTGGTCGTGCCTGGGCGGCGTGGACGACCGCTATGCCTGGATCTTCCATGGCGAGGTGATCCAGGAACTCGGGACCCTGCTGATGGCGACGGCACCGGGCGAGACGGCCCTCTCACCGATGCTCGGGTCCCCTTCGTCCGGCCCGAGGTTCTCGCGTGCAGGGACGGGCGAAGCGCCCGTCGCCACGGTCGAGCGCGCCCGGACGGCCTTCGCGCCCTCGGACCTGGTCCCGGTCGAACGTCACATCCCGGTGGTCCCTCCCCCGGACGGGGGCGGGAACGGCGAGACGTGGTTCGCGGAAATCCGCACCGTGACGGCGATGTTCGTCAGCCTCGAGGAACTCCAGGGACCGCACACGCTCGAACGGGCCCAGGCCCTCATCTCGGCTCTACAGGTTTGCGTGGCGCGCCAGGGCGGCACGCTGGACAAGCTCGCCGTGGACGACAAGGGGCTCTCGGCCCTGGCCGTCTGGGGCATGCCCCCCCTGGTTCATCCGGACGGGGCCGTCCGGGCCATCCGGGCCGCATGGGACATGCGGGAACGCTTCGAGCAGCTCGAAAGCCCGTTCTCGGCAGGTATCGCCACGGGGCGCGTCTACTGCGGGGACATGGGCCACCCGGACCGACGGGACTTCACGGTGCTCGGGGACCCGGTGAACCTCGCTGCCCGCCTGATGCGCGCCGCCCCCCCGTCCGAGATCTGGCTCGACGGCGCCACGCGGCGAGAGACACGCGGCCGCTGGGCCTTCGAGGAACTGCCGCCGGTCGCGCTCCGGGGCAAGCGTGGCCTGGTCTCGGCCTTCCGCCCCGTGCCCGTCGCGGGGGCCGCGCACGTGCTCTTTCCGGTCATCGGGCGCGAGGCCGAGCAACGGGACTTCCTCGACTGGCTCGGCTGGTTCGAACGGGATGCCATCGCGCCCTTCTTCGTGCTGGAGGGAGAAGCCGGGGTTGGAAAATCCCGCCTGGTCCAGAGCCTCGCGACGCATGCGGCGAACCGCGGGGTCCGGGTCCTGACCGGACAGGCCGGGGGCGGCACATCCGAGGCCCCTGCAGGCCTCTGGCAAGCCATCTTCTCCCCGCTGCTCGCGACACCTCAGGAACACGGGGCCCAGCCCCCCCCCGCGCAACGGCTCGAGGAAGTCTTCGTCTCCCATCCGCACGGAAGAAGCTGGCTGCCGATCCTGGGGCCCCTGCTGGGGTTGAGCCTTCCCGAAAATGAATGGACCTCCCAGATGACGGGCCGGGTCCGGGCCGCCAACATCCATCAGTTGCTGGGATGGTGGCTGACCCAGGAAGCCCGTTCCGGTCCGGTGCTCGTGGTCCTCGAGGACCTCCATGCCGCCACACCGTTCGACTGGGCCCTGCTCGGCCGGCTGAGACGCATCCGGGGGGTGGCCTGGATGCTGTC
>Ga0208788_1000473_pt1 | contig 19823 bp, 17 predicted proteins | sample Wag4_2014_7_11_3_FD_187363 | JGI IMG/M metagenome (GOLD analysis project Ga0208788, IMG submission 187363) | Fresh water mixed with fracking chemicals microbial communities from Ohio, USA - Utica-2 Time Series FC 2014_7_11 (SPAdes) (version 2) ...
GCTACATAAACATCTGCTGCTTCAACTCTGACAGTTGTTTCAACTGAACCAGCAGCTGTCGTAATTGAGGCAAAAGTTCCTTCAGCAATAACTGATTCACCAAAAGTTAATTTAACTTCAGAAGGCAAAGTCAACATCACTTGATCTGTTGATGGTTCAACAGAAACTAGTTCAGTGTGTGCTTGTGCAGGATTGAAATTTAAAAGTGCAACAAATAGAGAAATAAATAATATTTTGATTTTCATTTTATCTTGTCCTTAATATTAGGAATTGGAAGCGGCCTTCCATGAAATATGTTTTGCTATACATAAGTGGTTCTCCATCACCAGCGTAATGGACTTGTTGTAAAAGAAGAAACAAATCATTGGCTGGCCTTTCGTCTCCCCATCCAATTTCCTTACTAATCACAGCATCAACTTCTGCAAGTGCTCTAATCGGACGAGAATTTATGGTGTCAAGAGACGCAAAAACACTTCCTTGTTTCATTTCTTCCACAACTTCTTCAGGAAGTGAACTTATGTTGATTGTGTCGTAAGAAAAAGCCACTGCTTTACCATCGGCTAACACTGCTCTTTCTAAATACAAAACTGGATCAGGATTATCAAGTCTTAATTTGTCAATTTCAGTTTCAGTTGCAGGTCTGATGGTTGCAACTTTGTATTCCATGCCTGGTTCATAACCCAATTCACTAATTGTTTCTGACATGGAACGAAGTTCATTTAATCCAGTAGGAATTGATCGACCAAAATTATTAACATAAGTTCCGGAACCATGTCGAATATCAACTAAACCTTGGTATTCCAAAGTTTTTAAAGCTGTTCGAACTGTAACTCGAGAAACTTTGTAGGTGGTGGATAGCTCTGATTCACTATGGATTTTCTCTCCCGGAGCCCACTCTTTGGCCAAGATCCTTCTGCGGATGTCATCGCTGATTCGACGGGTCAGGCTGGCTCGACCACCAAACTGATCAGCTGGAGTGTTCACCGTGTGCTCACATTTCTTTTTCGTAACGGTTCTTCTAGGGGAGTTGACAAGCAAGACAATATCTAAGAGGCTATTCAAGACTAGTTGTAGGACAACTATTGACTAACAATTAAGGGGCAGTTTGATGAGTGAAATCCGAGCCATTTCCTGGGTTAATGACGGACTCATACTTATTGATCAAACTAAATTGCCCCATCAAGAAATCAATTTGAATATTGAAACAGTGGATCAACTCGTTGACGCCATCATGAAATTAGCTGTGCGAGGAGCTCCAGCATTAGGAGCAGCAGGTGCATGGGGTGTAGTTGTGGCAATGCGCCAAGCAGAAAAAGAAAAGTGGAGTGAGCAAAAACGATCCGAAGAATTTTTAAGAATTAGAAATGCTAGACCAACTGCAGTCAACTTGGCCTGGGGAGTGGACAAAGTTTTGCCATTTGTGGCACAAGGAGTGAATGAAGTTTTAGCGCAAGCAAACAAAATTGCTTTAGAAGATGAAGCTGGCAATAGACAAATGGGAAAGTTTGGTTCTAGTTGGATTGAATCAAAAGTTAAAAACAGACCAATCAGAGCACTTACACATTGCAATACTGGATCTTTGGCAACAACTACTTGGGGTACAGCACTAGGTGTAATTAGAGAAATGAATTCCAGAGGAATTTTAAAACACGTGTTTGCAGACGAAACAAGACCATTACTACAGGGTGGTCGTTTAACTGCTTGGGAACTTGCACATGACGATATTGAACATTTTGTAATCGCAGATGGCGCAGCAACAAGCATTATTGCTCGCGGTGAAGTTGATGTAGCCCTTATTGGCGCAGACAGAGTTGCAGCAAACGGTGATACGGCAAATAAAATTGGTTCATTTGCAGTTGCTCTGGCTTGTAAGTACGCAGGAATTCCTTTTGTTGTTGTTGCACCTGAATCAACAGTTGATGTAGCAACATTGTCTGGAAAAGATATTGAAATTGAATATCGTGATGAAAATGAAATTCTTAGTTTAAATGGCCAAAGAATTTCTCCTGCAAAATCAAAAGGTTTAAATCCAGCATTTGATGTAACTCCAGCAGAATTGATATCTGCATTAGTTACTGAAAAAGGCGTATATGAAATTTCAAACGGAGTAACCCCTGCTTCAAAGTTAGCGAAAGCATAAATGTCAAACATCCCAACTCCACTAAAAGAATTAGTCGAAAGATCTAAATTCTTAGGCGCCAATCAAGATTTTGTTGTCTATGGCGGAGGAAACACTTCGGCTAAAGGTGAAATTACTGATCACTTCAATAGAACCAAAAACGTTTTATGGGTAAAAGGCTCTGGCGCAGATATGATGAACGCAGAAGCTGTCGATTACCCAGCTTTATATATGGATGAATTAATTCAAATTCTAAAGTTTGAAAAATTATCAGACGAAGAAATGACAGATCTAGTAAGTAGAGCCTTAGTTGATCCAGCAAGCAGAAGACCATCAATCGAGACTTTGCTGCATGCATTTTTGCCTTTTAAACATATTGATCATGTGCACGCAGATGCTATTTGTGCATTAACAAATCATAAAAATGGCGAAAAGGCAGTTAAAGAAGCTTTAGGTGACAAATTTGCCTACGTTGATTGGATTCGTCCAGGTTTTGAATTAAGTAAGCAAGCTTCATTCTTGAAAGATGCTGACGGCATAATTTTGGCACATCATGGATTAATTGTTTGGTCAGATAATAGTGATGAATGTAAGCAGAAAAATCTTGATGTTATTAATAAAGTTGAGAAATATTTAAGTTCACTATCAAAGCGTCCTGAATCAGTATTTCAACATACAGATTACAGCGATGAAGAATATAAGAATCTTCTTTTGCAGTTGCGTGGCAGACTAAATAAAAAAGGTAAAAAACTTTTAAGTCTTGATACAAGATTAAAAGAAATATCAAGTCGCAAAGATATTGATGAGATTTTAAGTGCTGGTGTATCAAGTGCTGATCACATGCTGAGAATTAAACCTTGGTCTGCTGTTCTTAACGAACCAAAAGATGGCGAGAAATCAATTAAGGCAATTGATAACTTTGCTACTAAATATGAAAATTACTTTGAATCAAATAAGAATTTATTGCCCGCAGGCTATTCCATGAATGACTCTGACCCAAGAGTTGTCCTGGTACCGGATTTGGGAGCAATAACTACTGGTCATTCTCTGAGTGAATGCAAAATGTATGCCGACATTTCCTTCCACACTCATAAAACTGCTGCTATGGCAAAAGATTCCTTTGGAAACGTTGAAGGACTTCCAGATTCAGAAATTTTTGGTTTTGATTACTGGCCTATGGAACTTTATAAATTGGCAAGTAAACCAGCTCCTAAGAAATTTGCTGGAAATATTTTTATTGTTACTGGTGCAGCAAGTGGAATCGGATTAGGAATAACCCTTGAATTAGCCAAACTGGGAGCAAGTTTAGTTTTGGCAGATTTAGACGAAAAGGCATTAAATGCCGCTGCTGAGAAAATAAAGGAAGTTAAAGGCCTGAAACCAGAAATTATTGCAGGGGATCAATCAGATGAGAAAGTTGTAAACAAAACAGTTGATTTAGCGATTAAGACTTTTGGTGGATTAGACGGTGTTGTTCTAAGTGCTGGTATTGCTGTAACTGATCAACTCAAGGATTTGTCGGTAGATAAATGGAATAAGGGCTTAGCTGTGAATTTAACTAGTGCATTCTTAATGACCAAAGCCGCAATGAATTCTATGAAAATTCAAAATTCAGGTGGTTCCCTTGTTTATATTGCAAGTAAAAATGCCTTTGCTCCAGGTGCAGGTTTTGGTGGTTACTCAGTAAGTAAAGCTGGAATGTTGCAGCTTATGAGAATTGCTGCACTTGAAGGTGGAGCAAGTCAAATTAGAGCCAATGCAATTAATCCAGACGCAATTTTTGATAACAGCAAACTCTGGGAAGGAGGAATCAGAGAAGAGAGAGCAAAAGCTCACGGTGTTAAGCCGGAAGAATTAGAAGATTTTTATGCTCAAAGAAATATTTTGAAGTCACACGTAACTTCTAAAGATGTAGCAAATACAACATCTTTTCTTTTGTCTGACGAATCTGCCAGAACCACAGGCTCGGTCATCGCCGTCGACGGCGGGGTGGCTGCTGCATTTCCGCGATAAACGGAAATGAGTAAGAGCAAGTGAATTAAGTAATTCACTTGTAAAAAGAAGGAGAAAGAATGATTAAGAACAAAGCACTAGCTGGTATTACAGTTGTTGCTGCGTTGCTTCTTGCTGCATGTTCCCAAGGAACTAGCGACACCGCTACAACTGCAGATGAAGGAACAGTTGCAGAAGCAACCGGTACCAAGCCAGCACCATTTGATGCTGGTCCGGTAAAGATTGCAATCGTACAAAACAGTGGCGCCGGTGACTATTTCCAACAATGGACAAACGGAGCTAACAAGCAAGCTGAAGCAATTGGATTTGAAGTTCAAGTCTATGACGCCCAAGCTGACAATGCTAAGCAAGCAACTGACATGGAAACAGCAATTGGTTCAGGCGTAGCTGGAATCATTGTTGACCACGGTCAAGCAGACACCATGTGTCCATTGATCAACAAAGCACTTGAAGCAGGAATTCCTGTTGTTGTGTACGACGTTGCAACCGCTGAATGTGCACCACAAGCTGTTACAACACAACAAAGCGATGCATCACTTGCACAAGTAGTGCTAGATCAAATGGCAGTAGATCTTGGTAAAGATGCCAAAGTTGGATACGTAAACGTATTAGGTATCGCACCTTTGGATCGTCGTCACGTTGTATGGGAAGCAATTGTTAAAGCTAACAATTGGACCCAGTCCTTCTTCGTTGGTAAATTCACCAACTCAGTTGCAACTGATAACGCACAATTAGTTGACGCAGCTCTTAAGAAGAGTCCAGACGTAGTGGGTATTTTTGCTCCTTACGATGAACTAACTAAGGGAACTGTTTCAGGAATTGAATCAAATAACCTTCAGGCTTCAATCAAGGCATACGGAATTGATATTTCAAATGCTGATATTGAAATCATGACTAAAGATGGTTCACCATGGGTAGCAACAGCAGGTACAGATCCAAATGCGATCGGTGCAGCAGTTGTGAGAAACATGGCACTTGAAATAGCAGGCCAATTGGGAGTTAAATCAGTTGATTTCCCAGGTGTTCTAATTACTGCACAGTTCCTAAAGGACAATGCAATAAAGAACATGGTTGACTTGCGTGCCAAGTTGCCAGAATTGAACCTTGCATCTGTCAGCGGAGCTGACTGGATTCCTGCAGTTCAGTTCTAATTAATAAGTAGACGGAGGCGAGTTAATGGTTTCAGCTGTTGAGGTTAGAAACATTTCAATGGCATTTGGCACAAACCAAGTGTTAAGTGGAGTGGATTTAACCATCGACAAAGGACAAACCACAGCATTGTTAGGAGCTAACGGTGCAGGTAAGTCCACATTAATTAAAATATTGTCCGGAGTTTATTCATCCTTTACCGGGGAAATATTAATTGATGGAAAAGCTGTAACTATTGACTCGCCAACTACTGCGAAATTAGCAGGTATTGAAACTGTTCATCAAAGAATTGATGAGGGAATAATTCCTGGTTTAACAGTTGCTGAAAATTTGTTGTTTGACAAAATCGTCTCAGGAGAGATTCCTAGAGCTGTTTCTTTAAAAACAATTGTCAGTGAAGCAGAAAAAATCGCTGGAGCCTTAGACCTTAATTGGAATAGATCCAAGCTACGAAATGACGTTTATGAATTAGGCATTGCAGAACAACAAATGCTTATTCTAGCCAGAACACTTTCTAGATCCCCAAAACTCTTAATTTTAGATGAACCAACCTCTGCTCTCTCAATTGCAGAAAGCCAAAACTTATTTAGATTTATCAAGAATCTTGAAGAGCAAGGAATTGCTGTTTTATATGTTTCCCACAAATTAAGTGAATTAGAACAAATTGCTAAGAAACTTGTGGTGATGCGAGATGGAAAAATTAGAAACGAACAAAGCGCACCCTTTTCATGGGATCTAGCCTTGAAAGAAATGCTAGGACAACAAGAACTTGGGGAAAGAAGTAACTTTAAACAAGTCCAAGGCTCAGGTGTGATTTTGAAATTAAATAACGTTCAATTGTTTAAAGAAAGTGAACCACTGAATTTAGAAATAAAGAAAAAAGAAGTTACTGGAGTAATTGGTCTACTTGGTGCAGGTAAAACTGAACTTGCAAAAGTAATTTATGGAGCAGATGAATTAATTTCAGGTTCAATGGATCTCGAAGGCCAATCATATAAACCAGGGCATCCTTCAGATGCGGTTAGAAAAGATATTTACTTAGTTCCAGAAGATCGTGCAGCAGAATCAATGATTCCAAATTGGAGCATTTCCCACATTGCAACTTTACCTTTTATGGGAGATTTTTCAGCTCGTGGAATAATTAAGAAAATTAAAGAAGGCATACGTGGCAAAGAACTTGTACAAGATTTAAAAGTTGTGACAACTTCTCATGAAGCAATTGTAGATTCCCTTTCTGGAGGAAATCAGCAAAAAGTTGTTGTAGGAAGATGGTTGCAATCAAATCCCAAACTAATGATTTTGGATGAACCTTTTAGAGGTGTAGACATTGGAGCCAGAAGAGACATTTCTAAACGAGTTAGAGATTTAGCTGCCACTGATGTTGCAGTTTTGGTTTTAGCCTCAGATGTGGATGAAATTTTAGATGTTGCTGATCGAGTAATTGTGCTAGTGGAAGGAAAAGTTGTAATGGATGTAAATGCTGGGGAAACATCAAAGGAAAAAATAGTTAACAAAATGTCGGAGGTGGCATAAATGAGTATCGGAAAAACAAGTGCAACAAATGGTTTTGACTTGAGAGACTTCATTGTCAAATACGGTTTTATCCTCGTGACAGTTATTCTCTTTGTTTGGTTTGCGTCAACAGAACCTACTTTTAGAATGCAAAACACTTTGTTTTCAATGCTTAAATTCACATCTGTGGTGGCAATTACCGGCCTTGGTGTGACTTTAACAATGGTGGTGGGAGGACTTGATCTTTCTGTTGGTGCAATTGCAGGATTATCAGTAACTCTTTCTGCGATGACCATGGTTATTTACGCTCAAACAGGAGCCATTGCTCTATTAGTAGTACTACTAGGTGGAGTGCTAGTTGGGCTATTTAATGCCTTTTTAATTGTGGTTTTAAAGATTCCAGATTTACTAGCAACGCTTGCAACAATGTTTACGATTATGGGATTGAAACTTGTTCCAGTTGATGGCCAATCTGTATCTTCAGGATTGATTTTAAGAGATGGAAGTGTTGCTCCAGGAAAATTCACTCCAGGATTTTTACTTATTGATCGCGCCTACATTGGACCAGTTCCTCTACCAGTTGCCATATTTTTCATATTGGCATTTGTAGTTTGGATTTTCTTAACCAAAACTAGATGGGGCAGAGTTATGTATGCAATTGGCTCAAACCCAGAAGCTGCAAGATTAGCTGGAGTTCGTGTTAAAAGATATAGAGCACTTGCTTATGCACTCTCAGGTGTTTTTGCTTCAATTGGTGGCTTAATTCTTTCTTCAAGAATTGGGCAAGGAGATATCAGCGCTGGAAACTCACTGTTACTAGATGCTGTAGCTGTTTCCTTGGTGGGAACTTCAGTGTTGGGTATGGCTAGACCAAACGCTTGGGGAACTACTCTTGGTGCAGTTTTAATTGGAATCGTAATTACTGGTTTAACCATTAAAGGGTTTCCTTATTACGCCCAAGATGTGGTTAAAGGACTTGTCTTATTAACTGCTTTGATATTCTCATTTACACTTTCTAGACGAAAGTCTAGATTTGTGCCGGCTGTCTAAAGGAAAAATTCATGGCTGATCAATACGAATTCTTAACGAAAGACAACATCACAAAATACTTATCAAGTAAAAAAGTATTTGCTAATTTAATTGATGCTAACAACCTTGTGGAATTCAAAGAAGTTGGCGATGGAAATCTTAATTTAGTTTTCATCATGAAAGACTCTGCGGGCAAAGGCATAGTATTGAAACAAGCTTTGCCATACGTGCGCTTAGTTGGACCTGATTGGCCAATGACTCCTTCCAGAGCAAGAATCGAAGCTGAAACAACAATAATTCATTCCAAGTATGCAAGTAACCTTGTTCCGGAAATTTATGATTACGATCCAGATCGTTTCATCATTGCAATGGAAGATTTATCTGATCACGTTGTTTGGCGTGGAGCACTTAATTCAGGTTTAAGATTTGATGGGGTTGCAGGACCCTTAGGAAAATTTGTAGCCAATACTGCTTTTGGTACATCTATGTTTAGTCTGGGTCAAGAACAACATAAATTAGAAATTGCCAGAGCAATAAATCCGGGACTTTGCTTAATCACCGAAGACTTAGTTTTTACAGAACCATATTTTGAAAATGGTCGCAACTCAGTCCTGCCCACAAATGAAAAAGATGCCCAAGAATTAGCAAATGATAAAGAAATGGTTCATGAAATTGGTTTACTGAAGTATAGATTTATGACAGCTGGTGAATCTCTAATTCATGGAGATCTTCACACAGGATCTGTCATGATCAAATGTGAAGACAAAAAGGTAGCTGTAAGTGTCAAAGCAATTGATTCTGAATTCTCATTTTATGGACCCACCGGGTTTGACTTAGGTGCTTTAGTTGCTAACTACACAATTGCTGCGGCAAGAGCTTGTGCATTAGGAAATATTGAACAAATGCATTGGGCCTTAAGTCTTGCAGAACAAACTTGGGTTGAGTTTGAAAAAGAGTTTAGAAAACTTTGGCCAACAAGAGCTGACAAAAGAGTTTTCACAGATGAACTCTTAGAAGATTTAATTAATACTTGGAGATCAGACACTCTGGGTTATGCAGGAGCAAAGATGGCTCGAAGAATTGTGGGCCTTGCTAAAACTTCAGATATTGAAACTCTGGAACCAAATGTGCGCGAAGGTGCTGCTCGAGCAGTATTACAAATTGCTAGAAAAACCACAAAAGAACGAGACCTAGCAAAATCTTGGTCAACACTTGCTAAAGAAGCAGCTGAAATTATGCAGAAAACTGCCACAAAATAAGGAATATATGAAGACACCTAGAGAAATTGCAGAGTCATATTGGAAAGCAGAATGCGCTAGAGACACCAAAGCTGTTTTAGAGCATTACCACCCTGATGCAACTTTTTGCCCACCTGGACAAAAACTTGTAGGACACGATCAAATTAGTACTTTTTATGATGCATCAGGAGAAGCATTTCCTGGCTTAAAAGTTGATATCTTGCATGAAGTAAGAAATGGCGATGAAAGTTGTATTGAATGGTACGCAACTTTAACTGATAAACACGGAAATGTTTTTAACATTCCTGGAGTAAACGTAATTAAAATAAGAGATGGAAAATTTGAATCTGTCCACGCATACTTTGATCCAACAGTTTTAAACGGCTAATTTTCTAAAGTTTCCACATAAGTTCTTAAACTTTTAGCATTGCCTAAAAGATCACCGCGGTGAAGCGCTCCACCAATTAATAAGAAAGTGTCATTTCCAAAAAAGTTTGCTATTTCTGGAATTCTCTCAAGTGTCATTCCACCACCGGGTGAAGGAAAAATTGGCTTCATATTTCCTAATTTAGCTCGGCAAGAATCAGCAATTTTTGTGCATTCCTCTTTGGAGAAACTAAATCTGCCTCCATAATTAGGGAAAACACTAATGTCTGCACCACTTAAACGCATCACAGTTGCCAGAACTATTTCGTGGTTTAGACCATGATTGCTGTTCATAAAGTGAGAACCTAAAGTCGAAGGATGACTCATTAAAGGCAAAGAAACTTCATCGTTGTCTGCAATCATGCGCACGGTGTCAAAGCCAGAAACTCCAGGAAGAACCATTAATGCGCCACTGCCTAATTTTCGAGCAGTAATGGCACATTCTAAAATTTCTTCGGCCGGACGATTAATGCTGGGAGCATAAACAGATTTACGATTAAATTTTTGGTTTGCTTCAACTACTGCACCTGCTATGACTTTTACTCGTTCATTCCATTTAGCCCAAGGTTGATTAGCCAAACTGTGATCATCTTTTATTAAATCAATTCCTGCTTCAACCATGACGGTGGCAATTTTGGCTAATTCAGCAGAACTTAAACCCATTGGTTTTAAAGCTGTAGCTAAAATAGGACGTTTCTTTGCTCCTAGAATTTCTCTTACCCCACTTATTCCAAAACGTGGTCCTTTAAAAGAGTTTAAAAAGTCTTCAGGAAAATCTATTTTTGTAACTCTTACATCTGGAAACATCGAAACATTTCCCCATACGACATTTAACATCTGACCAATTTCATAGCCAGTGGTATCAGTGTTGTAGTCGATTACAACTTCTGTCTTAGAATTTCCAATTTCTTTTGAGGAAACTACTTGGCCAACTACTTGTTCTTGGATCCATTGAGGAGCTAAATCAAAAGGAAATTCAATAGTTTGCTCAACTCTGATTGCTTCGGTTACTTCTTTGCTGGAATCAGAATTTAGATGATAAGTAATCTGAATTGATGACATATTAACTACAACGCTTCAGCTTTTGCAGTGCTATGAACATCGATAACTCGGGTTTGAGAAAGCTCTTCTTCTGATATTTGTAAATTCTTATCCATGAGTTTTTCAGTTGCCTCAATGAGGTTTCGAGCACTCATTCCATATTTGTGAAGCAAATACTTTTGAGATGCACCATGTGCGTAAGTATCTTTCAAACCAATCTTGATTAGTTTCTTACCAATTCCATGTTCTGCAATTAGATCAGCAACGGCACTTCCTAAACCACCAATCACGCTGTGGTTTTCCATTGTGATCACTCCGTATTTACTTGACTTAAGGCTTTCAATTACTTGAGGATCGGTGAAAGGTTTCAAAGTTGAAATGTGTAGATGTTGCACACTCACACCATGTTCTTTTAGTGCAGGAACTGCTCTTAAAGCTTCTTCGGTGGAAATTCCAGAACTTAAAATTGTTACATCTGTTCCTGTGCTCAAAACACGTGCTGTATTAAATTCCATAACTTCATTTTTTGGAAAAATTCGGGATATTTCTCCACGAAGCATTCTTATATAAACCGGTCCATCAATTTTGTGCGCAACTTCGAGAATGGATTCAACTTCTGTCGCATCTCCAGTTTCTAGGATTGTCATATTTGGAATTCCACGCATAACGTTCACATCATCAATTGCTTGATGGGTTACACCTCCTGGAGTTGTGATTCCAGGCAAAAAACCAACCATTCTTACGGGAAGATTTGGGTAAGCCACTGACATCTGAAGTTGATCAAGAGGTCTTCTATAGATAAAGACAGCAAATGTATGAATCCATGGCTCAAATCCTTCTCTAGCTAAACCACCAGCAAAACCAAGCATGTTTTGCTCACCTAGACCAAAAGAAAAGAATCTATCTGGGAAAGTATCTCTAAATTTTCCAACTTCGCAAGAACTTGTTAAGTCTGCTGATAAAACCACAACTTCTGGTTTGAATTTACTCCATCTAACAAAGTTTTCAACGTGTGGTCTTTTAACTATTTCGTAAGCCATTTTATTTCCAGGCTTTCAAGAAATTATTGTATTTAATTTTTTCGAAAGGGTTAGCAAATCTAACGTAATGAAGTGCATCAGGTCGATCCTTTAATATTTCAATTCCCTTTGCAGGATCTGTGTAACCAAGAATTACTTTTGGTTTATCTTTGGCAGAAAATCCAGATTGTAATATTTGATTTATATCGTTGCCATCAATCTTGTCAACATCCCAACCAAAACTTTTAATTCTGTCAATCAATGGTTCAATTGACATAACTTTTTCCATTGGACCGTCTACTTGGTTTCTGTTTACATCAACAATTATTCGAATGTTGTTTAATTCATGAAAACTAATTGCAGATAATGCTTCCCAGGTTTGTCCTTCTTGAAATTCTCCATCTGACATAAATATCCAAGTTTTTCCTGATTCACCACGTAACTTTCTTGCTAAGGCAACTCCTCCTGCTTGCGAAATTGCTTGAGCCAGGGAACCTGTAGTTGTTTCAAATCCTGGGGAATGTTCAGCGCCAATCATTTCAACTGTTGTGCCATCTTTATTAAATTTCTCTAATGACTTTTCAGTTAATCTTCCTGTTTCAATTAATGCTGCGTAAATAACTAATGCGTAATGAGCGGGGCTGATAAACAGACGATCTAAATCTGGACCTTTTTTGCCATGAAATTCTGCACCAGTTATGTAGTCGGTGAAATTTTTGCTGGGCACATTTACAAAGTCACGTGGTTCTAAGGGTGCTGGAAGAGGGGAGAGATTAACAAGATTTGTGTAAAGGCAAGCAAGAATTTCGGCAGAAGAACAAGCTTGGCTTAAATAGCCACCATTGTTTTTAACGGTGTGCTCAAGAACTCGATGACGAATTCCATGGGCGATAGAGGCGATTTTCTCTATATCCATCTGCGGATTTTGCTTAGATATGCTCATTTCGCTTCAGCATAGCAAAGAGAATAGTTGTCCTACAAGTTAAATTTAAAAGTAAAATGCCCCCGCAAGATTCACGAGGGCATTCTTCTTTGGAGGGTAAAACAGTTGAGGGAAGTCTTAACCAGCGACTGGTAATACTTCTTTAACTGGGGCATAGATGGCCTCGCGGTCATCTTCGCTCATGGCACCCCAAACGCCGTATGGCTCACGAACAGCTAAAGCGTGTTCAGCACATTGGCGAAGTACTGGGCAGGTGGCACAAATTGACTTTGCTAAAGCGATTCTGTTCTCGCGAGCAGGTCCACGTTCACCTTCAGGATGAAAGAAGATCTCAGGATCTTCCCCACGGCATGCCCCTTTTAGCTGCCAGTCCCAAAGATCTGCGTTAGGTCCTGGAAGACGGGTTACATCAGCCATGTTTTTCCTTTGTTCGAAGTACTGCTTTAAACAATACAATATTGTTCGTAAGTTAGTCAACCATACCCCCTGACTAATTTTGTGAAGTGTCTCTCAGGGGCTTACGATTGGCCAAAGTTGTTCAACCAGGGGAGAATTGGCTTCATGGCCGACGATGACGTTGCAGAAATCTCCCTAGGTTTGACCGTGGCCGTGGTGGCCAGACGAGTAGGTGTTGCTCCAGCAACCCTTCGCACCTGGGAACGCCGATACGGAATTTGTCCCAGTGATCGCTCCAGTGGAGGACATCGTCGCTACTGCATAACCGATGTTGCTCGTTTGGAATTAATGAGACGTCTAGTTTTGTCAGGAATGCCTGCCGGAGAAGCTGCTCGAGTGGCATTGAAATCTGAAATCAATGATGTTCGCGATATTTCTTTAGTTGATTCCAATTCATTAGGCGACAAAATCGATTCAGTATTTAATGATTTAAATGTTGAGTCAGATTTTGGTCATCCCGGTGGTGGTTCAGTTTTATCGATGCAAGGTTCCCCTGCCATTGCCAGAGGACTTGCTAAAGCTGCTTATTCACTTGATACCCAAGCTTGCACACAGTTAATTCAAAACAGTATCCATGCTCGCGGTGTTATATGGACCTGGGAAAAATTGTTAATACCAGTTTTGATTGCTTTGGGTAAGAAATGGGAATTAACGGGAGAAGGAATTGAATCTGAACACATTTTAAGTGAATGCATTATTGGTCAGATGAAACAAGTATCAGAACAGTTAGTTGCTCCTGTGAACATGCGTCCAGTTCTTCTTGCTTCTGCGCAAGATGATTTACACACCATTCCACAATATGTTGCTGCTGCAGCTTTAGCGGAAAGAAGAATTGGCAGCAGAACTCTTGGTGCCAGAGTTCCTTACGCAACTTTAGTAAGTGCGATGAAAAAACTAGCCCCAGCTGCGGTTTTAATCTGGGGACAAGTCCCCGTTAAAACACTTCCTCCTGAATTTTCTGAACTGATTAATGCTCGTCCCACACCTCTTTTATTGATGGCAGGGCCAGGTTGGCCTGATCGTTTGCCTCAAGGTTTTAAACGAGCAGGAGATCTAACTTCCACAATCACAGCAATTAGTAATGCTGTGGGGCAATAAAAACCTATATTTAAAGAAACTTTTTAAACCTTTTCTTCGTCACAAGTTAGTGATGAAGGCATTGATTTTTGATTCAAATCCAATATCTCTCGAACAGGTTAAAAGTAAGATTTCAAAATCAAAGCAGGTATCAGAAATCTATTCATGCAATAGTGCTAAATACTTTTCCCGCTTGATTGAAACTAAAAATCCACAATTTGTATTTCTTAACCAAGAAATTGCAAATAAAATCAAGCAAAAACATCAGGTATCTAATAGGAGATTTATTCTGATTGTTGAACCTAACGAAATGCTTGAATTGGATCACAAAGCCTTGCAAATTGCCGATGCCCTAATTCAAACCAAAGCAACAGATCTGGAGTATCAGATTTTGATCTCGGCGCTAAAGCTTGAAATGGGTAAATCCCGTCCTATTCGCAAATTGACCTCTCCTAAAGGAACTCCACCCAGGCTTACTCCTCGAGAGATTCAGATTTTGCACTACTTATCTCTGGGAAAAAGTGATCTTGCAATCTCGAATGAACTCCAAGTTGGTTTGCCCACAGTGAAGACTCATGAAAGAAGAATCTTCTCCAAGTTACGAGTAAGAAACCGAACCCATGGGGTTGCCCAAGGGATTCGATGGAACATCATCTGACATAAGACTTAGTGGGCAACTAAGTCAGCGCATTGCAGCTTTGCAAGATAGGCTTCATGATTGTGACTGAAGTCGAAATTGGCGGTACCAAGCGTGGTCGAATCGCATACTCATTCGACGATATTGCGCTAGTTCCAACTAGAAGAACTAGAAATCCGGAAGACGTTTCCACTAACTGGAAAATTGATGCTTACGATTTTTCTTTCCCAATCATGGCTGCTCCCATGGATTCAGTTGTTTCACCAGATGTTGCGATTAATTATGGCAAATTAGGTGGTTTAGCAGTTTTAGATTTAGAAGGTTTATGGACTCGTTATGAAAATCCACAAAGTGAATTCAAAAAAATTGCTAATGCTAAATCAAACTCAGCAGTTGAATTGTTGCAACAGATTTATGCAGCTCCCATAAAGCCCGAATTGATAAAGGAAAGAATTAAACAAATTAAATCAGCAGGAGTTATTGCTGCAGCTTCTTTATCTCCACGTGCTGTTGTTAAACATTTTAAATCAGTAGTTGAAGCAGGAATTGATATTTTTGTAATTCGTGGATCCACAGTTAGTGCTGAACATGTTTCAACAGGGGATGAACCATTAAATCTTAAGAAATTTATTTATGAATTAGATGTTCCAGTAATTGTGGGCGGATGCGCATCTCATCAAGCGGGTTTGCATTTAATGAGAACAGGGGCAGCTGGAGTTTTAGTTGGCTTTGGTGGTGGAGCAGCTCATACAACTTCTGATGTATTGGGAGTAAGAGTTCCAATGGCAACAGCAGTAGCCGATGTGGCTGCTGCAAGAAGAGAATATTTGGATGAATCTGAAGGAAGGTATGTTCACGTAATTGCTGATGGTTCTGTTGGCAAAAGTGGTGACATTAGTAAAGCAATTGCTATGGGTGCAGATGCAGTAATGATTGGTTCAGCATTAGCTCGATCAAATAGTGCACCAGGTGGTGGAAAACATTGGGGATCAGAAGCAGTTCATAAAGATTTACCACGTGGTCAAGTTGTGGAATTAGGAGTTGCTGGAACTTTAGAACAAATCCTTTTTGGTCCATCAACAAATGCAGAAGGAACACTTAATTTGGTTGGAGCATTAAAACAAGCGATGGCAACAACTGGATATAGCGATTTGAAAGAATTACAAAGAATTGAAGTAGTTGTAAATTCCGTTAAAGGCTAACATTTGCGTGTTTTGATGCATTACTTTCGCAAAAAGCGTATTCTCTAGATATGGATATTTTATATAAATCGTTTGTTTTGTTGCACTTTATCGGTTTAGCTGCTTTATTTGGTGGATTCTTTGTACAGATGAAATCAAAAACAAAAGTAGTAAACCCTGCAATGTTTCACGGAGCATTGACTCAATTAGTAACTGGTATTGCACTTGTTGGTTTAGCAGAATCAGGTGCTGTTGATGAAGAATTAAACATGACCAAAATTTCCATTAAATTATTAGTTGTTTTGATTATCACGATTTTGGTTTTCATCAATCGCAAGAAAGCTTCAGTTTCTACTGGACTCTGGGCAATGATTGGTTTACTAACACTGGCAAATATGGCAGTGGCGGTCTACGTTTAAGCGTCAACCTCAAAAAACATTTCAGCAAACCTGCCTTCGGGCAAGTTTGCTGCTTTTGAGGCCATAGTCATCCAACCGGTAACTCTTTCTCTTAAATCTGTGACATGGGCAGTTTGAGATTTGTGTGATTCAAGTGCTTGGAATTTCAATTCAATATTTTCGGTTACATCTAAGTATCTAGTTGGTGAGTGATGAGACATCACCCAAATTTTTGGCACATTCCAAGGTTCTAAACCTTCTTTTAATAAATGTGGGAAAGCAAATTGATTTCTTGCATCTGGATAAACAGCTTGCACCGCAACTTCGCCAACGGCCATGTGATCGGGGTGTGAAGCAGGCATACGAGCCCAGTTTCTTTCAGGAGATTGGGTGATCAAGATATCTGGCTTTACCATTCTTATAACTCTTACAAATTCTTCTCTTAAAGAAAGACTCGGCACGATAGATCCATCATCTTTTCCTAAGTAATGAATTGTGTTAACACCTAGTATTTTTCCGGCAGCACTTTGTTCAACTCTTCTTATCTTTCGCATTTCTTCTCTACTGATTGATTCATCTTCGCCACCTTGGTGACCATCAGTTGTAATGCAATAAGTAACTTCTACGCCAAGTTTTGTAAGTGTGGCAATAGTTCCGCCAGCACCAAAATCAACATCATCTGGATGTGCAGTGATAACTAATACTTTGGAACCAGATTTAGGTAGCTCTAGTGGTGTTAGAACAGGTGAACTCATAGGTAACAACTTAGACTTAAGCAATGTCTGTGAATCAATCGGCTTTAGATGATTTAAACCCTCAGCAAAGAGCAGCGGTAACCCACCAAGGTTCACCGCTATTAATTGTGGCAGGAGCAGGTTCTGGCAAAACTAGAGTTTTAACAAGACGAATTGCTCATTTGATGAGTGAGCGTGGAGTAAGTCCACATGAAATATTGGCAATTACTTTCACCAATAAAGCAGCAGGTGAAATGAAAGAACGTGTTACAGATCTAGTGGGTGGTCCTGCTCGAATGATGTGGGTTTCCACTTTCCATTCAGCATGTGTGCGAATTCTTCGAGGAGAGGCAACTCGATTAGGTAGAACCTCAACTTTTTCAATTTATGATTCAGCAGATTCACTTCGTTTAATAACAATGGTTGCTGCCAGTCTTGATATTAATTCCAAAGCTTTAAGTCCAAGATCAATAGCAAACCAAATATCAACTTTAAAAAGTGAACTAATTGATCACGAAACTTATATGAGTAAGGCTGAAACTGAGCAAGAAAAATTGGTTGCACAAGTTTATGGAGATTACGATCGAAGATTAGCTCGCGCTAATGCTTTTGACTTTGATGATTTAATCGGTGCAACTGTTGCCGTATTGCAATTATTTCCAGATGTAAAACAAAAATACAGAACTAGATTCAAACATATTTTGGTTGACGAGTATCAAGATACAAACCATGCTCAATACATGTTGATTAAAGAACTAGTTGGAACCAGTAAAGATGGATTAGTACCAGGTGAACTTTGCGTGGTGGGTGATGCCGATCAATCAATTTATGCTTTTCGTGGTGCAACCATTAGAAATATCGAGGAATTTGAAAGAGATTATCCAGAAGCAAAAACAATTCTCTTAGAACAAAATTATCGCTCCACACAAAATATTTTAACTGCGGCCAATGCTGTTATATCTCAAAACTCTGAAAGAAGAGAAAAGAAGCTTTGGACAGATGCAGGAAGTGGTGAACCAATTGTTGGTTATGTTGCAGATAATGAACACGATGAAGCATCTTTTGTTGCTTTAGAGATTGAAAGATTAAGAGAAGAAAATGATTATAAGTACGGACAAATTTCAGTTTTCTATAGAACAAATAACCAATCAAGAGCTTTAGAAGAAGTATTCATAAGAATTGGTGTTCCATACCGAGTTGTGGGTGGCTTGAAGTTTTATGAAAGAAAAGAAGTTAAAGACATACTTGCTTATTTAAGAGCAGTTATTAACTTAGATGATGAGTTATCTTTAAGAAGAATTATTAATGTTCCTAAAAGAGGAATTGGCGATAAAGCCGAAGATGTAATTGATAACTTTGCTCGAAAGAATAAATTAAGCTATGGCCAAGTAATTGCTCAAGCTGCAAACATTACTGAATTAAGTACCAAAGCTAGTTCTTCATTAGTTGAATTTGCTGAGATGATGCAAGTCTTTCGAGATATGTTTTTAGCAGACACCAAGCCGTCAGAAATTGTTCATTCAGTGTTAGAAAAAACTGGCTACTTAGAAATTTTGTTTAATTCCGATGATGCCCAAGATCAAGGAAGAGTTGAGAACTTAACCGAACTTGAATCAGTGGCACGAGAATTTGAAGCAAGTCATAGTGCTGGAGAAAATGGTTTAGCTCAATTCTTAGAACACGTTTCTTTAGTTGCAGATTCAGATGATGTTCCAGGAAATGACGAAGGACTAATTACTTTGATGACTTTGCATACCGCTAAAGGTTTGGAATTTCCTGTAACTTTTCTTACCGGTATGGAAGAAGGAATCTTTCCTCACGCTAGATCTCAAACTAACGAAAAAGAATTATCGGAAGAACGAAGACTTGCTTACGTTGGTATCACTAGGGCTCGCGAAAGACTTTATGTCACAAGATCTGTCACAAGATCTGTGTGGGGAGCACCTTCTTATAACCCAAGTTCTAGATTCTTAGATGAAATTCCAGCATCTTTAATTAGTTGGCAAAGACTTGAACCAATGAATCAACCAGTTTCATCTGGTGGATTTGGGGCAGCTCCTGCCATGTCTCGAGCCAGTAAACCAAAAGAACCTAAACAATATTTAATTCTTAATGTGGCAGACAAAGTTTTGCATGAAAGATTTGGTTTAGGAACCGTTACTGAAACTGGTGGAAGTGGAGATAGCGCAGAGGCCACAATAGATTTTGGTTCACACGGAGTAAAACGTTTACTACTTAGATATGCACCTGTTGAAAAACTTTAACTAGTCAGAACCCCATAGCCAGATTCCTGGATTCTTATAATTGCCATTTACTAAAGTTTCAAAATGCAAATGTGCACCAAATGCTTTTCCTGATGCTCCAATGTTTCCAATTCTTTGCCCTACATCAACTTCTTGCCCTGCTTCAACTCTGATTCGAGAAAGATGTGCATATCTAGTTACCACTCCATCTAAATGTCTTATTTCAATAGTTCTTCCATAAGCAGGACGCCATCCTGTGAAAATTACTGTTCCAACTCTTGCGGCATAAACTGAATCACCAAAGTTGCCGTTGAAATCAATTCCAGTGTGCCAACCTAAATCCCAAATTCTTCCCTTTCTGCCATAACCAACAGAAATTCTTGCTCGAGCAGGATTAACTGTGTACTTAGCTCTTAATGCTCTTCGCTCTGCAGCTTTCTTTTCTTTCTCAACAGCAATTCTTGCTAATTCACGGGCTGCAATATCTGCAGCTTGTGCTCTAAATTTTAGAATTTTTTCTTCAGTTCCAGGAGCACCTAATTTTGCAACAACTGGCGTTTGCACAATCGGAAGATCAGCTGCTGCAACATCTTCATTTGCTACAGAAA
>Ga0208788_1000476_pt1 | contig 19684 bp, 13 predicted proteins | sample Wag4_2014_7_11_3_FD_187363 | JGI IMG/M metagenome (GOLD analysis project Ga0208788, IMG submission 187363) | Fresh water mixed with fracking chemicals microbial communities from Ohio, USA - Utica-2 Time Series FC 2014_7_11 (SPAdes) (version 2) ...
GCATAAGATAACGGCAGACGTCTTAAATAAAATTTGTCAGCTAACAAATAATTATAATATCATACAGCATGTTTCTATATACAATAACAACGATGAAGGATCAGCTCACATTCAAGTTTTGCCTAGAAAAATGTTGTACGAACAACAGAGTATAAAATCAATGTTGTATGGTGATAACACTAATCCGCCTGCTGATTGCGGTATTGAAAATTTTGAGAAGTTTGAAATGTTTAATAAAAAGTCTAGATCGCCATTATATACTCGCTCGTTGCAAGTTTCCCCTGGACAATTTTGTCCGTTAACAAACCTCAATAAACAGGATATAGTTAAAATATATTGCGAGCAGGGAATCATAGACTCTGTATTCCCACTAACAAAAAGTTGTGGTAGCGACTATAATAACGATCCATGCGGAACTTGTTGGTTCTGCGGAGAGCGATCGTGGGGGTTAGAAGTTTTAAATTAAAGCTTCTACAACGCCTGGACCAGCATCTAATTTGTCAGTGATAGCTTTACCGACCATAGCTGCCGCTGGCACATCACGTGGATATAGTGCTGCCACAGCATATCCAATATGTCCTTCTCCGGCTGTAACTAGTACATCACCTTTACGAACTACACCCTTAACCTTGACTGGGACACGACCACGTAATGCAATACACGCTACATTTGGGCCTACTAAATGGCTGTTCATAACGTGAGCTGGTTGTGTGGTTACTACACCTGCAACTCTTGTAGAATCATATGTTGTAGCCGCAGTAACTTCTGCATCACCGCCAAATACAAGAACTGTACCTGGTAGATAATCAGCGTCAGCTAGATAGTTTTCTGCTAAGTCAGCGTATTGTGCGGCTGTAGCTGTACCCACAAAGTAGTTTGCATACACGTTACCTGCACCATCGCGAGCAACTACTTTACCGGCAGTATTAGTTGTTGATGCGTCAACTGCTACTGTATCAGCGGCTACTGTGATGTAGCTGCCGGCGCCGACTGCTAGTATGCCGCCTGAATATGTTAGACCGTTGCCGCCCGAAACTCTAGCATCAATTGCGGTGTTTGCTGCACTGGTAAAATCACTTACTTGACTTGCTGTGATACTTATGCTAGTATTAGATATGCTAGTAACACGACCGTAAGTATCAACTGTTATAGCTGGTACAGCACTTGCTGTACCGTAAGTCTTAGCACCTGTTGTAATAATGCCGCTTGTTAGTGCGACGTTGTCTGTATTAACAGTAATGCCATCGCCGGCTCCTACTGCAAACGTACCGCTTGAATAAGTTAAACCGTTTCCACCTACTAGGTATGCATCCATTGCGCTGTTAGCACGAGCAGATGTAAAGTATAAGTTAGCACCTTCAGCTAAATCTGTTGTGCTAAATGCACCCATATTTACAGAAATGTTATCTGCGTTAACTGTGATACCTGTGCCTGCGCCAATATCTAATGTAACGGTACTTGATGTTCCGCCGCCCACTAAACCGTTACCTGCTGTTACAGCTTCGATATCACCTGCATCATTTGTGAAACTAAATACACCGGTGCTTGCATTATATGTTAAATCACCCAATGCGCTAAATTGATTTCTTACATATGATACGTTAACAGCAACATCATCTGCGTTTACAGTAATACCTTCACCTGCACCAATGTTTAGTGTAACGTCTCCGCTATTACCGCCACCTACAAGACCGTTACCTGCACTTACGCCTGTAATGTCAGCAACGTTGTCGTTAGTAATTGTAATTACATTACCAGTATTAGTAACTGTAATATTTGTACCGCCTTGAATGGTTAGCGTTTCACTGCTGCTAACAGATTCTGCTGCACCCGAACCACTGTCAGTTTGTACTGTCCATCCGCCATAATTATCTGCACTAGTTGTAATAGAACCGTTAGCACTGTCATAACTAATCAGTCCTGATCCGTTAAACAACGCTCTAATTTGACTATCAGTTACGCCCGAGTAACTAAACACACCGTTAGCAATATCATAGCTTAGATTACCATATCCAGCTACATTAGCTGTACTGAATACACCTTTAATTGCTGTAATATTTGCATCAACTGTAATAACGTTACTTGCTTCTGTTAAAGTAGTATAACTTCCACCATCAATGCTTCTAATACCGTGATAGATGATATCAACGTTATCTATCGGTACTGATCTAAATCCTGCATAAATGTTAATGCCTGTAGAGCCCACATCTTCTACTTGTCCGACATCACTGTCTGCTGTTAGCTGTACTGGGTTACCATTGATTACAATAAAGCAGCTATTTGAACTTGGATTCACAAAAATTGAATTATTAGCTGTAGCACTTGTAATTGACGGTACAACTAGTTCGCCTGTGAATGTTTTAACACCGCCAATACTTTGATTGCTTGTTGTTCTTACAACACTGGCATCAACGGCTACATTATCTGCATTAACAGTAATACCATCACCTGCACCTACTGCAACTGTACCTGAACTGTATGTTAAGCCATTACCACCAATAATATATGCATCAATTGCAGTATTAACTCTTGCATCAGTGTAATATAAATTACTACCTTCTGCTAAATCTGTTGTGCTAGTTGGGATAGCGTAAGTCGTTACGCCGTCATTGCTAAATTTCCAACTGTTAGATGCGTAGTCCCATTTAATATAAGGGTCGTTAGAGTAGTTTCCTTCAACATAGATGTAAGCATCTACGTTTGATACACTGCCGTTCGCTAGTGTAATTTTTGTATCAGTAACAAATAAATCAACTTGTGTTAAAGAGTTAATGTTACCTGTAACATCTAGATTACCCTGAATAACAACATCATTTGTAAATGTTTTTACACCAGCAATTGATTGACTGCCGCTAGTTCTAACTACTGTGCTATCAACAGCAACGTTAGCACCAGATATTTGTAAACCATCACCTGCATTAACTTCATACCCTGCTGCACTAGCATTGTGAGTATAAGTTAAACCTGATGATGAGTTAGTGGTTAGGTAAGGTCCTGTAACTGCGCCTGCGAAAAATCTTGCATGAATGTCCGAAATGTTTGCGTCTTGAAGATCTAAATATTCAACATGGATAACGTTAGCAAAAACATAATCAAAGTGATTTTCCCAGCTGCCCAAATTATATGTATTAGCTGACGTTGGTACAATACTACCTGTAACACTTGTTGTACCAACAAATGATATGTTCCCTGTAATAGTTTGATCGCCTGTGGTTCTAATTACTGTATTATTAACTGCAACATTATCTGCATTTACTGTAATGCCATCGCCTGCACCTACTGCTAGTACACCAGTAGTATAAGTTAAACCATTACCTGCTGTACTACTTGCAAGATTTATAACACCAGTAGAGTTGCTGTATTCAACACCATCAGTAGCACTAAAGTGAGCACGTACTTCTGTTGAACTTGGTCCAACATATGTTATATTACCGTTTGCACTCGAATAATATATTGCGCCGTCGCCGCCTGCGTCAATAACATTAATGTTTCCACGTACTCTCGCTGATGTAAAGTATAAATTTGTACCCTCACTTACGATTGATGTAGTGATGCCTGTAAGTTCGCTACCGGAGCCAATAAAATAAGAAGCAGTAACATTACCAGTAGTTGTAATATTTTGAGAACCAAAGTTAATTGGCTTATTGACTACTATACTACCATTAGCATCGTCAAACGTAAATGATGCAACAGTACCATTACTGTTTAATACAAGAACCGCTGAAGTGTTAGACCCATCTGAGTTGATAGTAAAAACGTTACCTTCTAAGTTAGTTACTTGTTGAGTAGTCTCAATTTGTGTAACATTACCTTCAATGGTGAGTTTACCTTTGATTACTAATTCTTCATCAGCGTTAATTACGGTTCTTTTAGTTGACATTATAAATCCCTACACGTAAGATTTTGTGCTTATAGAACTATTTATCAATAAAAACAAAAAGAAATAAAAGTCAAAAAAAGCCCCCGTTGTTTCCAACGAGGGCTCTCTATTTCCGTTAAGGTTTAATCTTACTGGAATGTTACGTTTGCAAGTGTGATTGCATCTACGTAGTCTGCTGCGTTACCAAGTGAGCTTGCAGTGTTTGTTAGTTCCTTATAACCATAACGTGTCATAAAGCTAACTACTGGCTCAAATGTAGCTGGATCCATAACTGGACCTGTGCTCATTAATGGAATGTATGGGCAGTAGAATGCAGGAGCATCTGTTTCGCTTGAACCTTTGTAACCAACTAGTACCTTTGTACCGTCTGCGGCGTAGTTGTCTACGAACACACGGATTGTACCGTTTAGTGTACCAACGAACTTGGTGTTTGTTGGGGCTTCAAAGCTACCTTCAGTTGTGCGAGCAAATGTTGATGTGCTTGCGCTCTGTAGGATTGTTAATGCTTCTGGTGATACTACGATGTAGTTACCAGCACCACGACGTGTGCGAGCTGCAATGCGGTTCGCTGCACGGTTGATTTCGATAGCTAATAGAGCATGACGGTCACCAATATAAGTTGGTGTGCCTACTAATGAACCACCTAGGAAATCAAGTGTTGTACCTGCACCAGCAAGTGAACGTAGTGAACCGATAATTTCTTGGTCGATTTCAACAACGATTTCTTGTGCAAGAGCTTGCATGATTTCAGCTTCTACGTCTACGCCATGCATTGCTTCTGCGTCTTGTGCAGCCTCAAATGTCCAGCGTGCGCTTAGACGTCTTGTCTTAGCTTCTACTGTTTCCTTGAGGATCTGGATGCTCATCTTACGACCTGGTGTACCTTCAGCTGCTGCTGTAGCATCTGGTGAACCTGCATAAGTTGAAGCTAGCTTGAATGGGCTTAGAGCCTCATCGCCAGCTGTTGCACCACCACCTGTCTCAGCGTAACGAACGCGAAGAGTGTGGATCTGACCCACTGGGCCAGTCATTGGCTGAACGCCAACTAGTTCGTTCGCAATAACGCTTGGCATTACACGACGAATTAAAGGTAACATTACCTTGTTTAATGTTGCTACTGAACCAGCACCGGTTGCACCTGCTGTAGCGGCCTCTGACAAATATTTTTTAGTATTTTCGAGGACCACGTTTAAAGAAGCCTTGCGATTACCGCTTAAGCCTTCTAATAGTGCTTCCTTAGTTGCTGACCAGTTGCTTTCAAATAAATTTGCCATTTCTAAACTCCTATTATCTTGAAAGTCCGGCTAGTTTGCGGATTTGTTCTAATTCAACGACATCCGCGTTGTCATCGGCTTCTGCTTTCACAGTTGCCTTTTTATTACCAGTGTGTTCTTTTGTCACTGATTCTGTTAATGCCTTTTTAACTCTTGGTGTTTCGCCATCGAGTACGCTGGGAAGATACTTGTTAAAGGTTTCTTCTAGCTTCTCTGTCTTAACACTTTCAAGTAAATCAGACATAATTTCTTTCTTCTCTTTGCCTAGTGGGCGCATTAACTCGTCAAGTTTCTCTTTACGAGCATACTTGTCTTGTGCAATGCGTAATTTGCTTTCTGTTAGCTTAACTGCTTCCTCACGGGTTGCAATTTGATCTACAGCTTCAGCAAGTTTCTTTTCCACATCAGCTAACTTCTTCTGGACCTTTTTGATTTCTTTTGCTTCGTTTAAGTGGCTTACACCAAATTCACTTGCAAATGCTTCAAAAATTCTACGTCCAAAATCGTTCTCGCGAGCCGCTGTGATGTCATCACGGAATGATTTAACTTCTTCGCTGATAACCTTATTAATGGTTTTCTCGACTGTGTCAGCAGCCTTACGAATGAAATCTTTCTTCGCTTCAACAAGCTGACGCTTGCCTTCACGAACCATTTTGACCTTCTGCTCAACAAGTGCTTTCTTGTCTTCGTGGAACTCTTTAAGTTCTTCTGCTAACTGTTCTGTAACAAAGCTGTCTAGCTTTGCTACGTGTTCAGCTACACGACTACGGTCTGCACGTAATTCCTTAACTTCCTTTGCAACCATTGAGGTTACAAATTTGTCAAGTAGTTTAGCGTGTTCACTTACGGCTTTGCGATACTTAACTCTTTCTGCTGCGAGCGCCTTTTTATCTTCAGCTAGTTCTGCAACTTCAGCTTCAACTTTTGATGTGATAAAGTTATCAACAGCTTCTACGATTTGATTTTTGTCATGCTCGTAACGCTGTGCAAACTCTTCACGAAGTTCTGCTGTTAGTTCTTCCTTAGCTTCAGTAAGGCGTGACTCCCAAGCTTCTTGAATGGTTGAACGAGCTTCTTCCGATAGCCCCGCACCTTCAAGTAGTTCATTAAATGTCACTGCCATAGTAGTCTCCTACTTACCTTAGTTTAAGTTCTTGAATCAAGCCAGTGATAGCTTTCATCAAATGCTTTTCTGCACTTTTATCGTGTGTGACAGCGCCTGCTATTTTATGAATAGCTTCGCCGCCTCTCATGTTGAATAAACTTTCATAGATTGTCTTTGGATATGCATCTGGCGCACTGGGCTGGGCCACAATGTCTACAGTAACAATGTCAAAATCGCTCACACGACCACTTTCGTTAACATTACCACTGCCACGACTACTAACGCCCAGTTTTGCTCCTGCCTTTAATAAAGCTCTCGCAATATTTCCCATTGGTGTTTCTATGATTTTTAATTTACCCATACCGTTTGAACCGTCACAGTGCATATCAGTAATGATATGACTTACACGGTCTAGATTGATTTGGAGCTCTTCTGGATGGTCTAATTCGCCCAACACAGTTTCGCCCTTGCTTAATCTATTTCTTACGCTCTCAACGGCACGTTGAATTTCGTTTTTTGGATATACACGACCGTTTTGGTTCTGTACGTCACCCTGGATGAAAAGCCCTGCCATAAACAGGTCTTTGCCATCTTCGGACTCCATTAGCTTTAGACCTGCGTGGTCTGCTGCCATATATTCGTAAAGTTTACGTGCCATTGTTAGCTACTCCTACAATTACGCCTTAGGTACGTTTACCTTGGCTGGCTTGATGCCAATGTTGCTTGTAGGTGTGTGATCTTTTGCGTTTGTTGCGCCTTTGTTACCTTCGCCGCCATCTTTAGCTTTTACAGGTGCGCCGGTTTCCCAACCCGCCTTGTGCTTGGCTACTGGTGATGTGCCGTTTGAAGCGTCAGCAGCTGGTGCTTTTGGAGCAGCAACTTTGTCTTGTAGCTTTGTAGCTTCTTCAACAACTTCGCTGTCTTCTTCAGCTTCTTCGTCGAGATCGTACTCTACTGAGTCCATCATCTCGTCTTCGCCTTCGTCGCCCATCATATCTTCGTCGCCAGCTTCCATGTCAGCCATTTCGGCATCGTCCATGTGCTCTTCGCCTTCTTCGCCAGCCATTAGCTTTTCGAATTCAGCACGTAGATCTTCTAGTTCGGCTTCTAGGTCGTCAACCTTATCTTCAAGGTCTTCATCGCCTTCAACTTCACCAGCTTCTTCTTCGCCTTCTTCTTCGTCGTCAGCTTCATTGAAACCAGCTTCGTCGGCTGCAATTTCGCTTTCATCAGCAAGGATATCATCTTCAAAGTCGTTGCTTTGGTCAATAGTTTCTTCAACAGCTTCTTCATCTTCGCTGTCTACTGTTTCTTCTACTTCTTCTTCGCTTTCGTCAAGTACACGCTCATATTCAGCGCGGGCTTTAGAAACTACATACTCATGTAGCATTTCTTCAGCTTTTGCATTGTCTTCAGCTAAAAGGAGTTCGAGAATCTGTTCTAATTTAGTACGTGATTCAGACATTGTGGCCTCCTAAAATTACAATTAAGTTACAGACACGATAAGTCGCATCTGTTTACATTAATACTTAGTGTTATGTGGAGTTTTATATGTTAAAATGGTGTAATTTTGACTCTTTTTATGTCAAAATGTGGTAAGTCTGGATATTTAGTAGTGTAGTATATGTTGTTCTATACTGCTTTAAGTATTATAACCCAGAATCTTGTGTTGGTGTAGCGTACATAACTCGTACAAATTTATTGTGCTCAATTTCTTCAGCACGTTTGATTTCGCGAACTTTTCTCAACTTGTTAAGCTGTTCGAGTGTTAGCTTTGGTTTACGAGTATCCCCAGGATTACGACGTTGCCACGCATCATCTTCGGGACTATAAAATTCGTTTAAACGCATTAAACTGCTCCTCCTGGTGGGGTAACTGGGCCGCCTGGTGGGGTAACTGGGCCTGCGCCTAAGTCTTCTGCACCTGGTTCTAATGGCTCAATGTTATCCAAATTTGGTTCCATATCAGTATTTACCGCGGCTTCTGGTTCTGCTCGTATACCTATGTTCTTAAGACCAATCTGCTGTTCAGCGTCAACAAACTTTTCGTAAGCATTTTCAGCACGCCATAATGCTTCGTTTTCTTTCATTTCGTCTTCAGTTAGACCAAGATACTTCTTAAGTTTAAACTGATTTGAAAGATGTGGAACATTTTGTATTTGATTATACAGAGTTGCACGTTCTGCATCTAATTGTAATTCTCTGTAACTGCTAAAGTTCATTGGAGGAGTAAATCTGATACAAAAATCACTAGGATCAATTTCAATTCCTCTATGCTTGAGGAACATCTTAAATTCGTGATCTAAATCTTCTTCTACTTGTTTTTGTAGGCGTTCTACATAACGAGCAAAGCGATATTCTTGAATATACGCAATACCCACTTTACCATCATTGTACATTGCACTACCATCATCTGGTCCTGTTGGCAAGTAGCTTGCTGGAATACGTAAACCACGTAGTAGTTTGTTGTTAAAGTAGCGTAAATCGTCAATCTGTCCTAGGTTTTCACCGCCTGGTAATGTATCAACTTTTGAACCACGACCGTCTGCGGTTTGAGCAAAGAAGTAGTCTTCTAGCATACTCATTGGGTTGTATGCAGCGTCTGTTACGCCTGATCCGCTACCACTCTTATTAGGTACACGCTTTTGTTGTACTTCGTACTTAACTTGTTCTAGGTACTGTCTAGCACGGTGTGGAGGCATGTTACCTACGTCAATAAAGAACACACGGCGTTCTGGAGCACGGTGTACACGATAGATAATAATACTATCTTCTAGCAGTTCTTTTTGCTTGAATACTTTAAAGATTGGCTCTAAGATACTTACGCCGAATGGCCAAGCACTGTCCATACCTTCTGTTAAACTAATATGTACAACATGCTTTGCTTCGATGGGTGATCCTTGATCACTACCGCTGATAGCACCTGTTAGGTAGTTGCTAGTAGTAGTTGCCACAGGACTCATTACACCTGTTAACCCTTGGCCGCTGCCGTAAGGACGAGCATGTAATGCTGCCGCACTCGTAGCAGTTAATTCTTGTAAATTCTGTTCTAAGTTCTTAACAAAGTATGCTTCAATCTTTTTGCCTTCGCTTTCATTTACAATTACTTTTTCAATGTTAGCAGGATCAACCCAGTACAATTCAAATGTTTCTGGATCGCGGATAAAGAATTGGTCACCGTACTTAATGCTGTTACGAAAGATACGGAAAGCACGCTTATGTAATTGATTTAGGTTACACCATTGTGTAAGAGTCTTTAATAGAATCTTTTGTTCAGTATCACTAGGTGTGCCATCATATTCAATTTGCAGTGGCAAACCTGTGCTTTCATCTTCTTGAGTACCAAACTCAGCAATTGTATCAAGTGCGGCATTAATTTCCAAATCCTGATCCATCTGATCGTATTGGATATAGCGCATAAGACGGTTAGGCGAACCAGCATATACTTCTGGTAACCAACTGCTGTATCTACTTGTTGTACTCAGCCCGTAATGACCGCCACCTGCTTTAGGTTGCACATTAAGTGGTAATCCACTGTTGTCAACGGGGGTAAAGTGTTTTCTCCAGCTCATAATGCTCTCTTATTAAGTAACTTAGACTATTTATCTATTACTTATAAGATAATAGCTGCTATAAAAATTATTCTGAGTGCTAATTATTGCCCTGTTTTAAGGTGTTTTAAGGTCATCAGGTTTAGCAGTATTAGTTTTAATGCCTTTCAATGCTTTTGTAACTGCACCGCCTTCACTGAATTTTTCATTGAGCTGTACTAACTCGGCTTCAATTGCTCTTAATTTTTCATATGGATTATTGTATCCTACTTTAGCAGTTGAGTTAACTTGATCAGCAGCGGCTTTATCACCTGCGGCAGATGATCGTTTTGGTTCATTTGGAACTGCGGCATAGCCTGCTACACCAGCATTAAATGCTAGGATAGCTTCTGCCGCTTTTAATACTTTTTCTGAATCAATGTCATCAGCAAAGTCGTTAATTGATTTAGCAATCTTTGCAGTGTCATCCTGCTTTTGAGTAAAGAAGTCCATACCTCTCGAGAATATATTACTAGTAGTTAAGCTAGTAAAATCTCTTAGAGCAACAGTTAGTGAACTCATTGCTACTGCCAATTTTTGAATTGTATCAATGGGCATTGCAGTAATAGTTGAGGCTAATTTATTTAGGTAATCTATAGTTACAGGTAATTTCAACCCTTCTAAATTTAATCCTGTAATGTTGTTTAACAAATGTTCTAATCGTTTGTTAACAACATCAACAAATGCTGCTTTAACTGATTGTATAACTTCGAACATCTGTTGTAACTTAGGATTAAATGTTTCTAACCCTGCTGATATTTTGTCAACTGATACATTGTTAAAATCTTTTAGTGCTGTACCCACTGCTTTAATATGCACTGGATCCATAGCCATTGCAGCTAGGCCTTCTTGTTGTAATAATTGTTCTTTTGTTGCCTTAGCTACTTCAGCGCCGCCTGCTTTAGCTTCATCATCGTCAAAGAAGCTACCTATCCAATTACCAGCCATGTTACCTAAACTAGCACCAATAGCTACCCCAACAGGGCCACCTAATAAACCAATCGCGCCACCTACTACACCGCCTACTATACCGCCAACATCTTCACCTTTAACTTTGTCTCCTGTGGCTAAACTTCTACCCACATCAAATGCATCTTTACCGACCATTAATCCGGCGCCAATGCCGCTTGCTCCGGTAAGTGCTCTTCCTGCTAGACCTGAACCTGGGATTGCTTTTAGTGCTTGGGCGCCGGCAGCAAGCCTTCCACTACCTGCTGCCCTCGAGGCAGCAAATGCTCCAGTGGTAGCTGCTAGTAAACCGCCTGCACCTGCTGTTCCGGCACCTGTTGCTGCCGTTGTTGCTGCCGAAGCTACCGTTCCTCTTGCTACCCATTTAAACAATCCCGACACCGCAGAGGCTAATGCACTTTTAACTAATGCTGCACCGAATAATAATGCAATGCCGTCAATTATTGCTCCTTTAATTTCAGGAGATTGCCATAGTTCAACTATAGCGGCTTTAGTTGCAGATAATATTAGTTTAATAGCACCTGTTACTAAATCAGTGGCCATTAATTTAAGTTTTCCGACAAATGTTTCGCCGCCTTCGCGACCGCCTAGCTCTTCTAAATATGTTTTGATACTTTGAGCAGTTTCATCTACCCATGGAATAAGTTGTTCTTGTAAAATTCTACTAAATTCGGCTGCGCCAGCATTAATACCTTTTCCGCCAAAAAATACTTTAACAAATGTATCTGCAATACCAGTTAAGCCTCGCTGGAATGCTTCAATAATTGTTATACCACGCTGATCAGCGTCTAGTGCTTTATCAGCAATAGCTGATGCTTTTGCTAACTGAGCAATTTTGGCTTTCTTTTCATCAGCAGTTAACTCTTTGTTTTGATTAATTGCTGTAATTTTTTCATCAATTTCTTGTTTAGTTAAAGCTCTTGTAGTAGTAAAGGCTTTTGTAAACGCTGTAATAGGATTAGCTAATCCACCCAATATTTGAATTTTAAAAGTTTCAAACGCACCACTTACTAAACTAAGCGCATTTTGCACTTGAGCGGCTGTTGTTACCATCGGGTCTAATGCTTTAGTAGTTTTATTGTATGAAGCTAGAACACTTTTACTAAACTTTGATATATCTACACTAGAGTTAATAAACAGTTCTGCTGCCGCATTGCCACTGCCATATAGTGTACTTAAAATTTGCTGTTCTTCTGCGTTGAATGTGCTGATTATCTGACTAAAACGTCTAATTACTGCTTGCTGTTGTTCAGCAGTAAATTGATTTGTACTGTATAATACTTTGTTTAAGTCTTCTGCTAATCTAATAAGTTCTGAACCACCGGTACCAATACTTGCTAGCTGTTGTAGGTTAGCATCTTGGATTGGGGTTTGAAGCATTGCCGCATTAACAATGCTTTGCAATAGTTTACCCGCATTATCGCCTAGCTGTTTAGAAGCACCGCCAAATGTCGACATCTGCTCTATAAAGCCTGCTCTATACTTTTCAGGCATTTGATTTAAGACGCTGGCAATATTAGCGTTGTTGTCAACAAATTCTTTCTTGTCTTGATTGATGTCTTTCATTGACTTGCCCATAATACCAGCAAGCAATTGGGTTTGACGAATAGCATCCATCACAGACTGACTCTGTTGTCCGTCTAGCATCACTCTACCCATAAGAGCACGCTGTCTTATGTCAATTTCTTCTGCCGCATACTCGGCAGCTTCTTCTAGTGTTAAACCTAGGTCTGCTGCAAATGAACCTGCACTAGCTACACCTGAAACAAATTTTGAAAAATTTGCTTTGCCTAACATAGTACTAGCTTGGCCAAAACTGGTAAGCAGGCTAGCTGCTTCACTTGCACTCATGCCTAATAGTGTTAAACTTTTAACAGCATCTTGAGCTTCTGTACCGCTAGCACCTGCACCACCTAAACCAGCTTGTGCTAGTTGTCTAAATGCGTCACTGGTATCCATAAATGTTTTATATAACAGACCGGCACCGGCGGCTAGACCTACTGTGGCAGTTTTAATTGCAGCGGTTAAAATATTACCGCCAGTAACAAAAGTATCACGCATGTCTTTGCCCACACGGTCAGCAAAGTTTGTTTGGAATTGTCTTAGTGCAGATACTTGTTTGTCGCTGGCATTTTCTACAGCGTCTTGTAATGCTTTAGCATCCTTCTTTTGCTGTGTTGAAGTTTTTTTATTTGAAGTAACTGTTTCCCTAGTAGCGTCGATTAAGTCTTCGTATGCTTTAGCTGTTTTAGGATTCAGTTTGCCAAGAGCTTGCACACTCTTTATCAGTCTTTCCTGAGTCATGTCCAGCGCAAAGCCGGGCAGAGTAACTTCAGACTGATTTCCGTCTTTGTCAACTATCTTAATAGTGTGCTTATCAGCGGCCATTCAAAAAATCCATTATATACAGTTTTTATGGAGATAAATATCGTACAGCGGATATCTATCACTCATATATTTATCTACTCAATTAACAGGAGTTTTAATATGGCTAAAACAAATAATCCACTAAGTGGTTATTTTAGAGCACCTAAGTTGTACACCAAGCTACCTAGCGGTGGACGCTTTTATACTGACGATGTAGTTGAACTAGGTGAGAGTCGCGAAGTTGCAGTATATGCTCTTACTGCTAAAGACGAAGCAATTCTCAAAAACCCTGACGCACTACTAAACGGCGAAGCAGTTACACAGATTATTAAGAGCTGTGTACCTGCTGTGCAAAAACCAAGAAAGATGTTGAGCAGTGACATCGATACATTATTAGTTGCTATTCAAGGCGCTACCTACGGTGATGACATTGAAGTAAAAGGCAAGTGTCCTATATGTGCCGCAGAATGCTCTGGCATTGCTAGTGTTGAAGGCGCACTCGAAACAATGAATACACTTGAAGAATCGTATTCTTTTGAAACTGCTAGCGGATTAATTATTGAAGTTAAGCCATTTAGCTATGACAGTACCATTAAAGCAGGTATTGCTAATTTCCAAAGCACTCGTAGTCTACAAAGCCTAGCTAATATCGAAGATGAACTAGAACAGCTTAAAGCATTTAACAGTAGCTTTGTACGCATGGCTAAAGTTAACTTTGATCTTACAGTTGACTCGGTTGCTAGTATTCGAGGTGTAGATCCAGAAGGTAATGAATTTACAGTAATTGATACTGATCAAATTCGTGAGTTCCTAGAAAATTGCGAAACTACTATTGGTAAAGAAATCGAAAAGACTATTGAAAAGATCAGCAAAATTGGTGTCAATAAGAAAGTCCAGTTAGAATGTGATGAGCACGGACCATTCGAGCAGGAGGTAGGCTTTGACCCAGTAAATTTTTTCACAGCTTCCTAACATCAGCTGAGCCCGAGGAAATTGTAGCGTACTTGGGCTCACTGAAACAGGGAGCCGCCGAACTTCAGAAAAACCTAACAGAACTCGTCATTTATAGTGGCGGGTCATTTTCATGGCATGAAGTATGGCTCATGAGTCATTCTGAAAGAGAAATGGCCGTTAAAGTCCTTAATGACTACAATAAACTTAAATCAGGACAACAACCTACTGATTGGATGTAATCATTCATTGTTACATTAGTAGACACTTCGTGTCTTATCTTACTGCTTTCATTCGTTTCGTTTCACTTCACTCATTCACTTGTAAGATATTTTTTAGTTGATTTATTAATTAAGAAGTTATCACGATAGTGGAGTCATAGTTCACCCTTTGCAGGGTGAACAAAAAAGAAAGCGTCATCACGATGAGCTTCGCCATCTCCAACCCGGGTGCTTATTAGGAAGCAGAGCGCCTTCTCTCCCCATACACTACCGTCACTTGTATTCGCTCGGAAGCTAATATAACCTAGTGGAGTTTGGTTATATCAACCAGTGAGTTGCTTTTTCTCAGAGCTCACATTCTTTCAATGCCATAACGTTGTTTGCATCTTGCCGACTGCATTCCAGAATCTGACGCCGTAGTGAAACGGAGCCTCAAGGAAACCGATATAGTCCTCGGTGGGGCGGTGCAGCGCCTATGTAATATGCCTTAGTAAGAGATTGAGCTATGCTCGATGTGTGCCAGGTTTGTGTGTAAAACTGCCGTGTACTGCCATGTGTGTTGTATATGTAATTATAGTTTCTTCAGTGCTTCACGCAGGATTTGTGAACCGCCTACCCTAACATTAATAATGCCGTTATAGTATTCATCTGTTTCCAAAACCTTACGCTCAAACTGCTCTCTGGCTTCTAGGTAACCGGCTACGCCTCTGCTGGGGCAAAAATACAGTATCTCTCTAGTAAAGTGTTCTGCGCCTAAACGCACAACATCGTCCTTTAAATGATCGTTACTGCCCCAATAGTCGCGCCAGTCACTTTCTACTGAGCTGCGTCTTTTGTTCTTTTTACCTTTTAGCGGTGGGCGTGTTTTTTTGAATCGGGCCAACTTTTTACCAACATACTTTCTGTTGTTAGTAAGGTTAGTAATCAAATAAACAAACGCTTCCGTACCTTCAGGTAAGTCGTCTACACTTGTTCCATTATACGTCCAATTCATGCAGTTATTTAAACGAGCATGAATCCGTTACACTTAAATTTAGGTAAACAACATCTCTACATTAAAATCTATAGATTTTGGTTCATTAACCCATGTAACAGGTCTGACGTATCGTTCTTCTCTATTAAATGCCAAGCTATCGTAATCTATAACTTCGCAATTAAATTTTTTATAATACTCTGCTAGTTGCATGTACCCATCGATCAAGTGATTAACATAATACTCATACATAACATTGTCTACTGTAACATCGATATGCTCTTGTGGGATACCGCTCCAAACATCTGTACTTTTTGCTAGATAGTAACTTTTACATTGACTGTTAAAATCTTTTCTAACTAGAATGTATATTTTATCTGCAAGTTTTAAAAGATTTTTTTCTAGAAAATTAGCTCTAGGAAAATTTGCCCTTAAATTTTTAAAATGCCACGGAAAACATTTCAGTACAGTATTTTTATTTGACTGTAAGTACTCTAGCTTAGTGATTTGTTCCTCAAGCGAGATTTCGTGTTTACCAAAATACTCGTCTAGATTCTCTAACGAGTGGTTCTTAGCTAATTGTTCACAAAACCAAGTACTGCCAGTTCTAGGAGTAGTTAAAACGAGTATCACGTTAGTTTACGTATTCAGTGTCAGTGTTGTAGCTGGTAAAGCCACCTTCTTTAATAACCGTTAGTACATTGTTAACACGACCAACGAGCTCTTCCTTGTGACTGATTAAGAAAATGTTCTTACGTTGTTCGCGATTCATTTTCTTAAGGATAGCAAGACTGTTTTCAACACCCATTGTATCCATACCACTGTCAATAAGTTCGTCGATGCACATCAAGTTCATCGGCTGATTCAAACTTTCATAGATATCACGGAATGCCCAACTTAGACTTAGAATCAAACGATTGCGTTCGCCGCGGCTTAAGTTATCAAAATCTAAATCACGACCGTACTCTGTGATTTCAACACTGAGGTCACTATTAAACTTAACGTCATGCGGCAACCCAATCTTGTCTAAATAATAAGCAAGACGGTGATTTAGATAACTGATGTTTTGATCAATGATGCGCTTACGAATAAAGCTATCTTTGCTAGTTAGTAGTTTGTGTAAGAACTCTTGATGTTCTTTAAGATCAGTAAGTTCGTTAATGTGATCCCATGTGATTTCTTCTAAGCCAGTTTTACGCAACTGGTCAATTTGTTCAATGTACGGGTTGTTTTCTTCTTGCTTTTCTGCATACTGGGTCGCTAGCGTATCTAAATTGTGTTTATGTTCTAGCGCACTTTCAAGATCATTATAAAATGTATCAGTTTCGTCTGCAATATCTTTGTATTCATTTAGTGCAACTACAAGCTCATTTAATCGTAATTCTAGATCATCGTGATACTTTTGTTCTTCAGCAATCTTTTCAACTAATTCTGCTGTATATTCTTCGTGAGTTGTAAGATGTGCAGTACCTTGTCCGCAAGTAGGGCATACACCTTCGTGTGCCTTTTGCAAGTTAGTCTTAAGTTCTTCTAGCTTCTTAACACTTCGATTGAAACTGGTATCAGCACGATCTTTTTCTTTTTCAAGAATAGTCTTAGCATCGCTTAATTCTTTTACAGTTTGATTATGCTTATGGTTAGCAATTTCCTGCTCGATTGCAATTTCGCTAAGAGTTTCAATTGTAGTAGCCATGTCAGCAAGTTTATCACTCTTGGTCTTTTCCCAAGCCTTGCTGCGTAGCTCAATTTCATTAATGTTCTTTTCAATACGTTCGTTACTAGATTTAACTGCGGCGATACGCATTTCTTCTTCTTTGATTGAGTCTTTGGTATTTTTAAGCAGTTCCTTGAGGATATCTGCTTTTTGACTCAGTTCAGTAATACCTAGCAACTGCTCAATCATGTTGCGCTGGTCATTAGACTTCATAGCCAAGAACGGCTCAGTATATGTATTCAGTGCAATAATGTGCTTGAACATTTCGTGCGGGAAACCTACAATCTTTTCAATTGCTTTTTGTGTTTCCCTGCTGTCGCCTTGTGCATCATCATCTTCATTGTCAGCATCACCTGTGTCATTGCCATCTACAATGAGGCGTAGCACATTTGGTTTACGACCACGCTCAATTCTGTATTCCTTGCCGTTGATATCAAAATCAACACTAACAAACATATTTTTGCCGTTGGTCTTGTTAATCAAGTTATCCTTACGGATATTAGTTAACGCTTCGCCATAAAGAGCATAGCTGAGTGCGTTAATGATAGTGGTCTTACCAGTACCATTTCTGCTGCCATCGCCGCCCATGTCCATGTTGTGACCCAACACCAGTGTTAGGTTACAGTTATCAAAATTTACGGCCTGTGTTTGTGCGCCAATACTCATAAAGTTCTTAGCAGTTACATTTTTAATTTTAAGCATTAAACTTCTAATCCGTGATATATATCAATTAACTTTTGTGTATTAACAGCATTAGACTCAATAGTTTGTAACTGTTGGATAACAATCTGATCCACGCTTTCAAACTTTATCTCACCACCTTCAAATTCTTGTTCTTCATCTTTAACAGGAATTAACTGTAGTTCTCTAACACCGTACTGTTCTGCGAACTTTTCTTTAATAAAGTTCGCTTCTTCGTAACTAATACTAATGTTTAATTTTACACGAGCATGGGTGTATTTGTCAAGTAAATTCGCATGGTTGTCAATAAGTTCGGTAAGTGATACTACCTTAAACTTTGGACATTCGGTCCAGTTAACATATATTGGTTCTTCGCCCCAAGTTAAGAACATTGCACCACGTTCGTTGTCGTCAACGTCTGCATAGTTATGTGGGAACGCATTACCGATATAGTGAATGTTATTTTTATACTGACGCTTGTGGAAATGCCCACTGAACACATATTCAGGCCCGCTCAAATGCTCTGCTTTGAGACCACCGTGATCTGGCATCTCTACCATTGCATTCATTTTAAAGTAGGGCAACTCTAAGTGACCAAACAAGTACTTGACTCGCATCTTTTGTACTTGCTTCCACTCGTCAGCTACAAGCCACGGAATAATTGCAACGTCATCTTGTACAAAATGTTCGTCTACCATTACAAAGTTAGGTAAGTCACGTGCATATTCGATGCTGTTTAGTTCACGCTTGTCCTTGTAGTACAAGTCGTGGTTACCAGTAATAAAGTAAACCTTTTCGAAGTTGTCGTTCAACTTTTTAAGATCTCGAATACTAGCATTCATTGTGGCAACGTTTACGCTGGCACGGTGGTGACTCCAGTCTCCTAAGAAGATGCAAGTTTCTGCTCCTCGAGCTTTTGCTTCTGTGATAAACCAATCAACAAATCGATGGCAGTCGTCTAGATGGATGCGGCTATTTTGTTTTAAACCGTAGTGTATGTCAGTGAAACAAGCCGCCGTTTTAAACAGCTGACTCATTGTTCGTCATACTCCTCATATGAAGCCTTTTCCGTTTCTGCGCTTTCTCGCAAAGCCCTAATTTCTGCTTCATGTGCCATCTGTCTGCCAAAACTTGGCAAATGCCCATGTTCGATGAGAATATCGTCACGAATAACTTGATTGCGTTTTTCTAAGTTTAACACTCGGGTAAAACTATTGTTAACCGCGGCAGTGTAATATGCAAATGGATTATCTGATTTTGCTTCGTTAAACTGTAGCCCAACTTGACTTAGTTGTACTAGTGCTTGACCACGCATTTCGTCTACGTAGGTATATCCGCGCCAGTTGCTACGATGACTGTAACGTTCAACTAACTTAAGAAACATTGTTCCTAGCTTGTTTGTAATCTTACCATGGTCAACACAAAATTCACCATTGCTTAAGCTACCGCGCCAGTGACTGCGAGCCACTTCTTTTAGTTCACCATTTTGATATGCATAATGCTTATAAGGAGGGAAGTTTACACGACTTTTTTCTTCAGCTTCATTTTTTGGATTCTTCTTACGACCTTCCTCTTCGGGGATATGTTCGTAAGTCATAACACGAAACACAATGTCACCGTCATCAATTGAATCAGGATCTACAGCAAAGTCTTTTTGCTTGGGCTTGTTTCTGTAATCTTTTGAATCGTGCCCTAACATAGCTTCTGCATAGCATTCACTTTGGATACGAGCAGCACGATTTTCTTTAGCTTCTGTTAGTGTCTTTTTATTGATTTTGTTAACATCTTCTACAATGATGTCATACATATCATACTTGTCATCTTCAAGATAACAGTATGTCATCTTACTTTTGTGAATTTCTTTCAGGATATCTTTATTGTTTAGGTAGTTAACCTTTTTAGTCACTGTCATACTGGCTCCTATAGTATTGCCACTATTATATAGTGGCAATACTATAGG